>ERZ1292640.3483-Hain-H43-02um-R1-3483-length-12244-cov-6_pt1 | contig 12244 bp, 4 predicted proteins | sample MGYA00564404_ERZ1292640 | MGnify/ENA primary metagenome ERZ1292640 (study PRJEB36523, sample SAMEA6512636) | groundwater metagenome | collected 2019-01-08 | study: AquaDiva: Metagenomics assemblies of 32 groundwater samples | reverse complement strand
TCGATGGCCAGGACCGCGTCGAAAGTTTTCAAGGCCGCCTCGAGACGGCCCGACCGCGCATACGCGATACCGAGCGCGTTGAGCGCCTCGAGGTCGTCCGGTCTCGCTCGCGCCGCGCCCTCGAGCAGAGGAATCGCGTCGGAGGTGGCGCCGATCTCCGCGAGGTAGGTGCCGAGCTGCACCTGGAGCGACGGCTCCGCCACGCCGGCCCTGAGCGCGCGGCGGATCGTGTCGACCGCGCCGTGCACGTCTCCGCCGCTCCACTGCAAGTACGCGAGGTGCCGGTACGCGAGCGCGATGTCCGGCCGCTCGGCCAGGATCCCGCGGTACACCTCGACGGCTTCGGCGAAGCGACGGCGCTCGATCAGATCGACGCCGCGATGGATCGCGCGATCGATCTCGACGAGCGTCTTGGGATCGTCGGCCTCGGAGTAACGCTCCTTCCGGGGCGCCGTGCCGCTCACGTAGCCGAGCGCGCGCAGCCGCTCGCCGACGTCGCGGCTCTCGGCGCGGCGCTCGTCCGGCAACGTCGCCTGAAATCCGCTCAGCAGCGCTTCGAGCGCGCGGCGGCGGCCCGGCCGCCCGTCGGCGAGGTTGGCATGCTCTTCGGGATCGGTCTCGAGGTCGAAGAGCTCCGGCACGGGAAGATCGATCAGCTTCTCGCGGCCGGCCAGCACGCCGCGAAGCGGCGCCCAGCCCCGGTTGAGCGAGGCCGACATCGCTTCGAAGTAACTGACGCGCTCGACGGCGTCGGCGCCGCGGAGCAGCGGCAGGATCGATCGGCCCGGCAGGCCGGCGGGCGCATCGAGGCCGAGCGCGTCCAGCACGGTCGGGACGAGATCGACGTGACGAACCGGCGCCGGCGACACCGCGCCCGCCCGGGTCTCGCGACGATCGCCGCCCACCTGCGTCACGATCAGCGGCACTCGCAGCGTCGCCTCGTACGCGAAAAGTCCATGCGTCGTCTCGCCGTGATCGCCGAGCGCTTCACCGTGGTCCGACGTCACGATCACGAGCGTCGGCCGATCGCGAACGCCACGCACGGCGTCGAGCAGGGAGCCGAGCTGCGCATCGGTGAAGGCCACCTCGCCGTCGTAGGGACGCGTGCCGCCGTCGAAGGGCGATGGCGGCGCGTAGGGCGCGTGGGGATCGAACAGGTGCACCCACGCGAACCAGCGGCCCGGCTGCTTCGCGATCCATGCCTGCGCCGCCGCCACGACGATGTCCGCGCGGCGCTCGGGCATCGAGATGTCCGTCGGCGCGTCCGTGCTCGCGAGACGGTCGTCGTAGACCTCGAAGCCGGTGTTCAGGCCGAACCGCGAGTCGAGCACGAAGGCCGCGATAAACGCCGCCGTCGCGTAGCCCTGCGCGCCGAGACGCGTGGCGAGCGTCGGCACGTCCGGCGCCAGCCGGTACCCGCTGTTGTCGCGAATGCCGTGCTGGAATGGGTACAGACCCGTCAGGATGCTCGCGTGCGACGGGAGGGTGACGACGGCGTGCGCGTGCGCGAAGTCGAAACGGGCGCCGCTCGCGGCCAGCCTATCGAGGTTCGGCGTCGCCGCCCGGCCGCCGTAGCAGCCTAGCGCGTCGGCGCGGAGCGTATCGATGGTCACGACGAGGACGTTCTGATCGGGCGTCGCCGCCAGAGCGACCGGCGCCGGACGGGTCAGCCACCAGACCGACACCACGGCGGCGGCCAGCGCAACCGTGGTCGCGATCACCCACAGCGCGCGGCGATTCACGCCGCCGGACCGGGACGTCCCATGCGCCCCGGCACCGCCGGGCGTGCGATCGCGATCGGCGGAGACTCGCGCGCGGGATTTCCGGGTTCGAGCCATCGGGGCGAATGTTCAGCGATGACGTCCTGGCGCGGATCCGCCAAACTGGCGCTGTGCCCGGGCCCGCAGGTCTTGCGCCCGTCCCGTCTCGCCGAACATCGTCCAGAGGCGGACCGCGAGGTCGTAGCCTTCGGGCGTCGGCGTCGTGTCCAGCAGATCCGCGATGGCGCGCTCGGCGTCTCGGTCGCGTTGCGAGGTCCAGTAGAGCATGGCGAGACTGGCGCGCGCCTGCGTGTCCTGGGGAAACAGGCGCAGCTCTTCCTTGAACTGCACCTCCGCGTCGGCGTTCCGCCCCAGGCGCGCGAGCGTGTCGCCGAGATAGAAGTGCAGCTCGGTGATCGTGATCGTGCGTCCCTCGAGCTGCCGCAGCGTTTCCTCGAAATACCCGAGCGCTTCGGCATACCGGCCTTCGACATGGGCCAGGCGCCCCTGCACGTAGATCGGCAGGGGCAGCGTCGGATCCACCTCCTGGGCCGTCGCGGCGTGGCGCCGGGCGGCCTCGCGGTCGCGCCGCTTGAGCGCGATCTTGGTCAGCATCTCGTACGCGCTCGCCCGCGTGCGCCGGTCGTCTTCGCGCGCCGCCTTGGCCGCCAGCTCGGCGTGCGCGGCCGCCTGATCGAGCTGATGCAGCTTGAGGTGGACCGCTCCCGCCCCGAGGAGCGCGTTCGGATCGCCGGGGTCCAGCTCGACCAGGCGCCGGTACGCGCGAAGCGCCGCGTCCATGTCGCCCGCCCGGGTCGACACGTTGGCGAGCTGGTGCCAGACGTCCTTCATCGCGGGGTTCTCGACCAGGATCTCCTCGAAGAGCGCCGCCGCCTCGCGGAACCGGCGCTCCCCAGCCAGGTTCACCGCCTGGCGGTAGCGGCGCAGGGTGTCGACGCGGTCCTTCGGATCCGGCAGCGACTCGCCGGGCGTCGTCGGCAGGACGGCGGCCTGGGTGCCGACGTAGCCGAGCGCCTGAAGGCGCTCGCGCTCTTCCTCGGTCGCCCGCGACGGTGTGTCGATGGCGCGCCCCGACAGCAGCCGATCGAGGGCGCCGCGCATCGCGAAACTCGTGGACGCGCGCTGGTCAGCCAGGTTGCGGCGCTCGCCGGCATCCTGCGTGAGGTCGTACAGCTCCGGTCGCGGCGCCTGGATGAACCGGTAGCGCGCGTCGGTCAGGCTGTAGAGCTCGCTCCAGCCGAAGTGATAGCGCGGGTACAGCGCCTCCGCGTACACGCCCTGCTCGGGAATGCTCCCGCCTTCGCCGAGCAGCAGGGGAGTCAGGGCGCGCCCCTGGAGGTCGGCCGGCCGGGGAATGCCGGCCAGATCGAGGATCGTCGGCACGAGATCGATGTGCTGCACCGGCGTGTCGACACGCCGTCCGCGGCCGCGGCCGTCCGGCATCTTCACGATGAGCGGAACGCGGGTGGTCTCGCTGTAGAGAAACACGCCGTGCTCCTGCTCGCCGTGATCGCCGAGTCCCTCCCCGTGGTCCGACAGGACGATGAGGGTCGCCGAGTCGTACAGGCTTTTTTCTTTGAGGAATCCCACCAGGCGTCCCACCAGCTCGTCGGCGTACGCGATCTCGCCGTCGTACGGCTCGTACTGCCGGAACCGGGCCGGGGGCGCGTACGGCGTGTGCGGTTCGTAGAGGTGCAGGAAGAGGAAGACGCGCGGGCCGGTCTGTTCCGCCAGCCAGCGTTCGGCGCGCGCGAGCGATTCCGCGCCGTCTCGCTGGACCTGTCCGAACGACAGTTCCGGCGACGCGATGGGCAGCTCGCTGTCGTAGAAATCGAAGCCGCGATCGAGGCCAACCTCCTTGCGGAGCACGTAGGCGGACACCACGGCGCCCGTGTGGTAGCCCCGCTCGCGGAGTCTCTCGGAGAGCAGGCGCTCGTCGGCCTTGACGGCAAAGCCGATGTTGTCGCGCACGCCGTGCTCGAACGGCAGGCGGCCGGAGAGGATCGACGCGTGCGACGGCAGCGTCTGCGGCGAATGCGCGTAGGCGTGCTCGAACACCACACCCTCGGCGGCGAGCGCGTCGAGTGCGGGCGTGGCGACCTTCCGGTAGCCGTACGCCGGCAGCCGGTCGGCGCGCAGCGTGTCGATCGAGACGAGCACGATCGGACCCGGGGCCGTGCCGGCGTCCGGCAGCCAGTGGCGCGCCACGGCGAAGACGGCCACGGCGAGCGCCAGGGCGCCGAGCGCCGCGGGGCCCACGCGCCGCGCACGGCGAGCTGGAGGACGGGTCTTCATGGAGTCGGCGTCGCTCGCCCTCATTCTATCTAAATTCTCAAGGGCGCCCCCCGCGCGCCGCTCCTCCGCGCGCGTATAATCGTGCCCACCGACGGGAGGCTCTCATGGCGCACAGGACCGGCAGTCTCGCACCCCTCATCAGCCGGCGGAACTTCACGCGGATGCTCGCAGGCGGGACGGCCGCGCTGCTGGCGCCGCTCAACCTGACACGCGCGCGCGCCGAGGAGGGCGCGCCCGGCCTCGCGCAATGGTCGCCGGCCGACGGCGAGCGCTTCTGGCAGTCGGTGCGCGACCAGTTCGTCATGCCGCCGGATCTCGCGTGCATGAACGCCGCGAACCTCTGTCCTTCGTCCAGGCCGGTGCTGGACAAGCTGGACGAGGTCACGCGCGACATCGACCGGGATCCGTCGCAGAACAACCGGCGCAAGCTGAGCGACGGGAAGGAGGCGACGCGGAAGATGGTCGCCGAGTTCCTGCACGCGGCGCCGGAGGAGATCGTGCTCGCCCGCAACACGAGCGAGGCCAACAACATCGTGTCGAGCGGGCTCGATCTGCGGCCGGGCGACGAGATCGTCATCTTCTCGGACAACCATCCGAGCAACCATCGCGCGTGGACCGACAAGGCCGCGCGGTTCGGGTTCACCGTGAAGATCGTCAGTCAGGTGAACCCGCACCCGGGCGCCGAGCACTACGTCGACGCGTTCGTGAAGGCGACCACGAGCCGGACGAAGCTCTGGGCGTTCACGCACGTCATGAATACGGTGGGCGACCTCATGCCGGTGAACGCGCTCTGTCGCGCGGCGCGCGAGCGCGGCATCCTCACGCTGGTCGACGGCGCGCAGACGCTCGGCGTGCTGGACCTCGATCTGCCGGCGATGCAGTGCGACTTTTTCACCGGCAGCGGCCACAAGTGGCCCTGCGGGCCGCGCGAGACCGGCGTGTTGTACGTCGCCAAGGCCGCGCAGTCGCGCCTTGCGCCGAGCGTCATCAGCCTTTACGCCGGCGCCGTCGGGGCGTCACGCGCGCTCGAGGCCTACGGCCAGCGCGACGAGGCGGCCATCATCGCGTTCGGCGAGGCCGTGTCGTTCCAGATGAAGGTGGGGAAGAAGGCCGTGGCCCGGCGCGCCCGCGATCTCGCGGTGGCGCTCATGGACGGCTTGAAGAAGATCGACGGCGTGAAACTCTGGACCCATCCCGACCCCGAGCGATCGTGGGCGGTCATCTCGTTCCAGCCGGGCGGCCTCGACGCGCGCAAGCTCGCGGACGCGCTCTATGAAAAGGATCGCATCGCCTGCGCGACCCGCGGCGGCGAGGACCGCCCGGGCCTGCGCTTCTCACCGCACTTCTACAATCTGCACGCGGAAGTCGATCGGACGATCGCGGCGGTGGCGAAGTACGTCAGAACCGGGCTTTAGGCTTTAGGCTTCGGGCTCCAGGCTTCGGGCGGGACGCGCCGTCACGCTGCAATCGCGACCACGAATCAAGCCACGAAGACACGAAGGCACGAAGAGGAACTCGCTGGCGTTTCGCGTCTTCGTGCCTTCGTGGCTCGTGCCGTGATCATGAGTGCGGGGTGACACGTAATCGACACTCGACAATCAGCAATCAGCAATCAGAAAGCGACCATCCACGTCATCTTCGCGATGATCGAGCGGTCGATGCGATCGCCGGTCGTGGTGTCCCGCCGCTCGTTGTACACGAGGAAGAAGTCGCTGAGCGGGTGGTGGATGATGTTGAACCGGACGTTCGAGCTCCACTGGCGCGCGTCGGTGTTGTACTGCAGCAGCGCGTTCAGGAACATCCGCGTCGAGAAGCTGAAGTCGACCCGTCCCGTCACGAGCGTCGTCGTGAACGCGCCCTGCGGCAGGTCGATGTCGTTGACGCTGCCGCTTGCCGAGAGCGTCAACCGCTCGTTCGTGCGCGTGGTCACGCCGAGCTGGTAGGTTCGCCGGTCGCCGTTGTAGAAGTCGCCCGTCGAGTAGCGGCCGTTGAACGACCACGCGGCGGCGCTGTTGGTCCGCCACAGCAGGAAGTACTCGTTGAACTCGTAGCGGCCCGGCTGGATCTGGATGCCCAGCCGCCGGTTGATGGTGAACGCGTTCAGGATGTCTTCGGTGTTCGGGTTGAGCCCGCCCTCGATGAACGTCCCGTCCTGCAGCGTGATCGGCAGATGCCAGTCGACGTAGCGCGAGTCGAGCCCGCCCGTCGCGCGCTGGAAATCGACGAGCTGCCAGTGCGGGAAGACGTCGCGCAGCCAGCCCTTCACCGCCTTCGGGCGCCAGTGATACCCGGCGAACAGCTCCGTCTTGTCGATGCCCGTCCGCGGCACGAACCCCATCTCGGCGTTGAAACGATCGCCGATCGTCAGGTACGACCCCCGCAGGTCCCACCGGTTGTCGCGCCACGACACCGACGCGTTGGTGGCGATGTCGTCTCCGCTCGCGCCGGCCGCGCTCTCCGGCGAAAACGTCTTCGCCACGAACCCGCCGAGCTGCAGATAGTTGTGGACGCGAAAGTTCGCGTCGGCGCCGATCGAGCGGTTGAAGCGCGCGCCCGCCTCGTCCTTGTTCAGGAACATCACGCCGACGTCCGAATTGGCGAGGAGGTCGCGGCGCAGCCGCAGCGCGGTGAAGTTGGTCGACGGCGACAGGCCCTTGTCGGACTGCTGCAGGTTCAGCGCGCCGATCGTGTAGGCGCCCGTGCGGCCGGTGACGCGCGCGCCGCCGGTGATCGGAATGGGCTGGCCCTCGTCCGACAGACCGATGTTCCGGCTGAAGAACAGGATGAGGTCGTTCCGCGAGGCGTTCTGCCGCCCGCCCTGCTGTCCGCCGCCGCCCCCGCCTCCGCCTCCGCCGCCTGCCGGCCCCATGGGACGGTCCCCGGGTCCGAACTGGAACACGCCCGAGTTCTCGAGGAAGAAGTCGCGCTTCTCCGGGAAGAAGAGGCTGAACCGCGTCAGGTTGATCTGCTGCTCGTCGGCCTCGACCTGGGCGAAGTCGGGATTCACCGTGAGGTCGAGCGTCAGCCCGGTCGTCAGGCCGAACTTGGCGTCCAACCCGCCGTCGGGATCGCCCGTGGTCGCCGCATCGCGCAGGGTTGACATATTCAGCGCGCCGTAGGGCTTGAGACGCAGGTTGCGTCCCGGCCGCAGGCCCGCGAGGTTCTCCAGCGTGCCCGCCATCGACACGCGGGTGAGCCGGTGGATGCGGGGGAGCGGTGACCAGTACGTGTCCTCGTTGCGGCGCCGGATGCGGCGCAGGAAGTTGATGCCCCAGGTCTGCGTGCGGTCGCTGCTGAACTTCAGCGTGCGGAACGGGATCACCATCTCCGCGTACCAGCCGTCCTCGGCGATCCGCGTCCTGACGTCCCACACGCCGTCCCAGTTGGCGTTGATCTCCCGGCCTTCGTTCACCATCTGGGCGTCCCACTTCGCGCCCATCGGATTGGTGGCGAACATGAAGCCGTTGCGTTCGTCACGAAAGGTGTCGAGCACGACCTCGAAGGAATCCGTCGACTCGGTGCGGAAGTCCTTCTTCAGCTCGTTGACGAGGATGCCCTTCGGATCGCGATCGCGCGCGAAGACGCCGATGTACAGGTTATCGTCGTCATAGAGCAGCCGGACCTCGGTCTCTTCCGACGCCGGCTCGCCTTCCGCCGGCTCGTTCTGGATGAAGTCTTTCGCCACCGGCGCCTTGCGCCAGACGGGCTCGTCCAGCACGCCGTCGATCTTGACGGGGCCCTCCGCCCGCGTGGCCGGCATCCGGCGGTCGAGACGGGCCCTGGCGTAGTCGATCTTCTCGGTTGCCTCGACGGTGAGCGCGAACAGAAGCGACAGAGACGTGAGTACGGGGCTGCGCAACCTGGGCATGTTTGATGACCACAGATGCCACGAAGACACGAAGGCACGAAAGAGATTACGTGGCACGAGTCTCAAATCTGTGCCGCTTCTGTCTTCGTGTCTTCGTGCCTTCGTTGTAACGAAGCTCCGCCTCAAACCGTCGAGTGGCATGAGAACAAGAACGCGGCTACGCTTCGTTACTAGCCGTGCAAGCACGGCTAACGTCCCTCGGCGGTCGTGGTTTCCTTCTTTCGTTCCGGCGCCTTGAAGTCGTTGTAGTTCAACAGCGCGTTGAACAGCATGTTGAACTCGCCGTGGTTCTGCCAGCGGTACACCGGGTTGGTCGCGTAGAGCAGCACGCGGCCCTTGCCCGACGGCGCGTCCACGATCGCCGGGCGGTTTCTGATCTCATTCGGCCCGCGCATCAGCCCGCTCATCACCGACGTGTCGCCGCCCGGGTACCGCATCAGCACCTGGTCCTGCTGATCCGCCGGCACCTGCAGCAGCGGTCCGTTCGTGTACTTGCTCGGCACGATCTTCTCCGTGTAGCCGTAGAAGATGGGGTGCTCGGGCCGTTGGATTTCGACCTGCACGATCGGCCGCGGCGCGTAGAACTGGTTCGACGTGCGGCTGGCGTTGATCGTGCGCGTCAGCCCGAACTCGGGCGGGAAGAAGCTCGCCGCGCCGAGCGTCATGAGCACGCCGCCCGCGTCCACGAACTTCTGGAACTCGACGACGCCCTCGAGCCCCATGCCGCCCGTGATGTCCTCCGACTCGCCATACATGCCGAGGTTCTTGAACTTGTCGGTTTTCGTGTAGGCGATCGGCTTCCCGCGCGGCGCGATGTCGTACACGAGGCCTTTTCCGCTGCCGCTCTGGCTGGGCACGACGATGACGTCGTAGGCGTTGCGCAGGGTGCCCTGCTTCACGCGCTCCTTGTAGATGAGATCGTACGGGATCTCGAACGTGTCGAACGCGTGCCGCACCCAGCCGACTTCCTGCGTCGAGCCCCAGGTGGTGTACATCGCGATGCGCGGCAAGTCGAGATCGTGCGTGGCGACCTCGGGCACCGACGCCAGCGCGACCGCCGTCAGACCGAGCTCGTCGATCGCCGTCCTGATCCGGTCGGCCGCGCCGGAAGCCGGGACGATGAAGGATCCCGCGGGCATCTCGACTTCGCCCGCCTTGAAACTCTTCTCGGCGGCTTTCACCGCGACATCCTTCAGCCGGTAGCGCAGCGTGATCATGTTGGTCGAACCGTAGTGCGCGACGGCATACGCCGCGGGACTCGCCGGTCCCGTCACGCTCCCGGCCAGCTTCACCTCGGTCACCGGTTCCACCGCCACGTCGAGAATCGCCTTGTCCGCGATCTCCTTCACCTCGGCGTGCAGCATCCACCCCATCGTCCAGCCGCTGTCGTCGTAGGTGCGGAGGTTCGGGTCGGGGTAGTCCTGCTTCTCGAGCAGGATCTTCGCGAGACGCCCGTACGGCTGATCGCGCTTGATTACATAGGAGCCGGCGGGGAACGTGCCGTCCTTGACTTTCACCTCTCCGGTGGCGCGGCCGACCTCGATGCCCTGCAGGCGCAGCAGGTTCACGAGCAAGGCCACGCGCGTGACGTCGCGCTGGCCGGCGGGGACCACGAAGCCGTGCGGCGGCTCGTTCTTGCCCGCCTCGATTGAGTTGCGGCTCTTCACGTAGAAGTTCTCGAGCACCAGTTTCGGAAACGTCGACGTGAGCTGCAGGCCCAGCAGAACGCCGGTTTGCATGTAGTTCGTGTTGTTGCGCATCGACCAGACGACCTCGGTGTACGCCGGCAGCGGCCGGTACCACTCGCGCGACGTCTGGCTGCGGCCGCCGAACCCCTCGCCTTCGCCGGCCGGCCCGCCGCCGATCCGCCGCTTCATCGTCGTGGCGCCGCCGTTCCCGAACGTCTCGTACATCCGCATCAGGCCGTTGTGGTTGTACGCGATGGCGCCAAGGTAACCCGGCGACCACGCGTCCATGAACGCGTGCGTCCACACGCCCGGCATGCCGTACTTGATCATCTGCGCCATCTCGAAGTTCGCGAACCACGGCATCTCGCCGAACAGAATCGGGTCGTAGTTCGGGTTTTGCGGCGCCTGCCCGCTGTAGGTGTACAGGAAGGGCACCGACTCGTGCAGCTCGTGCACGATCGGCGCCTTCCACTGCTGCAGGTACCAGTCCAGCAGCGTCTTCATCGTCACCTGCGAGAAGTTGATGTCGCGGTTGTTGTCGTGGAAGACGTACTTGCCCCAGTACGGCGGCCCGGGCAGCCGCGCCTGCTCGCTGTCGATGTCGACGAGGTGCCGGTAGTACCAGTCCACGTACCGGTCGCGGCCGTCCGGATCGGCCACCGGCGTGATGCTGACGATCACGTTGTCGCGGATCTGCCTGATGAGCGGCGAGTCTTCGACGGCCAGCCGGTAGGCCAGCTCCATCAGCATCTCGGACGGTCCCGTCTCGCCGCTGTGAAGCCCGCCGATGAAGTGGTACATCGGCTTGGCTTTCGCGATGACGTCGCGCGCCTGCGCGTCGCTGAGCGCGCGCGGGTCGGCGAGCGAGGCCAGCGACTTCCGGTACTGTTCGAGGTTCTTGATCGTGTCCTCGGACGCGACGATCACGACCACCGCTTCGCGGCCTTCATCGGTCTTGCCGATCGAGGTGATTGTGACGCGCGGTGACTTGGCGGCGAGCGTCCGGTAGTAGTTCAGGATGTCCGCGTAGTAGGTGAGCTTCTTCGGCGCCCCGATGTAATAGCCGAGCACGTCTTTCGGCGATGGCACCGTCGCCGACGTGGGCAGGTGATCGACCAGCGGACTGAGAAACTCGGGCCGGGTCGTCCATTCCTTGACCAGCCTCGCGAACTCCTCGTCCTGGGGTTGGCCCGGATTGCGGGTTTCGAGCACGCTCTGCTGGGCCAGGACCCCAACCCCGAGCAGGCCCACGATGGCCAGAACCAGCAGGTTCTGGCGCAAACGTCCGGACGGGAGGCGAGAGAGGGACATCGCTCACAACTCCTTGTCTTATAACAAGTTATGGCTGACGACCAACCCGAGTTGCCGGTGACAGCTCCTGGTGGCGGCCGGCGGTCGAATTGCCTTGTGACTCTGCGTGTCAGAGAATATACAATCCCGTTCGCCTACGGCACGGGTCGAACCTGAGGGGCAGGGGGCCCCGCTCCGCCAATGATCAGCGTCGCCGCGATCCGGATGAAGCAATTCGGCGTGCAATTCTATCAGGCTTCGCTCTCCGCGAGGGATATCGACAAGCTGGTCCGGTTCGAGGTCCTGAGCTACGGGGAGCACAACCACCCGCCTGTCCGGGGCGGGACGCAGCGAAGTCCGTCGCGCATCAACTGGGATCTGCTCGAGCGCCGGATCGCCGCGAGCGAGAAGGCCTACCAGCGCCAGATCATCAGGCGAAAGATCGACGAACTGGTCCAGTACTACGAGCAGTGCCGCCAGGCCCGGGACCTGCCGTCCATTCCCGGGGCCGTGATCATCTCCTGCGACGAGCCGCTGACGTTCGATTCCGTCGAGAACGGGTCCTCGGTCGGCTGGCTCAAGGTGCCCGAGCGTGAGGGCATCCTGCGGGCGATCGACGGCCAGCACCGCCTGCTCGCGATGCACGCCGACATTGAACGCTTCGGCGACGAGGAGTTCACGGTGCCGGCGGTCATCTTCGACCGTCTGCCAGAGGACCACGTCGTCCAGATGTTCGTCACGATCAACGCGAAGCACACGCGGCTGAACGCGTCGCACCTCGTGTCGCTCTCGGGCCGTCAGCTCTACCGCGACGAGAACCTGGCGGCGGCGCACGATGTGGTGCGCTCGCTGAACGATCGGGAGGACTCGCCGCTCTACGGCGACATCAAGCTGCTCGGCGTGGGCACGGGCCGCGTGGCGCAGGCGCAGCTCGCGCAAGAGCTGAAGAAGCTGTTCATCACCGAGGCCTTCGGCGCCGGACGCAAGGGCGAGCAGTTTCGCGACGATGCGAAGAAGTTCTACGTGAACTACTTCAAGCAGGTGTCGCAGGTTTTCGGCGCCGCATGGAACGGGCGCAAGTACAGCATCAAGACGGCGGCCGCCTTGCGCGCGTTCATCCGCGTCGCGCCGGAAGTCATCCGCCGGCTCGATCAGGAGCACGTCGATCGGATCGACTTCCGCGGCATCGGGCGCGTGATCGCGCCGTGGGGCCGCCGGATCGGCGACCTCCGCTTCGAGATCGACGGCGCCTGGCAGGGCACCACGGTCGATCAACTCGCGAAGGAACTCCGGCTGGCGCTGCAGTACCCGGAAGGCGCGGC
>ERZ1292640.3482-Hain-H43-02um-R1-3482-length-12244-cov-8_pt1 | contig 12244 bp, 13 predicted proteins | sample MGYA00564404_ERZ1292640 | MGnify/ENA primary metagenome ERZ1292640 (study PRJEB36523, sample SAMEA6512636) | groundwater metagenome | collected 2019-01-08 | study: AquaDiva: Metagenomics assemblies of 32 groundwater samples | reverse complement strand
CCCCTGCTGAAAAACCTACCCGTTCTATGCAGAATCGAAACTAGGAACTGACCCCGTTCAGGAACTGACCCCGTTCCCGTTCCGTTCATGGGACGGCGGCAGGATGAGCTGCCTGAACGGCCGCTTCATGCTGGGCCACCTTACGAAGAATTACCGAGGTCTGTGCGATCACGGCATCCGGCTCCGGATCAGGAATTTCGCTTGCCAGGACCGGGGTGTCGTCGAACAATCGCACGCAGCAAATGAATACATGAACCCGCCACGTTCGCGGAGGAAACGCAGCACTCAATGAAAGGAGCCAATATGAAAACCTTGAACCGGCGTGAATTTGTCAAGCAATCCGCAGGCACCGCTGCCGCCTTGGCCGTGCTCGGCAGCTCGAAGGCTGCGGCCGCGAACGACCGGATCACGGTCGGCGTGATGGGCCTGGGCGGGCGCGGCACGGCCCTGGCCGGGATGTTCGCCGCGCGCAAAGATGTCGAAATTGCCTGGCTGTGCGATCCGGACTCGCGGCGATTCCCTTACGCCCGCAAAGTGGTCGAGGAGGCGCAAGGCCGTCCGGTCAAGTTCGTCCAGGATTTCCGGCGCATTTTGGACGACCGTGCGGTGAACGTGCTCATCAACGCCACGCCGGATCATTGGCACGCGCTCGGCACCATCCTGGCCTGCCAGGCGGGCAAGCATGTCTATGTCGAAAAACCGATGGCGCACAACGTCTGGGAAGGGCGCAAGATGGTTGAAGCCGCGCGCAAGTACCAACGCGTTGTCACGGTCGGCATGCAGAGCCGCAGTGCGCCTTACGTCAAGGCAGCGCGTGAGTTCATCCAGTCCGGCAAGCTGGGCGACATTCTTCTGGTGCGCGTGTACAACATGATGCAGCACCCCATGCAGAAGCCGGGTCCGGAGCAGGCCGTGCCGGCGGAATTCGACTATGACCTGTGGTGCGGCCCGGCGGCCAAGCTGCCTTACGCGCCGGGCCGATATTGGCTCAATATGGCCGAATACAGTTGCGGCCCGATTCCCGGCGATGCCGTTCACCAGCTCGACCTCGCGCGCTACGCGATGGGTGATCCATCGCCTCCGAAAACCGTCACCCATACGGGCGGCATTCAAGCCCTGCGCGATGGGCGCGACCTGCCGGACACGCAGTACGCCACGTACGAATACGACGGTTGGACGCTGCTCTTCCAAGGCTCGCTTTGGTCGCCTTACATGCAAAAGACGCCGGGCCACCTCCGGGATGACGACCTCTTCTCCGACTGGCAATTCAACGCGACGAAGATCGAAATCCTCGGCACGAAAGCCTATTTGTACTTGGGCCGGCACGGCGATGGCTGGCAGGTGTTCGATGGAGACGACAAGCTGATCGAACAAGCTTACGGCCGCCAGGGGGACAAACCGCACATCGAGAACTTTCTCCAATGCGTGCGTTCGGGCGCGCTGCCGAATGCGGACGTCGAACAAGGCCACCAGTCCGTGCTTCTCTGCCACCTGGCGAACATCGCCTGGCAGATGGGCAACACGAAGCTCGCCTTCGACGCCAAGACGGAAACGTTCCCGCAAACGCCCGCGGCGAACCGATTCCTGAAGCGCGCCGGCTATCGCGCACCCTGGGTCGTGCCCGAGACGGTGTGAGGCTCGCCGTGGAATCAGGCCGCTCCGGCCGCGGCCACGCGCTGCGCGCTGGCAAAGTCCGCCGTCCGATTGAATCGTTCAGCCGGAGCATGGCTTTGTGCGCGAAATCAATCCCCAAGGGGAGATTGTTTGGGCAGTTAAGAAGGGTGGCCTGCCTGGCATCGTGCAAGTCATCGAAGTCACGCCGCAAAAGGAAGTCGTCTGGGCCTTGCGCGAATGGACCAACCCGGACGTCGGCCCGGCTTCCTGCATCCAACTCCTCGACGAGCCGGGCCAAGCCGAAGACGGCAGCTTGCAGAGCTGAGGCAAATCACCCTTGACTCACCGAGGTGAGGAAGGCGCTGCCCAAGCCCGGCGTAGAGTGATGACCGCCGTGAGCGGCACCCAGGGCTTCAGATGCGTTTCCCGGCGTTCTGTCTCCTGCTTGAATTCGTCTTCGGCAGGGGCGTCGGGTTCGTCGGTCACCGAGCGCAATTGGCGGTTTTCCGCCCGTAACTGAGCGAGTTCGTTCGTTTGCGGGCGCAGCGCGCCAACCTCGCCACGGAGCCCGTTCAAGTCTTGAAGGTGCTTCGGCCCGAGCGACGCCGAATTTGCCGGCCTGCGCAACTGGATTTGATTGGGGCGGATGCGCTTCGGCCTGCCGGGCCAACTGCTCGACTTGTTGCTGCAACGCCTAATTCTCGTCGCGCAGCTTCATCAGGGCGTGATGTTTGAGCGCCAGGATTGTTCCGACACCTGCAACGACGACCGCGCCGATTGCAGCCTTTGCTTTCATGCTCAGTAGAATGCCGGGATGACCGAAAGGTTCGTTTTTCGAATATTGGGTGAATACAATAGAATCTGAGGACTGACCAAGGCGGGACGCCGCCACCGCATCGCACTGCACGTTGACGGCGATGAAGCCGAGGTGTCTAATCCATTCATGGCAATAGTATTTCAGATATCACGCCGGTCGTTCCTCCAGCGGTGCAGTGTGGCCGCAGCAGCTACAGGACTGCCACTCTGGTTTATGGAACGCGAACTCGCGCAGGCTGCTGAACAATCCACACCGCCTCTGCCTGCGCCCAATGACCGGCCCAACATCGGGCTCATTGGCTGTGGTGGGATGGGGACCGGAGATGGGCAAAACGCCGCGCGCCACGGCAATCTCGTAGCCATTTGTGATGTGGACGAAAGTCACCTGAACTCTGTTGCCCGGCGGTACAGCGGCAACGGCCCGGCACCGGAGAAGTTCACCGATTTCCGCAAACTCATCGCGCGTGACAACATCCACGTCATCGTCAACTCGACACCGGACCATTGGCACACGTTGATCAATATCGCCGCCGCCAAGGCCAAGAAGGATGTGTATGGCCAGAAACCGCTCACGCTCACCATTGACGAAGGCAAACATCTGATCAAGGCCGTCCGCGACCACAAGATCGTGTTGCAGACGGGCAGCCAGCAACGAAGCGATCGCCGGTTTCGGCTGGCCTGCGAGTTGGTTCGCAACGGCCGCATCGGCAAGCTGCAGACCGTGACCGTGTACGTTCCCGCCGGACTGGTTGGGGGACCGTTCCGCGCTACGCCGGTGCCAGAAGGGTTGAACTGGGACCTCTGGCTCGGCCCGGCGTCTCAGGTCGATTACGTCAAGGAACGATGTCACTCGACCTTCCGGTGGTGGTTCGAATACTCCGGCGGTCCCATGACGGACTGGGGCGCGCATCACAACGACGTCGCACGCTGGGCTATCGGTCTCGACGGACCGGTCGCGGTCGAAGGCCAAGCGTTGACCCGACCGATCGAAGGCGGCTTCAATACCCCGAGCGAATTCGAGGTGACCTTCACTTGGGCCAATGGCGTGAAGTACTTCGTGAAGACCACCAAAGACGACAGTCCTTTCGGTCAGATTCTCAACAAAGAGGGGCAGCGCAATGGCGTCAAGTTTGAAGGTGCCGAGGGGTGGATTTGGGTCAACCGCGGCGCCTTGGAGGCCAGCAATGAAGCCATCTACACGACGCCGCTGCCTGACCATGCCGAGCGTCTCGAGGTCAGCCGGGACCACATGGGCAATTTTTTCGACTGCGTTCGCTCGCGGAGAGACCCGGTCGCCCGCGTCGAAGTCGGCCATCGCTCGGCCTCCGTTTGTCACTTGGCTGCCATTGCCGTCCGCTTGGGCCGCAAGTTGCAGTGGGACCCGGCGAAGGAGCTTTTCACCGGTGATGGCGCCGCGGAAGCCAATGCCTGCGTCGCCCGGGAAATGAGAAAGCCTTACGACTACAGCCTTGTGGGGTGAAGAATGTGTCAAGGTCAAGAGCAGGCTCATGAGCTCATGAGCGGGAGCATTGACGCTGGCAGCAAATGACGATATGTTCACGCGGTCGTATGATTGCTGTGCCAAACAAAACTTCGAGTTCGCAACCGTCTTTTCGGGTGGGCGATGAGCGCCTGATTAAGGTGACGCCCAGCGCGGCCCGGAAGGTCGGCTTGCTGTTGCACAGACAGGGGCGTCCTGAGGGTGTGCTGCGCGTCGCCGTCGTCGGAGGCGGCTGCTCGGGACTGCAGTATAAAATGGATCTGCAAGACGGCCCAGCCAGCCGCGATATCCTGGTTGAGACCGGCGGCATCAAAGTGGTGGTGGACCCAAAAAGCGCCCTGTATGTGACGGGATCGGAGTTGGAATACATTGAAGCGCTGCAAGACGGCGGTTTCAAGGTCAAGAATCCCAATGCGGCTTCCTCTTGTTCTTGCGGGGAAAGCTTCAGCGCCTGACACCGGTCAGTTCTTCCAACGCGGCCTCGATGGGCGGGCCTTCTTCCAGTCGGTTTGCTCCGACTGACCTGGAAAATCAGACGCCAGAGTCGCACTTTGACAATGGACTACTATGCACTGCTCCACGAGCCAAGGCGTCCCTGGATTGACCCGGAGAGGCTGAAGGCAAAATTCCTGGCGTTGTTGGCCGCCGCGCATCCGGATCGAGTCCATCGCGGCGACGAAGCGGAAAAGGCGGCGGCCCAGGAGCGGGCGGCGGAACTCAATGCAGCTTACCACTGTTTGCGTGAACCCAAGGAGCGCCTGCAGCATTTGCTGGAACTGGAAGGCAGCGGCAATCCGGCGATGGTCACAGGCGCATCAGCGGCGGTCACGGATTTGTTTTTCGAGGTAGGGCAAGCCTGCCGCGAGGTGGATGCTTTTTTGGGTGAAAAGGAGAAAGCTACGTCGCCGTTGTTGAAAGTGCGTCTCTTCGAGCAGGGAATGACATGGTCAGATAGGATCAACCGGTTGCAGGCCAAGATCGATGCGCGGAGGGAGGAACTGATGGCGGAACTTCGAGGGATGAATCCGGCTTGGGAATCGGTGACCAGGGAAGGGGGTGGCGACCGGGCTGTTGCGTTGCCGCTAAGCCGTCTCGAGGAGATTTTCCGTCTGGTCAGTTATTTTGCGCGCTGGACGCAACAACTCCAGGAACGGGCGCTCAAGCTCTCACTTTAGCCATCCGCATGAGTCCCAGCACACGCCGCAGGACCGCGGCAACGCGCATTTGATCAGAGGACAAAATTTGCTTGCCTGAGCATGCCAATCACTGTTCATTGGCTTGAGTGGGAGAGATGGCCGAGTGGCTGAAGGCGACGGTTTGCTAAACCGTTATAGGGCTTATCACCCTATCGGGGGTTCGAATCCCCCTCTCTCCGCCATTCCCTCACAAAACCATTGATTCTACTGTGTTTTGTGCGTGTCTTGGACTTTTTTGAGGCGATTCAGCGAGTGCAAACAAATGCGGGAGCCGGAAAATAATTGCCCGAAAGTGCAACGTTTTAGGCAAATATTTGGGCAAAGAAAAAAAGCTTTTACGCGCCTTGCGGGCGAAAGATAAATGGGGCCAGTCGCGCAGCGGAATCAATTTCGGATCGGAACTACTTCTTCTCGCGGGCGTGGGATGGCCGCTTGCCGTGGCCGGGCACGAGGGTTCGCAGAAACGGCGGGAGCGGCTCCTTTGTCTGCTTCAATTTCCGTTCGAGTTCCTCATTGGTGTCGCCCTCGAACTCATCCAGAGTATCGGTAAGTTCGAACAAGTTTACCGGGCCAATCTCTGTGTAATCCAGGGCTTGCAGCTTTTCCTCAATGGACTTGTCCTCTCCTACCGCTTGCTCGAATAGCTCCTTCGTTGACATGAGGCTCTTGTAAAATACCAGAGGCACTTTTCCGCGCTTGTACGCCTCGGCGTAGAGGATGCTCAAAATCTTGACGTGTTTGACAAACATCCCCCTACCTCTCCAGAACTCCGCGAGAGTGCCGGTGCCCGTTGGCTGCGGGGAAAGCAGCGCGGCTTGGAATTCCTCAAAGAAGGCTTTTGTGTAGGGCTTGCCCATCCCGGACTCTGGCGGTTTGGACACGTCGTCGGCTAGTAGCCATTCCGTGGAGGCGCCGGTTTGGAAGTGGACTCGTTGGGCGAGGTCGATGCTGAGTTTCAACTTGCCAAGTTCGACGGCCTGCACCGTGGGGACGGAACACTCGAGGATTTGGGCCATTTCCTTCTGGGTGAAGCCGATCAGCGTGCGGAGGACGGCTAAAGTGTGGCGCTGCGGTGATGGTCGCATAAGGAGGGACATAGCATATACGCATTAAATATCTACCTTTTCAATGCAGATGTGCAATACATATCAAGCAACGGGAAGCAGCCCTGAGAATGGGCGAGCGGTTGCCGCAAGAGCGGAGCAAGACGAGCCGGGCCGGTGCGTAGCGTTGACTTCGGAGCATTTGTAATGAATGAGATAACTGTAAAGGGAAAACTGGTGAGCGCGGAACAACTGCTGGAGCAGGTGTTCGCGCCAGAGTGCAAGCCAAGTCTTCGCTGGCTGCGGACTCAGACAAAGGCGAAGGCCATTCCACATATCCGCATTGGGCACCTGGTGTTCTTCGATGTCGAGATGGTCCGGACAGCGCTGGCCGGCAAAAGGCTTGTCCGGGGGCGGACGTTGGCGGCGGCGGTGCGCCAAGTTGCCTGACCGTCTATCTCCGTGCCCTGCGGGGCATCTGCTGTTGCTGGGCGGTGAGCTTGCGCCAGCGGGTGCTCAGTGGGGAGGAGTGCAGCTATGGGCCTTTCGAGTGTAGAGCGGGCGCGCCGTTATATCGCCAAGTGTCCCCGGGCTATAAGCGGCCAGGGCGGGCACGATGCGACATACCACGTCGCGGCCTGCCTCGTGCATGGGTTCGCGCTAGGCGAACCGGATGCCCTCGCTCTGTTGAGCGAGTACAACCGCAGGTGCGTGCCTCCGTGGTCTGAGCGGGAATTGAGGCACAAGATTGAATCGGTAAGCCGTGCGGATTTCCGCGAGCCGCGCGGGTGTCTTTTGGGTCCGGGGGCGGTACTTGGTCCTCAAAGGCGGCTGACTCCGCGCTGCACTCCGGCGGCGAGGCCGGCAAGCCCTGTCGAGGCGGCGGAGAGTTTTTTGAAGGGGTTCCGGTGCGATGAGGCGGACCTGTACAACGCGAGCCCGGTGGCCCTGGACGGAGAGCCGCGATTCGATGGGGCGCTGCTTGTGGAAAACCTGTATGCGCCGGGAGAGTTGGTGAATTTGGTCACGGAGTACGAGACGGCGATGGAAAAGAGCGGAGAGATCAAAGCACGTCCGGTTGGCTGGGGCATCACGCTGGAGCGTGATGCGCTGGCGGCTCGGTTTCGCAAGAGCGGTTCGGACAGCAGCAAGGGCGGCGCGTGGCTGCGAATGAATCCGGTGGATGGCCGGGGTGTTGCGGACGCGAATGTCAGGGCGTGCCGGTTCGCGCTGCTTGAGAGCGACAAGCTTTCCTTGGAGCTTCAATTCTCCTTGTTCGCCAAGCTGCCGCTGCCGATCGCGGCAGTGCTGAGCAGCGGCGGGCGCTCGGTTCACGCCTGGGTGAAAGCGGACGCGCGGGACGCGGAGGACTACCGCGAGACCGTGGCGCGGATGCTGGAAATCCTGGTGCGGTTCGGCGTTGACGGGAAGAACAAGAATCCCTCGCGGCTGTCGCGGTTGCCGGGCGCGCGGCGTGAGATTGGCGCGGCGGGCGATGGTGTTCAACGCCTGATGTATTTGAACCCCAAACCGGACGGGAGGAGCATCCTTTGATGGACTTAAAGGAACTCGTCTGCGCCGTTGAGGACAAGCCTGGGGCTGCGCCGGCGCCGCCGCCACCGGCGCGGCGGCTGAATGAACTTGTCCATCCCGGCCAGAATGACCCGATGGAACTGCTGCGCCATCGCTATCTCTGCCGGGGCGGTGGTCTGCTGCTGGTCGGGCCGACAGGGGTTGGCAAAAGCTCGCTGGTGATGCAAATGATAATTCTTTGGGCACTGGGGCGAGAAGCGTTCGGCATAGTGCCGACGGGTCCGTTGAAATCGCTTCTGGTTCAGGCTGAGAATGACGAAGGCGATTTGGCGGAGATGCGCGATGGAGTTATGCGGGGTTTGGGTCTGAGCGACGATGAGCGCGCGCGAGCCTGCGAGATGGTCCTGGTGGTGCGTGAGGATGTGCGGATCGGGTTCGCCTTCGTTCAGGGCGTGCTGCGGCCGTTGCTGCAAGAGCATCGGCCGGATTTGCTATGGATTGACCCTGCCTTGGCCTACTTGGGGGGCGAGGCCAGTTCTCAGAAGGAGGTCGGCGCGTTCCTTCGCAACTTTCTGAATCCGCTGCTGCGGGAATTCAACTGTGGCTGCGTGATGGCGCACCATACCAACAAGCCGGCGACCGGCAGGGAGAAGGCAGACTGGCAAGCCGGAGATTTCGCTTACTTGGGGAGCGGGTCTATCGAGTGGGCAGGATGGGCGCGCGCGGTGTTGGGCCTGCGGAGCCTTGGCTCGCACACCGTCTTCGAGCTGCGGGTCGCGGCTGCGGTGGAAAGAGGCTGACGGGGAAACGCTTGCCTACGCGAAGCTGATTGGCCACAGCAAAGAGCCGGGCTTGATCTGCTGGCGCGTAGCGGAGTCAGATGAGGCTCCGGCGGAGGGGAAAGAGAAGAAGGCTCGGACCAAAGAGGACTTGATGCCGCATGTGCCAGTGAAAGAGGCGATTGGGAAAGAGGCACTTCGGAGCAAGGCGAACGGGGCGGGCATCGCTCTTAACCGGATAAACGGGTTTATCGCGGAGTTGGTTGAGGAGGGCAGATTGTTCGCGTGGCGGGTGAAGCGGTCCCGGACGAACGCAATGTGGATGATTGGACGCTCTCTACCGCCTCCAGAGGAACTGATAAAGGAGAGGAACCGGCGAAATGAGAGACTCACACAGAGACTCGCACGGGCCAAATCGGCGTGTGTGGCGGTCGTGCGGGTCAGACCCGAGAGACACACACACGCCCCCCTGTAAGGGGGCGCGCGTGTGTGTGTGTCTGGGTGGGGTGTGTTGAAAGGGCGGTGATTATGGGACAAATCTTTGAGCAGCAACCAAAAGAGGGCGCGAAAGCGTTCGCGGCGTTCTGCGCTTACCTCAGCCTTGGGCCTGAGCGGTCAACGCAAGCGGTAGCCAGGAAGTTAGCGAAGAGTGAACAGCTTGTGCGCCGCTGGTCGGCGCGCTGGCGCTGGGCGGAGCGCGTGCGCGCGCACGCCGGGCGCTTGGCCGCCGTGGAGCGTGAAGCGGCCGAGGCGCTGGCTCGCGGCAAGGCCGCCGAATGGCTTGGCCGACAGCAGTCGCTGCGCGAACAGGAATGGGAGATGCACGAAAAGTGCGTCGCCGCCGCGCGCCGCGCGCTGGCCGCGTTCATGGAGCGCGAGAAGGTTTATGCGAACCTCGCAGATATTGCGCGGGTGCTCGAAGTCGCATCCAAGCTGGGTCGCCTGGCGTCCGGCATGGCGACGGACAAAACCGAGTTGACCGGCGAAGACGGCGGGCCGGTTCGCGTCGAGCTTGCGGCGGCGCTGAACAAGGTTTATGGCCAGGCGGAGCCTGCGCCGAACATTGTGGACGTAACCGAAGTCCCTCACCCCGGCCCTTTCCCAGCGGGAGAGGGAAGCGGCAGCAAGATGCTGCCGGAACCGGCAAGCAAGGATGCCCGCGCCACACAGGCATGACGTCGCTTGAACGATACGCGGCGGCGGCGCGCGAGGCGGGCTGCCCGCGCGACCAGATTGAACGCTTCGTGCGCGCGGGCGTGGTGCTGCAGCCGCGCCAACTGGCCGCGAGCGCGGCGGCGCGGTTGTGCGATCGCGGAGACGGGCCGACGGCCGTCGGCTATGGCGGCGCGCGCGGGGGCGGGAAGTCGCATTGGCTGCTGGCGCAAATGGGCGCGGACGATTGCCAGCGTGTGCCGGGTCTCAAGTGTCTTCTGCTCCGCAAGGTCGGCAAGGCGAACATGGAGAATTTCGAGGACTTGCGACGGCGGCTGTTCGGCGGGCTGGCGCACGATTTCTCCGCGTATCGCGGGGTGCTCAAGTTTGCCAACGGATCGCGCATTATCGCGGGGCATTTTCAGAGTGAATCCGACATCGACGCTTACCTGGGTCTCGAATACGACGTGATCGGCATCGAGGAAGCGACAACGCTTTCGTCGCGCAAGCATCAGGACATTTCGACCTGCTCGCGCACGTCGAAATCGAACTGGCGACCGCGCATTTACTCAACGACGAATCCAGGCGGCGTGGGCCATGCGTGGTATCGGACGCGGTTCATCATTCCTTTCCAGGATGGAAAGGAATCTGAAACGCGATTCATTCCGGCGCGGGTCGGTGACAACCGTTTCAACAATCCTGAATACACCAAGATTCTGGCGAACCTCACGGGCTGGCAGAAGCGGGCTTGGTTCGATGGCGATTGGGACATTGCCGCCGGCCAGTTCTTTACGACGTTCCGGCGCGAGGTGCATGTGGTGGGGGACGTGGATGTGAGTGGCGCGGGGGTCAGTCCTCAGTTTTTGCCGCCCGCGACCCCGCAAAAACATGCAGGACTGACCCCGCTCGCGGTTTTCGATGACGCGCGTGCGCGCGAGTGGTTCGCGGCGCTGGACTATGGGTTCACGCATTACACTGTTGTCCTGCTTGGCTGCACGGACGGGGACGGCAACGTGTTCGTGGTGGACGAACACGCGGAACGGCTTTGGCTACCGCAGAGGCACGCTCAGGCGATTCGAGCGATGCTGGCGCGGCACGTCGTGCCGAATAGCCAATGGCCGATAGCCAATCGCCAAGGGGGAAAAGAGTATCGCAAATTGGAGATTTCAGATTTGAAACGGTTCGTGGCCGGCGCGGATGTTTTCAGCAAGCAAAGCGACGGGTCAACCGTCGCGGCGCAATATGCCAAGCTGGGGATTAGCCTGCGGCAGGCGAACATGGACCGCGTGAACGGCTGGGCGGAGATCCTGCAACGGCTCGGCGATGTCGAGGCGGGCATTGTGCCAAGGCTGTTCATTCACCAGCGGTGCGGGCGGCTGATCGAAACGTTGCCGGCGTTGCAACATGACCCAAACCGGCCAGAGGACGTTTTGAAAGTGGATGCGGATGAGGATGGTGTCGGGGGCGATGACGCGGCGGATACGCTCCGGTATTTGGTGGCGACGAGGTCGCGCTCAATTTCCCAGAGAAAATTGAGGGGGTTGTAAATCCACCAGTATTCAGGTCGTTGCGTGGAGATCTGTCCGGTGGGTCCAACTTAGCAGGAACAGAGCACCCAGAAGGAACAGGGAACCCGAGATGATTGCATAAGCTGACCAGTGGAACCTTCCCCAGAAGGCGACGAGATAGAATGTGCCCAGAGCGGGGAATAGGAGGCCCCCAACCCATTCCCAGCGCCAGGACACAGCCAGGATGATCAGCAGGATGCCCGTTGGGATGAGATGCATCAGTAGGGCGAAGGTTGTATTCCAGAATCCATGGTTTTCGTCAAACACGTCCAGCGCGAACAGGCTGATGAGTCCGGCAAAGAGGAGGCATAGAATCCTGGGTGTCCAAAACAGGAAGCGTTTCATTGGTGTTTTCACAGCGGTAACTGCATTGGTTTGAACTGATTCATGTTTCTTAACTGTCACGAGTCATTCTAATCGGCAAAGCTGCGGCAGGGTTAATTGATATTTATTGGAGAGGTATTGATAGAAGTGATGATGCGGGCGACGCTCCGGGCTTCGGCGGCGACGAAGTCGCGGGCCGTGGCGCAACGGAAGCTGCGGGGGCTTTGAAGCGCAGCCCCCTTGGGGATGGAAGGGGGCGAGCAATGGGGATGGGTGGGCGGCATGGCGTCGCGCGGAGCGGAAGCAGCCGACGTGACGGCGGCCCGCTTGCTTCGCTGACCCGCAAGCGGGATGACGGCGCGATGGCTGCGGAGTCGAGCGCGACGCCTTGGGGGTGGTTCTTTCTCTGCGCGCCTCGAATCCTACCGCGCAGCGAGCAGCAGGCGGCATGACGGGCACGATGGTTGAGCGTTGAGGGTTGAGAGCAACGAGCGTGACGGCGTGACGAATGCCGAGCGGAGCGAAATGATATTGGCGCGCGCGTTGTCATTCTTGGCGTGCGAGACTTGCGAGCCACTATCCCTTTCCGCTTCACCGGAAAGGGCGCGAAGCGCAGAAGCCAGCGCAGCGGGAAAGGAGTCCAGAGGGCTTGCCTTTTGGCGCGGGTCTGGGCCGGCGTGAGGCCCAGCCGCCGGAGGCCGGGTGCGGCGGGCTGGGT
>ERZ1292640.2457-Hain-H43-02um-R1-2457-length-14813-cov-4_pt1 | contig 12245 bp, 9 predicted proteins | sample MGYA00564404_ERZ1292640 | MGnify/ENA primary metagenome ERZ1292640 (study PRJEB36523, sample SAMEA6512636) | groundwater metagenome | collected 2019-01-08 | study: AquaDiva: Metagenomics assemblies of 32 groundwater samples | reverse complement strand
AATAAACAACAACATCCTTTGATTCATTATAACCTAAAATTACTTCTCTTTGTAGAAGGAATTGTGAATTAAATTCTTTTCTTTTTGAGTCAACTATCTCGGTATCTCCTTTTATTTTTTTCTCTTGAGTATTTTTTCTAAACTTTTCTAATATTGGACTTAGATTAATTCTGTCTTGATTGCCTTCTTCTAAAAATGTAGTAAAGGCTTGGCTATAAGTTCCCATATACGATAATTCATAATTTTCTTCATTATCTTTTGTATTGCTTATATGTATAGTTTCAAAACCTTCTACGCCTATATTTAAGTCTAATCTTAGATATAATTTATTATTATCGAATTTTACTGTAAGATATTCCCCATTATATCTCGAACTTAATTCATTTGCTAGAGCTTCTAAATTGCCAGTGGACATAAAATTAAACTTGAAGGAGAATATTTAAATCTTTCTACATGTAACTACTATATAATTAATAATAGACCTATTGACAGATACTTTTATATACCTAAAGAATTTAGAAAAATTATGAATGCTTCAACAAAGTTATTGATTGGAATAATTGCAGTAGGTGTTTTGATATTTGCATTACCGAAGTTAATTGGAAATGTTACTTTAGAGAGTGGAAAATATGATAGTTTTGCAAAATGTTTGGCTTCTTCAGGCACAGTAATGTATGGTGCTTATTGGTGCCCGCATTGCCAGAATCAGAAAAAATTATTTGGAAGCTCTGTAAAATATATTAAGTATGTGGAATGCGATCCTAAAGGAAGCGGTGCAAACCCAGATTTATGCAGAGCTAAAGGAGTTAATGGATATCCTATGTGGGAATATCCAGATGGATCATTTGGTTCTGGAGAGCAGTCTTTAATGATATTAAGCTCTAAGAGCGGATGTAAACTGCCTTAAATTTTGCTTATGCTTCAATAATAAGATTTAATAAAGTAGTTAATGTTTTTTATGTATGTGCTTTACACCTCAGGCTTCTTTCATTACAGCAGTAATAGAAATTTGCATTTAAAATATTAATGTTATTCAAGAACTACTTCTTTACTTTAAAGGTTTTTTTTGATAATCTTCTGCCATTTGGAAGACATTATTCCTGATTATATCAAAATCTCTTTTTTGTTTTTTCTTCTTTGATGCAGAATATAGATTTAATATCGCAACTATAAGAATAAAGTTAATTAAAGTAATCATAAAAGCAAAGAAGACAAAATTTGGTTTCTTCTTTTGGCTACTAGATGTATTATCTTTCTTTATTTGGTTTAAATTTATAGGTTCATTGGAAGTAATTTTTTGAGTTGGTATAACTGAAGAAGTAACACTTTCTTTATTACATACTATATCTATATTTTTCTTGTATGTTTCTACTCTGTCAGCATATGTTGCTTTAAAAGTAAACTCATACTCTCCAGATTCTATGTCTTTAGGAATTGATAACTGGAAATCTTCTGTATTTTTATCATCCTGGTCGTCAAATTTATCCAACATAATTAAATCGCTTTCTTCTTTTATCTTTAAATCATTGTTCTCTATTGTTAATTTTACTGATTGATCTTTTTCTCCAAGATTCTCAATTTTTATATCTACATTAACAGCTTCTCCGCAAGAAGCACTATCTGGTAAATTAACTTCGGATATTTTTACATTTTTATCTGGTCTATCAATACTTAGACTTTGATATATTTGAGAACATTCGTTATCTTCAACTTTAATAAATAAGGCATATTTATCATCAAGGTCTAAATCGTTTGGTATCATTAAATCGATATTAACACTTCTGGTTCTATCATTTTCTACTTCTATATTTGTAGATTCATCTTCTTCCGATTTGTCCTGATCTAGATTGTATAAATGCGCTTCTATATCAAAATCTTTATCTTCTAGTAAATCATTAGTAATGTCTAGATCTATGTCTATATTGTCTCCTAAAGTAAAATCATCACTTGAAGAAGGATCATCAATTTCTATTATTATATTGTTGTTTATTAGTTCGCAAGCATCTGCATCTTTAAATGCCGGAGTGCCTGCAACTGAACAGCATAAATTGGTATCTCTCACTCCAAGGATTGTTTGAGGACATACTTGATCTTCTTCCAATACAAAACCTCCAACTTCATTGCAAGTGTATTCTGAAAATGAACCTATTATTACAGTCCAAGTTTTACTTACAATCTCGCTTGAATCGTCAATTCTTGCTTCTAGAATATAAAATCCAGGATTTGCTGAAAATACATAATTTGAATTATCCTTATTCTCGGTCTTTTTTAATTCTCCGTTTACAAACCACTTAATGTTTAAATTTGAATCAATATCCTTTCCTCTAACTGAAAATTCTTTTGTTCTTCCCTCAATTAATGAATTTACGTCTTCTATAGGGGCGAAAGATAGTATTTGTGGAGCATCGTTTACTGGACTAACAACTAAATTAAGAATTTGGGATGTTTCACCATCTGAATCAGTTAAAGTTATTTCACAATAAGCATCTCCATTAAAATTAATAAGTGATTCATATGTAAGAATATTGTCTTGAATTGTACAAACTGCATTTTCCTGATTTGATACAGAAAGGGCTATATTTTGCTCTAAATCAATATCCCCATCATTAGCAGTTAAAACGCAATTGTATTCTTCATCTTCATTTATGTTTGTTGTACAGTTAAATTCATCTAATATTGGAAGCTCTCCTGCAGGATTTACTATTACATTTAATATGTTCGATTCTGCTGAAAATTCGTTATCAGTGGCTGTAAATTTAATGGTAAACTCTCCAAAATAGTTATTTTCCGGAATAAAACTCACTAAACCATTATTTATTAATATATTAACACCCTCACTGCTTTTTTCATAATTAAATAAAAGAGTATCTTCATCTATATCATTGAAATAATCATATAAATTAATAATATTTGTCTGGGTCATATCTTCTCTTAATTCAATATTTTCAATATTGTCTTTAAAAATTAAAGGGTCATTTATAGAGATAACTATTAATTCTACTGGATTGGATAAAGTTGTTTTTTCTCCATCATTTGCCCAAAATACTATACTTCCTTCTCCATGCCAGTTTTCTTCTGAGGTAAGTTTGAAACTATCTTCATCTGTTTTTTCTACTATTATTCCTTCTGTCTTACTTTCAACACCGAAAGTTAAAGAATCTTCATCTTCATCTAAAAAGTAAGCTCCAACATCTATTTCTCCAAATCTATCCTCTCCCCAACCAATCTGAGGTATCTCAAACGATAATAATGGAGCCCTATTATATTTGGTCACTTCTATTTGCACATCTTTTTGCACAGTGAATTGTCCGTCACTAACTATAACGGTAAAAACATAATCCCCTTGGCTTTCATAATCTGTACTCCAAATGAAGGTATTATCTACATTAGTGAATCTTTCATCTGATATGAAATATGTTAAGATGTCATTTTCTGGATCTTGAGCATTTACAACAATTAATGCATTTTCTGTTTCCATTAAAGTGATTTCCGGTATATTATTTACTAGAGGAGGATCGTTTATACAATTTAAAGCTAGATTAGTTGAAGCAGGATTAATTAAGGAGTCGTCATCGTTGCAATCTAGACCTCCAACAACAATGGAACTATAACTATCCTCATCTACATCAACAAGATCTCCTCCCATACAATCGTTGTCTTTTCCATCGTATGCTATTTCTTCTGCATCTGGATTTATTTGGAAATCATTATCATTACAATCTACATCTGAAAAGAAAGTATCTCCATCTCTATCTTCTCCATCTAAAAGCCATTTTAATGAATTTTCAAATAATTTCTTTGTCTCTGGTGTCCAGTGCGATGAATCTGTAAGTCCGAAAAATAATTGTCTTTCTTCTAAGGTCTTTCCATTTAGCAACCTTTTACTTTTTTCTAAAGTGGCTATAACCGCATCTGTAGATAATCCGGCAGTTGAAGCTACATATTTAATTCCTGATGGCTTGTCTCCTTTTAGAATAGAAATTGTAGATGTAGTAGTTGAATATCCTCTAAATTCCTTAGGAATGCCTTGAGATATTGGGCTTGAAATATCAACTATCTGCATTGCTGGCTGGGTAGTAGAACTTTTTGCTATGCTCCATCCTAATTGAAAATTAGTTGTGCTTTTCTTATAGAAATCAAATGAATTTATTATGAATGTTTTATGCTTTTCTGTTGAAATACTTTCAGGAGATACTAAATCTTGATTTCCTATTATTACCATTCTATACTCATAAAGGTCTTTACTGGGCAGGTTTGATTCAAAAATTGTTTCATAAGAATAACCTAATCTAGTTATTTCACTAAGCAAATAGCTGTCAACTCCAGTGGAACTTTTTACTATATAAGCGACATCTGCTTTTAGAACTTTTTGCCCTATGATTATTAATTTTAAGTTTGATTGAGCAGGTATATTTCCCTGAGAAACAAAATTTATAATAATATTCTTTTCTGCTCGTCCTATTGTATCAATTGTTGTTTTTATTCGAACTAGTTTTTCTTCATTAGATTGAAGAACAAAGTTATTATCAAGAACATCTATATTGCTATTTTGATTATCTATATTTATAGTAATAGGAAAACTATTAATGTTTTTGATTGTAATCGTTTTATCAATTATTTGTTCTACATTTCCATTTATTGTTAATTCTGAGCTGCTTACAAAAACTTCTACATTTTGAGGTGTTTGATTTTCATCATCTCCATTATCTGGAGGATTATCTCCAGTAACAAGGAAATTTATATTTGTTGAAACATTAGTTGCTTGTCCATTACCTTCAAATCTTACATTTAAATTACCGTTATATGTTCCAGAGAATTGAGAGCTTAAATTAAAGAAAATAGTTTCGTTTTCATGAGGTTGGAGGAAATAAACGCTATTTTCAAAAGTTAATTTATCTATTATACTTCCTTCTTTAGTTAAAATAACTCGAACTACATATCCATTATCATTTATTAAAGTTAAATTTTCATTATAAACAGTATCAGTAACTCCTTCTACACTAATTGAGGATTTATCTATTGTTGCTGTAATTGCTGAGACATTTGTTATAAATGCTAAGATTAAAAATAAAGACAGACTTAATATTGTTTTTTTATTCACGAGACTCCTTCGGCCTCTTCTTTGTATTTAGTTTATTCTGATTAATGCTTGTTTTTTCTTTATAAAAACTACCTTTATTTAAGTTATTATTTTGAATATTATTAATCTGAACTTTTGGCTTGCCCGAGACAACTATTAATATTATTAAAATAATTAACAAAATTCCCCCCGTAATAATTAATGGCATATAAGGAGATACTTTACTAGAATTATTCTCTTTTCCTGTAGGACCACCATTTCCACCAATACCAAACTTTACTTTTCCACCTGTTGAATTGGTTTGATTCTTGATTGAATCATCATTTTGCGTACCATCATCTGCTTGATCAGAATCTTGATTATCATCCGAATCATCTGTTACACCCTCACCAGATGCAACAACAATTATTTTTGAAATGAATCCAATTCCTTGGCCATCTTCGTTTTGGTATAAGAAATTAACTGTATTTTCTGTTTCTCCAACTTCATTAGGGGTAATTATAAATTTTATACTTCTTTCTTCATCTGCATCTAATTCAACAAAAGTTTCATCTAATTCAATATATTTTGATAATTCTCCGGAAATTGTTATGTTAACTGTTACAGGATAATCGTTCTTATTAAAAACTTTAATAGATTTTTCAATACTTTCTCCAACTTCCATATTCACAACCATCCTTGCAGGCTGAACTGCGGCAGTAATTGCACTAGCATTATTTACCAATAGTAGTGCAATGAATATACTCAATATAATGCATATGTTTGTGTGTCTCATTTTTATAATTATTTAGAAGTAGTCCAGTTTGTCTTTATAAATAATCATGTTCTAAGAAGTATATTTGAGAATACAATTTTTTTGTCTTCACTAACCAAGATGACAGTATTTTATATCGAATTTTTTCGATAGTGAGAGATGCTTTTGATTAAAAAATCTAGTTTCTATATTTGCTTGAATAAGAACACTATCTTCTTTTCTCCATAATTCGTTAGGGCTTGAATAAATCCATTGATATACCTCATTCCCTAATTCTTTGGCAAATAATTTATTTAAATCTCTGTTGAGATAAGTTGCTTTATACCTGGGTATTTCATAATATTCTGAGATCGAGATTATATTTTTATATTTAGTTGCAAATATTTTTAATTTTTCATTATGTCGGGAACGTTGAAAACCACACCTTTTAGGGTGTGGTCGTTCCCGAGCATCCAAAAAATTTCCGAATTAGAAAAATCGCCTACTCTATCTTTCAAGATGGAGTTTGATCGGCGATTTTCAGGAAATTTTTCTGATATTCTGACATAAAACCTTCCCCGGCAATTATTACATTTCCAATATTCCCAAAGTTACTTTGATATTTTACTCTTTTTTCTAGAATTGATTGTATTATTTCTTTCATAATTTATTTTTTCTTTTTAGAAATCAATTTTTCAATTCCAAACAAAGAAATGCCAAAAGGAATTCCAAATGCCATTGCGTCTAAACCTACTCTTTTAATAAAACCTTGAGATGTCATATTTATGCCATCTACATAATCATGATATTCGTAAGAAACTTGTGCTTTTTTATTAGCTAACTCCTGTTGAATTGCAGAAATTCCGTTGCTTTCCACATAGAGTAAAGATGCTGCCCCTAGAATTGTTGGTATAGAATATCTTGCGATTTTATTTAAGATAGATGTCATTTTTATATGAAAAGAAAAATTATTCAGAAGTATCCAATCTGCTTGAACATTGAGGATCGCTAGGGAAGTCAATTAATCTATCTCCATCATTGTCAATACCATCATCACATTGATAAACTACTGGAGGAGCATTATATTCATCACTATCTGTTCTGCTTGTGCATCCTGGATCAGCAGGGAAGTCAATCTTACCATCATGATCATTATCTATTCCATCATCACAGATATAAACCACAGGTGATGGATTGCAAACATTATTTTCATCAGTGAGACCATCGCAATCATTATCTCTTTGATCACAGACTTCTGCCTGAGGAATACATTGAGGTTGGTTATTGCATTGACCATTTGAACAACCTTGAGGACATGTTTGTAATGTTCTTGTTTGTGTAGTTGAAGCACAGAAACTATTAGATTTTCCAGGATTCATACAAGTATAACTTGTAAATATTTGAGCTAAATCATTACTTGAACAGAATGGATTGCCTGTGTAACCACTTGATGGGCAGTCAGAATTAGAATTACAGGAAACAGGAACCAAATCATTATTACTATTTATCTTATTAGGATAAAAGTCGCATACATTTCCTATCCCATCATGATCATTATCTAATTGATCAGGATTATAATGTAATGGGCAATTATCACATGACTCCAAAATATTGTCTTTATCAAAATCATCTCCCATTTTATATGGGCAATATATAACATCATTATCATTAACACTTCTATATATAATATTGTCTAAACTATTTACATTTTTAGAAGTCTTTGAATTTAAAGCTACATTATCTGAGGAATCTAAATCAGCGACAAATTTTTCAGTAAACAAAAATAAACCTGTAAATAAGCCTATTACCAATATTACAGATAAAGTTACCATTAATAAGATGCCGTTGTCTTTAGATCTTTTTTTAGATGTATTTTTAATCATTGTATTTTTGATGTAATTTTTTAATAATAACAATAGCTGTTTAACCCTATTTAAACTTTGTTATCCTGAAGTTACATAAATTAATTAGTTACTGGTCAAGATGACAAAATAATATTTATCTAGATATAAAGACGATATACGATAAGTTACAAAACCCTTCGGGTTTTTTAACACCACATTAAAGTGTGGAGCTTGTAAGTGGTTTTGTGAGTGCCGGGAAAATCCTGTTGCCATGCAACCGCAGACTAAAATCTGCGGATTTTAACGAGCATTAATTATTGGGTTAAATGATAAGGAGATTATGATGGTTAGAAGAAGATTAAATGATAATTCATAAGGTAAATAATGTATGATTAACTAAGAGAGGTATATTATTATTGGTTAGAATAAATTTATTAAATAAATGAATATAGACTAAAAATAAGAAAGATTAATATAAAAGATAAAAAGTTTAAATCAATAATTAAAAGATTTTATAATAAGAATAATTAATCAGTTACTCTGATAATTTCAGCAGTTGTTCCTAGAGTACCAAATGCAGTAACTCTGTAATCTCCAGCAGGCATTTTTTCTCCGTTTGGATTTAAGATAAAGACATCATCGCATTCATTAGGCCTATATCCGCTTGTTAAGTTTGGTTCAAAAGTGATATCAGTAATATTCCCTAGAGATGTTCCCATTGTCATTGCATATCTGATTCCTGCAGTCTGACCGCTTGAAAGTTTTCTTACAGTAAGGCCATTTTTATAATGCGCATCAGGTAATTTATCTGGGGAAATTTCTGCTACTTCTCCAGCGTTTGTATAAGTTGAACCATTTTTCTTAACTTTCATTAACATTAAATCAGCGCCTTCATCATAATTAGAAGTTGATTCATTATCTTGTGCTCTTGGTAAGTTACATACAAAGTCATCTAAAGACATTGGAGGTTGAGGATTATCTGTAGCGCAATCATGAGGTGAGTTTTGATAATTTTCTCCATATGCTTCCTCACAAACACCATTATTAACAACATAATGAAGAACAACTTGTTCAACGTGGTCTAATCGATCATCTAATTCAGCTGGTGATTCTCCATCATTATAAGTTACATATATAGTTCTTTGAGAATCATGATCTAAACCAGGACAATCAGCATTAACATTAACAGTCCAGATTTCTCCGCTAACAAAAAATCCACCATTGGGTTTTACTGATAATGTGCAGTCTTGTGTATTGTTTCCATTTAATGCACAATTAACATATGTATCAAAAGGAGCACTTCTTCCATTTCTATCTTCCACTACATCTGGATAAACATGTGCATCAGCTCCATTATGGCAAGCATCAACATCAAATTCTAAAGAATTTCTAAAACCATGAGCTGCATCTTCGGAATAAACTTCCATTTGCCTTCCAAACTCAATATTGTTTGCAGGCAAGTTTTCTGGAGCAATTCTATTTCCACATCCAAAAACGTAAAGTGCTGCGCCTCCAATAAGACCAAGTAATCCTGTTTTAATTTTTCTTCGCATGGTTAGTTTGATTAATAATGGTATTTAAATTTAATTGCCCTTGAATGCAATATTTTTGTATTTACTGCACAAGGTGACAAAAACTAAATTTGTTCAGTGTTGTCTGTCCTCCTTGAACATTGTACATCTGCAGGGAAATCTATTTTACCGTCGTGATCATTATCTATTCCATCATCGCACTCGAATACATCCTTTACTTCATTAACTGGTAATTCTGAGTTGTCATTAGGCGCAGAACAACTTGGATCGTTCGGAAAATCAATTAAACGGTCTCCATCATTATCTAAATTATCATTGCATTGAAATACTGTTTGTTGTACAGGTAATTCAGAGTTATCAGTTCTGCTTGTGCATCCTGCATCTGCAGGGAAGTCAATTAAATGGTCCCCGTCGTTATCTATTCCGTCATCGCATTGATAAATTGTTCGTGGATTTACTGGTAGTTCATCATTATCGTCTGGATTATTACAACCTGGATCGCTAGGAAAGTCTATAAATGAGTCATTATCGTTGTCTAATCCATCATTACATTGAGGAGTTACTGGATTAGGGCAAACATTATTTTCATCTGTAAGACCATCGCAATCGTTATCCTTTGAATCGCATAATTCATTTACTGGATCAATATTTCCTACGCAATTTGCATAAAATCCATTTGTTTGACATGTTTGTGAACCTAAAGCACAAATTCCAATATTTGTAACTCCGCATGATCTTGTTTGGCCTGGAGAGCATTCTCCTTGAGGCGGATTAATACATTGGCCGTTAGAACAGGTATAATCGCAGGTTTGTATTGTACTTTGACTTATACTGGAAGTGCAATAGCTAAATTGTGTAGCTGGATTGACGCAGGTGAAATCTTGGAATAATCTTGTTATCTTATTTGCGTTGCAAATATTTTGACTAATAAAACTGTCAGTTCCACAATTTAAGTCATTATAACAATTGATATTATTATTATCATTTGAACAATAGCTTAATTCTGTTCCAGGATTGTGACAAACATCATTTGTATTTTGGTTATTATCATTGCAGTCTAAATTATTTGAACATCTGATAGTTATACATTTTCCGTTTGAGCATGAACTTGCGCACATTTGTAAGTTCTTTTGTTCTACTTTGCTTTCACAGAATGACTGCTGAGTGCCTGGATTATTACATTTCCAATTTCTCTGCAATTGATTTACACTATTTAATGAGCAGAATGGCTGACTTAAAATTTGAGTGAAACCACACTGTGAATCAGTGGAGCATTTGATTTCCTGCGGGTCCGGAATATTAGAACAAGTACTTTCTGGTAGGCCAGGACTATTACAAATATCCTGTGTAGCTGGATTGTTATCATTACAATCTATGTTTATATTGCATCTAATACAAGAACCTAGAGAACATACATTTTGACATTGATTAATTAATCTAGGAGATGTTTCAACTGAGCAGGCACTTTGAGATGTTCCAGGGTTTAAACAAGTAGCATTCTGAAAGTTTTTAACAACATTGTTTACCGAACAGAACTCTGCTCCAATAAAACCAGTAAATCCACAATCATCATTAGAAGCACAATTTAACTCTGAATTTCTGCACTCGCTTGCTAATGTTCCTGGATTAATACACTGATCTTTTGTTAAAGGATTAAAATCTTCACAATCTGAATCAGTATCACAAATTACTCCTTGGCATTGTCCATTTAGACAAATATCGTTGCATATTTCTTGTGTCCTTGGCTCATTTTGGGAATTGCAGAAACTATTTCCAGTTCCCGGGTTGTTACATGTATATGTTTTATAATTTCTTGTAACATTTTTCTCAACACAAGAGTTGTTCCCAAAGTATCCGTTTGTACCGCAATCTGAATCGAAGAAACACGCAATAGGAGTATTTACACAATTACTATTTGTTGTACCAGGGTTAAGGCAAATATCTTCTGTACTTATGTTGTTATCGTTGCAATCTACATCATCATTGCATGAAACTGTTGGACAGACAACAGTTACTTCTCTTATTGCCTTATTGTTTGAAGGGGAATTATCTGCATTTATAATAGATTCAACAGTTATATTGTAATGCCCTTGGGTTAAAGTTAGATTTATTGTTTTTGTTTTCAATTTTTTATCTTGTGGGAGCATATTTGTAATAGGCAGATGATTAAAGTTTATATTGCCCATATTACTGTTAAATGTAACATTTTCAGTAAAGTTTCCTTTATTCTCTATAGTTACTGAAATTATATATTCTTCATTGCACGTTAGAGTATTGCCTAAAACATCAGTATTATTTTTGTTTTCAATTCTTATATTGTTAATAGCATTATTAAAATCTACTAAAGCAACATCGTGAGTTCCTGGAATACAATGCCCATCATTACACCCGAATGGACATTCTTCAACTAAAACTGAATTGTTTTTTGGAACACAAGAATCTACAATTAACTGAGTATCGCACATAAATGAAGTTTTGTCATTGTAAACATCTCCATTTAAGCAGAAAGGCAACCCTGTCGTAGTTTCATTAGAACAATCAGCGTTTGTTGTACACTGAGAAGCAACAAAACCAACACAATCATTGAATAAATTTTTTCCTCCAGTTGTCCAGTATTTACTCTCAATTATTCCGAAGAAACACAACTTTTCTTCCTGTCTTTTTCCATTTTGCAAAATTATTCCTGGCTGCCCATATGCAATTACATCACCGAATTTTGATCCAGATGAAGTAACTTCTGTAAAAGCAACTGGAGTTAAAGTGCTTGCGACATTTTCCATATCTAAATAGTAATATTGAATTGCTTTTCCATCAGGGGCAATTGCTCTATTGTAGACTTGTATCAATTTACCATCTTTCTTAACACTTAAAGGGCTACTCTGAGCCAATAGACTTACACCCTCTTCGTCAGTAAGACCCCAAATTTCTGCGTGATGATAATTTGCAATAATAGTAGGATATTTATTTACAGGAATTTTTGTTTCATCTGTGAATTTTTCATCGCCAACAAAAATTAATTTATAGTTATCGAAATTTCTTGGTATATTCTTCTCTTG
>ERZ1292640.3480-Hain-H43-02um-R1-3480-length-12247-cov-6_pt1 | contig 12247 bp, 6 predicted proteins | sample MGYA00564404_ERZ1292640 | MGnify/ENA primary metagenome ERZ1292640 (study PRJEB36523, sample SAMEA6512636) | groundwater metagenome | collected 2019-01-08 | study: AquaDiva: Metagenomics assemblies of 32 groundwater samples | reverse complement strand
GATTCAGTCGCCAAAAAACGCCTGATAGTGCAAAATGTATTGGATGAACGATACTTGGACCTATTTGGACGAATTCCATATTGACCAATTCTGCGCCGGCACGGGACGCCATAGCATAGCCATCGCCGAACATGCCCTCAGGAAAAACGTTAAGCGCAAATATTTTACCAGCGCCGCCAGACGCAAGCACGACAGCATTGGCTTCAAATATCGCTAATTCCTGCGTTTTCCTATCAATGCCGTAGCATCCGATAACTTTATCGGAGTCATCTAGTATTAGATCAACAGTGGATATATTATCAACGAACTGGACGTTTAGCTCATTGGCTTTTTGCATCAATACTTTGACGATAACTGGACCTGTATCAGCGCCTTTTCCACAAGCACGAGGGAATCTTGCGCCGTCGCTGAGTATCTGGACAAATTTGCCATCTTTCGTTTTATCAAAATCAGCGCCCCATTTTTCCAAATCCATAAATCTGTCAGGGGCATTAAAAGCTATGTTCTTGCTCAATTCAGGTTCGCAAAGCAACCCCCCTTTGACCATAATATCAATCCAATGCTCTCTTGGGCTATCATTGGGATCAGCATGACCGAAGGCGGCGCCGAACGCCATCCAATCAGAAGCGGCACTCTTTGTGCAACCGCTTTCACCAGAAACGCCTTTATTGACAACGATAACGTCAGCGCCATTGGCTTTAGCCTCAACTGCCGCTCTTAATCCAGCACCACCAGCGCCAATCACCAAAACATCCGTTTTATAAGACCTCATGTATTTCTCCAAATTATTGTGTTATATCATTTGGACAACCCCCTTTATCCCCCTTTGTTAAGGGGGAATCTGATGGCGACTTGATTTATTCCCCCTTATCAAAGGGGGTTAGGGGGTTGTTTTTACTCAATTTCTTGTATTCTTCAACGATTACAATACTAAAAACGCTGTCCACCCGGTATTCATCCTTAGCGGGAGAATAGCTCATACTTTATCTGTCCCCATGTTGTCTCAAGCTTGCCAGCAGGGGAGACAGGTTGCGCAACAGCCGGGTCAAACCAGCTTGGCCACCAGTCCCTCGCAGGATTGTTCGTGAGGTTGCGTGGGTTATTACCATCCGAATCCATAACGTAGATTTCAGAGTTCCCATCCCGATTGGATTGAAAGGCGATCATTTTGCCGTCAGGTGACCACGCTGGACTCGAGTCACTCCTCGCAGGATTGTTCGTGAGGTTGCGTTGGTTATTACCATCAGCATCTATAACGTAGATTTCAAAGTTCCAATCCCGACCGGAAGCGAAGGCAATCGTTTTGCCGTCAGGAGACCACGCTGGCTCCCCGTCCAACGCAGGACTGTTCGTCAGGTTGCGTGGGTTTTTACCATCCGCATCCATAACGTAGATTTCAGGGTTCCCATCACGGTTGGATTGGAAGGCGATCATTTTGCCGTCAGGAGACCACGCTGGATACAAGTCCGACGCAGACTGGTTCGTGAGGTTGCGTGGGTTATTACCGTCCGCATCCATAACATAAATTTCATAGTTCCGATCCCGATCGGAGTTGAAGGCGATCATTTTGCCGTCAGGAGACCACGCTGGATCCCAGTCATCCGCGGGATTGTTCGTGAGTCTGCGTGGGTTCTTACCATCCGTATCCATAACGTAGATTTCCCAGTTCCCATCCCGATCAGAGTAGAAGGCAATCTGTGCTTTTTGAGGTGCTTGCGCCCAAACGCTTACTAATAACATGACACCAAGAAGCAGGCAATTCAAAGCAATATGCACAAGTTTCATGTTTCGTTGCATAGTTACTCCCTCATTTTGCGCTGTGGCATTGTCAAATTTAGAAAAACCACAGTCTTTGTGTTTAGTTTTCAGTAGGATGGGTTCATGGTTTTTGCCTGTCTTGATTTAATGTTTGCCGTAGTCAATAGCTGATGAATCTTATGTTTCAAATAATAGACCAAAACCATGAACCCATCTTATAATTGTGTCTGAACGCCCCATAATGGATTATGAGTTTGTAGTAGCTCAATTCATTGAGCGTTATTCGAAAACGTTTGATAAATCAAACTACTACAAACCTAATTACCAATATAGGTTAATATCTAAAATCCAGTATCTTCTCCCATAAGATGCTTTATATGCAACACAACCGCTTCTGAAACCGCATGAGGCTCATACCCGCCCTCAAGCGCAGACACAATCTTGCCTCCGCAGGTTTCTTCTGCGACTTCCATAACGATGTCTGTTAGAGTGCCGTAAGATTCAGACGTTAATTCTGTTCCACCCAATGGGTCGTCTTTATGCCCATCAAAGCCTGCCGATATAAATATAAAATCAGGATTGAAACGCAACCCCAGAGGCTTAAATTTCTTTTCAAAGATGTCAACGTATAGATCAACACCTGCACCAAAAGGAACCGGAACGTTTAGAGTATAACCAGCGCCAGCGCCCTTTCCGGTTTCATAAGCCCGCCCTGTTCCGGGATAAAACGGGAATTGATGGACAGAAAAATAAAACACGGATGGATCGTCATAGAACGTATAGTTAGTGCCGTCCCCGTGATGAACGTCCCAGTCAACTATGAGTGCTTTTTGCAGACCACGCTCTTTCTGGATATATCTTGCCCCAATTGCAAGATTATTGAATAAACAAAAGCCTTTTCCTGTATCAGAAAGCGCATGATGCCCAGGCGGTCGGACTGCGGCAAAGGCATTATCTACCTCTCCATCAAGGACGGCGTTTATGGCTTTTATAACTCCGCCAACAGCAAGTAGCGCAACGTTGTATGAATCCTTTGAAACCCCGGTATCAAGCTCAAGATTGCCTCCGCCACGAGAGCAGAATTCCTGTAGGAATTTAACATATTTTTCTGTATGAATATATTCCACTTGCTCAGCCGTAGCTGGAGATGGCTCCAACAGCACCAATTTTTCCAAAAGCCCTGAGTTCTTAACACCATCAACGACAGCCTTCAAGCGTTGCGGACTTTCTGGATGAAGAGGTCCAGCGTCATGTTTAAGATAGTCAGGATGATATACAAACCCTGTTCGTTTTTTGCTTTTCATATTTATACCCAAATTTTTGTAATGTTAAAAATAGCACACAGATTGGCACGGATTAGACGGATTTTCGCGGATTTGATCTTTATACCATTTCCAATTCAAATATGTCATTCTGAGCGCAGCGAAGAATCTCTAACTATTGCAAAAGAAGATTCTTCACTTCGTTCAGAATGACATTATTATGCAGTGTTTCAATTGGAAAATGGTATTATCAGAATGTAGGTTGGGTTGAGGAACGAAACCCAACATAGTTTGGATATTAGATATTGGATACAAGACGCAGAGCAAAAATCGCATCTCAAGTCTCGTGTCTCATGTCCCATGTCTCATATCAACTCCTCTGGAATTATTTCACCAATTACTAAGTCTTCGTAAGTTTCCCTTCTGCGAACAATGGAATATTTACCACCGATAACCATAACTTCCGCCATTCTAGGTCGGGCGTTGTAGTTTGATGACATAACAAATCCATAAGCGCCAGCGCTGAATATAGAGAGCAGATCGCCTTCTTGGACAACGGGAATCTTTCTTTCTTTGGCAAAGCAATCCGCAGACTCGCAAATCGGTCCTACAATATCCGCAACCATTTCCTCTTTTCCGCCTATTTTTAATGGGCGTATTGCGTGATAGCTGTCATAAAGCGCAGGTCTGATGAGATCGTTCATTCCAGCATCCACGATAACGAATGTCTTGGTTTCGGTTGGTTTTATATAGATAACCTTCGTGACCAAAATACCCGCATTTCCCACGATAAATCTACCGGGTTCCAATATCAGCTTTCTTCCAGTAGGCTTTACAAGAGGGAGTATCGCTTCGGCAAATTGCTGTGCGGTTGATGGACGCTCTTCGTTGTATATAATGCCCAGACCTCCGCCGATATTCAACGTCTTAATATTTATGCCAGCTTTCTCAAGTTCGCCGAGGAGATTAGAAAGCCTGCTTATGGACTCAACGTAAGGGTCAGTAGAGACTATCTGTGATCCGATATGCGCATGGATGCCCATTACATCAAGGTTTTTCATACTATTTGCTTCGGTGAAATACTCTACCGCATGGTCAATCGCTATACCGAATTTATTTTCTTTTTTTCCGGTTGTTATATGCTTATGAGTTCCGGCGTCAACGTCAGGATTCACACGAAAAGCGATTCTAGCCTTTTTTCCCAATTTCTTGGCGACACGGTCAATGGCTCGTGCTTCTGACGTTGATTCAACGTTAAACATTAAAATATTGGCTTTAAGCGCATACTCAATCTCCAAATCCGTCTTACCGACGCCTGCAAAAACTATATTTTGTGGCTTGAAGCCTGCTTTTATCGCTTTATAAAGCTCTCCACCTGATACAATATCCGCCCCGGAACCTTCGTTAGACAGCGTTTTGCATATAGCCAGATTTGCATTGCTTTTCATAGAGAAGCATATAAGGTGATCTATTCCCGCTAAAGCTCTGTCTAATTTCTTATAGTGATCAACGATTGTCTTATTGCTATAAAGATAAAAAGGAGTTCCAACTTTTTCGGCTATACTTGACACAAGCGCTTCTTCACAATACAATTCATTCTGTCCAGACAAATCATTATTTTCATAGTGAAAAAAATCCATAATTCAACATCCCTTTTTAAGCAGTTTTTAGTTTAGCTCTTTGGTTATGCAAATGCTTCGCCCTTACCGCTGTTTCCCTGTCCAATCCCAAAGAACCTTTAGTTTTTAGTTGATTGTAGGTGTATACAGATATGATCCCATAATCCTATATGCCTATAAGCCATATAAATTATACTATCACAAACTACTCTGTTCTTCAAGTCATTTGTTGAGAGACCAAGCATAAACTTCTCGTCCGCGGTGTTCAATGGCATAAAAAATGCTGTATAGGAATGTCTATATGGAGTGCGAAAGCGTCAGCTTTCGCATGCTGAAGCTACCGCTTCAGCACTCCAAATTTATGCTTGGTATTACATCAAAAAGACAGGGTGAGAAAGATATTATACTTCTGATGTGAAACGATCCTTAAAAGTCTCCCTTTTCATGAAGTTTGACTAAATAATCGGGTAAAAGAATCAATGGGGTTTTCTGGATTCCCGTTTTCACGGGAATGACACCTCCGACCATGTCATTCCAGCGAAAAGGGCATTTTTAACGCCTACAAAATTGGTTTGAAAGCATAGATTTTCCCATCAAAAGCTATACATATTAACTCGGTTGGGTCTGTTCCCATGCGGGTTACGAAGGTGCTAACGTCCTTCCGCATTCTGTTTTCCCAAAGATCACGCAATTCATGCAGAATTTTGACTCGCCGACCATGCCCATCGTATAACGATTGAACTTGTCCGGTGGTGTTCATCCAAATAAGCTGTTCCTCAGGATCGCCCCAAGTCACAGGACATGACCCTTGACCCATATAATCAGGCTGGATAGTCCAAAGCCTGTCGCCATATCCAGAGAACAAATTTAGTATACCCATGTTTCCCCATCTACATGCGACCAATATTTGCTGACCGGGAAAATCCTTTCTCACTTTTCCGATTAATCGTCCTTGTGCATGACCTACTCTATGAGCCATCCTCGTTTGTCCGCTTAAAGCGTCAACTACATAAACTCCCGCACTTCCGCCAAGCAAAAACGCCATCGGATTAGCCTTTTCCGTCAGTGAATCGTCTTGACAAAAATCGCCTATCGCAACTGCATCGTAATGATGTGCGCCGGGTATCTTTGCCATCTCATAAGCTAGATCATGCACCCAAATTACGTTTCCATTGGGATCAAACAGCGTTCCGCCTGCAAGGAATTCGTCCCTGCCGTCTCCATCAACGTCATAAAATTGGACAGCGTATCCATGTCCATAAGGCGGATCGGATTTATTACACCATAAAAGGTTCAATTCACGATCATAAGCCCAAAGATTTATCCCGCCGTTTCCGCAATCGCTTCTCCATTCTCTCAGAACTATGTCATATTTGCCGCCACCTGTCAGATTACCAGTTGAAGTAGTGAAAGCCGCCATTCTAACAGCCTTATCAAGTTCCGGCAATTTTGTTCTTGCAAGGATTTCGCCGTCTATTCCACGAAGGACAACCATTTCATCAGACACTACCGCCCTATCAACAGCGCCGGTTATGCCTGTTCCTACTTTAATCCATCGCTCTCCGGTAAAGCCATAAATAAGCCTTCCTTCTTCGGAATGCTGCGCTGAAAAGACAATTCCATCTAGCTTAATCGGAGTTTCCCATATTAACTCTTTTTCCGCCGTCATTGCCCTAAGCGTTTTTCCAGCGATGAGCATGTCATAGCGGTCAAGTTTGATAAAATCATTGAATTGTGGATACCCGCCGATCTCAGAGAGATTCAGCACAGTGGCAAGCTTCGGGTCAGGGATATTTTTGCCAAGTTCCAATTTTTCTTCACGAAACTTACTTCTGAAATTATACAGCGATTTCTGTAATGAATTTTGAGTTATGCGCAATGACGCTAATCTTGCCTTGCCAATGCCACGAATTCCGGCTTTGCCTTCGGGATATGCTGTATCAGTGTAAAAGAAATTCACCCCAAGATCATCGCATTTACAGCGAATACTGTCGCTATCTAATTCTACAACAAGGGTCACGTAATCATCTTTTAGGTTTATATCCTGTTTCGCCAAGACGAACCATTTATCATCAGCCCTTTTATACAAAACAGCTTTTTGACGACCTTCTATACCAAAATGATAATAATGCCTGGAAGTTTTAATACGGAAAACTATTCCTATAAGCGCTTCTGTGCAATCAGCACGATCATCGCTTGGGGTGGCGATCGCATCTATCTGCTTAATCTCTGCGGTGACTTTGTAATCACGCATATCTGACAAACCAGATACGATTGCTCTGTCAGCGTTATTGAAAATCCACTCCAGCGCAGGACGAGAACCATCTTGAACAACAGTTAAACCGGAATTCAGTCCAAAACCGCCCCAGGGCGCAAGCGGGGTCTCCCAACCTTTGAAATGCCGATCTTTTAATTCGTCTTGATATTCAAGCGGTTGAAGGACAGCGCCCTCAGGGCAACCATCAAGGTCAATCTCTGCTATTATCTGCTCATTTTTCATGGAAATAACCCTTTATAGTAATCATTGAAAAATGCCATTTTGACATAGTAATCAAGCGTTTTGGACAACCCCCTTTATCCCCCTTTGTTAAGGGGGAATCTGATGCGACTTGATTTATTCCCCCTTATAAAAGGGGGCTAGGGGGTTGTTTGGCTCAATTTCTTGTATTTTTCAACGATTACTTTATAATAAAACACGAAGACACAAAGTCACGAAAGGGAGTTGAAAGTTAAAGGTTCAAGGTTAAAAGTTTAAGATTCGGATGTCTCAAGCAAACGGATATTTCTTAACCTTTAACCTTTAACCTTCAACTTTTTAACCTTTAACCTCCTTGCATCTAGTTCCTAATCAACTTTCCATTCTTCAAGCCCGGTTGGGAATGGCGCAGGTCTCTCAATTTTAGTTTTCATTTCCGTATGCTGACCTGACTGTGACGATTTATCAAAAGCGGTCATAATTTCAAGGACATGGTAAGCCAGATCGCCGCTGACACGATGTTGTCGTCCTGTGCGAATGGCGATTGCCATGTCAATAACGCCGATAGTGCGGGCATTATTAGGAAATTCTATGGGAACTTCTTTCCAGTTATCGCCGGGTTTTGCAACAGTGACAGGTCCTCCAAAACCATTTGGATCAGGCACTCTCATTGAGCCTTCTGTTCCGTATATCTCTATACATGGCAGGCTATGTCGCCATATATCAAAGCTCATGATCATTGTGACGATAGCGCCATTGACGAACTCTATCGTTCCAGCAAGATGTGTCGTCACTTGGACAGGTATTCGCAGACCTTCGTTACCTTTACTTGATGCGATCCTTTCCTCAAAAGCCTTTGTTGTGATGCCAGCGACACGTTTTGCAGGTCCCAAAATATTGACTAAAGCGGTAACGTAATATGGTCCCATATCCAACATAGGTCCTCCGCCTAGGTCATAATAGAACGATGGATTATGATGCCAGTTTTCGTGTCCATGACCGCACATGAATGCTGTTCCTGCGATGGGTCTGCCTATAGCGCCTTCATCTAGGGTTTTACGGGCAGTTTGTCCGCCAGCGCCCAAAAATGTATCGGGAGCGCATCCTACTTTAAGACCTTTCTTTTTCGCAAGTTCAACGAGTTTATACGCTTCTTCCGTGCTTACGCCCATCGGTTTTTCGCTGTATGCGTGCTTGCCAGCCTCTAATGTCCGAAGCCCAACTTCTACATGCGCTTTTGGGATGGTGAGGTTGACGACAAGCTCTATCTCAGGATCAGCTAAAAGTTCGTCAACAGTAACCGCTTGACAGCCGTATCTTTCTGCTGCCGCTTTAGCCGCTTCCATCCTAACGTCTGCGCAGGATTTTATCTCTATAACGTCTGTTTTTTGTGCTCCGCCAAAATATGCTCCGCTAATACCTCCACATCCAATGATCCCAATTTTCATCTTTTCCACTTGAATCCTCCAATTCTTAGGTTATTTTAAAACCATAATACCAACATTGAGCAGTTGTCATAGATGAAAAAATGTATTATCCTTTTCTGGTGTAACATTATATCAGAGGAGGATAAAAATGGGAAGTGTTAAAGTCCAACGTATAGACCATCTAGGAATAGACGAGAGCGTCATTCAAGTCAGATAATCAGGTATTCAAACAGCTTGGATTATGATCCTTAATGCACCACATTTGTATCAAGAACGGCTTTTAGCATGGCGTTTTTGCTTTCTCACTTCCCGGATGGCTTCCGCTTTGTAAATAATTCTCTATATCAGCAAAATCTTTTATTGACTTTTCAGAGAACATGGATTTACAATATTCCATGAAGCGGTTGGACCGATGTTTTTTTTCAGAATAGCAGTGAAAGCCTTCTGATGGAGTGCTTTATATGCAAAATGGATATTCGTCATTATTCAAAAAAGGAACCTGGCGCTATTATAATATTTTCGATGGATTGGCACATAATGTAGTCAATGCTATCTACCAAGACACATTCGGATTACTTTGGTTTGGCACTCACGGGGGGATATCCAGATTCGATGGAAAAGAGTTTGTTAATCTCACCATCAAAGATGGGTTAGTAAACAATTGGGTGTGGACTATTTATCAGAGCGATGATGGCATGATGTGGTTTGGGACCGAATATGGGGTATTATGCTATGATGGTGAGAGCTTTACTACCTTTGGTATAGAAGATGGCTTGGTAGACAAAGGTGTTAACGTCATATACCGTACTTCTGATGGCAGTCTGTGGTTTGGGACATATGATGGAGTATTCAGATTTGATGGAAATGCATTAACGAACATAACCACAAAGGATGGGCTGGTATATGATGAAGTATACTCGATCTGTGAAGACACGGATGGTGCGATATGGTTTGGGACCTGGAATGGCGTTTCACGATACAGTAATGGCATATTCACTAATTTTACAGCCCAAAATGGATTGCCAAATAACGTAGTAAGAACAATCTGTCATTCTTCCGATGGCTACCTATGGCTGGGAACACAGGAAGGCATATCCCGTTATGATGGGGAAAAGTTTGTGAACTTCACAACCAAAGACGGTTTGGCGGGAAATATTATTAGAGCTATCCATTCAGACGCAGATGGGATTTTATTGATAGGAACAGGGGAAGGCGGAGTTTCCCGGTATGATGGCAAAACATTCGTTAATCTCAACACTGAAGATGGATTGGTAAATAATAATGTAAGAGTTGTATGTCGTGCATCTGATGGAAGTTTATGGTTTGGCACCGGCGGAGATGGTATCTCTCGATATGATGAAAAAACGTTGATAAGTTTCACAGACCGTGATGAAATGCCCAATAATATCGTCAAGGCTATATATCAGACCCCTGATGATTGTTTATGGCTTGGCACTGAAGGTGGTGGTATCACCTTCTATAATGGAAAAGAGTTTGTAAATTTCACTATAAAAAATGGTCTAGCTAATGACTATATATGGTCTATCTATCAGGATTCCAATGGTTTGATGTGGTTCGGGACTGAGAAGGGCATCTCTTACTATGACGGAGAGCAATTTGCTAGTCTTACAACGAAAGATGGATTGGCTGGAGATTATATCAGAGCTATCCAGCAAGATACTCAGGGAAGTCTATGGTTTGGAACACTACGTAATGGAGTATTAAGATATGATGGGAAAGAATTTGTAAATTTCACAACTCGTGATGGGTTAGCAGGTGATACCGTCAGATCGATCTGTCTTGATGTTCTTGGAAACTTATGGTTCGGAACAGACAATGGTGTATCGCGTTATGATGGAAATGAGTTCGTAAATTTCTCTTCTAAAGAAGGTCTTCCTTCTTTCCCTGTCTGGACAATCTGTCAGGATGCTGATGGAATTTTATGGTTTGGAACTGAAGGTGGGGTCTCTAAGTATGATGGAAAATGCTTTACTAAATTTACTATCCGGGACGGTTTAGTAAACGACTTCGTTATCTCAATCTTTCAAACCGATGATGGGGTAATGTGGTTCGGAACATCTGGATTTGGTATCTCCCGCTATGACGGGGCGACATGGACATCACTGGATACTCGTGACGGCTTGGCTGGTAATATTATTTACGCAATTATACAGGATTCTGAGAGTAATCTATGGTTTGCGACGAACAGAGGCATCTCTCGCTATAAGGGTGACAAAACTGCTCCACGTGTAAACATTACTGCTATTTCAGCAAATAAACGCTTAACCAATCTTGATGCTCTTGAACCCATAATAGTTGGAACACGAGTTACGTTTGAGTATAACTCCATAGATTTCAAGACTCACCATCAAAAAAGGCTTTACAGATGCGGGATCAGTGAAATACCAAATGAACGCAAAGGAATATTGGCAAGAAACAGCGAAAGAAATATTAATACATCAGACCCGGTAATTGATTATGCGGAACCTACAAAAGAAACCTACTTTGACTGGATTCCCGATAAAACAGGGATATACATCTTTCAGGTGCAGGCTATTGATCGTGATGGAAATTATTCTCTGCCAGCAATGGCAAGGTTAAACATTCAGCCAGATCCACAGGATGTCAAGCTTGTTCATTTACAGACAGAGATTGAGCATCTAAGAAGCGAGATAAGCAGAAAATATAACTTTGGAAACATAATAGGTAACTCTGTTGCTATCAGACAAGTATATTCCTTAATGGAGAAAGCAATAGATTCAGGCTTGACTGTGCTTATAACCGGGGAAACCGGGACAGGCAAGGAATTGGTCGCAAAGGCTATCCATTACAACAGCCCACGAAAGAACCATCCTATATTAGAGCGCAATTGCGGAGCAGTTCCAAAAGAATTGCTTGCTGATGAGCTTTTCGGCCATGCTCGTGGGGCATTTACAGGTGCAGACAAGGAAAAACCGGGATTATTTGAGGTCGCTTCCGGTGGAACTGTGCTATTAGATGAAATCGGTGAAATGCCGCCTGATGCGCAAGTGCATCTCTTGCGAGTATTGCAGGAGCGGAAAGTCCAACGTCTTGGGGAATATGATTTGCGGGAAGTTGATGTGCGGGTGATCGCTATGACAAACCGTGATCTGGAAAGAGAAGCAAATGAAGGGCGATTTCGACCTGATCTGTATTATCGCCTGAGTGAATTCACTATACCCATACCTTTATTAAGGGAACGAGCTGATGATATACCACCATTGGCAGAATACTTCCTTGAGGAAGCAAGAAAAGATATGAAAAAAAATATCAATGGTTTTGCTCAAGGTGTTATGGAATTGCTTCAAAGCTACACTTGGCCTGGCAATATTCGGGAACTTAGAAACGAAATTCGCCGATCCTCAGCGTTAGGGGAAGAAGGTATGCAGATTCAAGTTTATCACTTATCAAATAAGATTGCAGATAGTGGATCATTGGTTCATGAAGTGATAAATGATGCATATATGATGCAACAACGCTATCGTGATGTGTTGGACGATTTTGAAAGAAGATATATTACGCAAGCGCTTCAGGCAGTTAATGGCAATCGTTTGCAGGCGGCAAAGCTATTGGGCATTGAACGGAAAAGCCTTTATGAAAAGATGAAACGATTAAATATAGATAAATGATGGGATGGTTCATTTTCCCTATGAATTTGGGTGACACTTTATAGAATGAAAACGA
>ERZ1292640.3479-Hain-H43-02um-R1-3479-length-12247-cov-15_pt1 | contig 12247 bp, 9 predicted proteins | sample MGYA00564404_ERZ1292640 | MGnify/ENA primary metagenome ERZ1292640 (study PRJEB36523, sample SAMEA6512636) | groundwater metagenome | collected 2019-01-08 | study: AquaDiva: Metagenomics assemblies of 32 groundwater samples | reverse complement strand
GGAGCGCGAGATCATCTTCAGGCTCGGCGTCGCGGGAAGGCGAGGCGCTGATGACGCCAGCAAGCTGGTGCAGCGCTGCCGGGGATCGACTGCGGCGCGTAATGCGCTCGAAGCGGTGTGGCAGTACTGGAAGAGTACTCTTGGCGCAGTGCAGGTGGAGACACCCGATCAATCCCTCAACGTGCTGACCAACGGCTGGCTTTTGTATCAAACCCTGGCGTGCCGTCTGTGGGCACGCAGTGGATACTATCAGTCGGGGGGCGCTTTCGGCTTTCGCGATCAGCTGCAGGACGTGATGGCGCTTATCCATGCCGAGCCCAGGCTCGCGCGCGAGCACCTGCTGCGCTGCGCGGCCCATCAGTTCAGGGAAGGCGATGTCCAGCATTGGTGGCATCCGTCCTCGGGCCGGGGCGTGCGCACGCACTGTTCGGATGATTACCTCTGGCTGCCGCTGGCGACGTGCCACTACGTTCTGAGCACCGGGGACAGGGGGGTGCTGAATGATCGCGTCCACTTCATCGAAGGCCGGCCGGTGAGCAGCGAAGAGGATTCGTATTACGATCTGCCCGGCCGATCCGACGAGGCGGCAAGTTTATATCAGCACTGCGTGCGCGCCATCCTGCGCGGTCTCACGTTCGGTGAGCACGGCCTGCCGCTGATCGGCTCCGGCGACTGGAACGACGGCATGAACATTGTGGGCATGCACGGCAAAGGCGAGAGTATCTGGCTGGGCTTTTTCCTGTATCAAGTGCTCATGCGGTTCAGCGAGGTTGCCGGCATGCAGGGTGATAGGTCCTTCGGTGAGCGTTGCCAGCAGGAGGCGGCGCAAATGCGCCGGAACCTCGAGCAGCATGGCTGGGATGGCGAGTGGTACCGCCGCGCTTACTTCGATGACGGCTCGCCGCTGGGGTCGGCGAGCAACGCCGAGTGCCAGATCGACTCGATTGCGCAAAGCTGGTCGGTGCTATCCGGTGCGGGCGATACGGGACGCTCGCGCATGGCGATGGAAGCGGTGGATAAGCGCCTCGTGCGCCGGGACCATGCGCTGATCCAGTTGCTGGATCCGCCGTTCGACAAGTCGACGTTGAACCCCGGCTATATCAAAGGCTACGTCCCGGGCGTGCGGGAAAATGGCGGGCAGTACACACATGGGGCCATCTGGGCGGCGATGGCGTTCGCGGCCCTGGGCGACGCTGCGCGCGCGTGGGAGCTGCTCGGCATGATCAATCCGGTGAATCACGGCAAATCTCCCGAGATGATCGCCGCCTACAAGGTGGAACCCTACGTCGTCGCAGCCGACGTCTATGCAGTCGCGCCGCATACCGGTCGCGGCGGCTGGACTTGGTACACCGGTTCCGCCGGCTGGATGTACCGGTTAATCCTGGAATCGCTGTTGGGACTAAGATTAGCAGCGGATAAATTGCATTTCGCGCCTTGCCTGCCGGTCGATTGGCAGGCGTTCCAAGTGCACTACCGCTGCCGGGAAACCCTCTATCACATCGCCGTCCGGCAAACGCCCGCTGCGGATGCCGAGATGAGTGTGACAGTTGACAGCGTTGTGCAGCACGACAAGGCGATTCCCCTTGTTGACGATCGCCAGGAACACTGGGTCGAGGTGACGCTGCGCGCCAAACAGCCAGTCACCGCCTGACCCTGCTGCCCCCACGCTCCATGCACGTATACTGGTAACGCTCGTGCAGATGGCCCGCCGTGAAGTCATGGTTTCGCAGCGTCTCCATGCCGCCCAAACCTGAGCATCGTACGCTTAACGGCGCCGTCGATACGGGCCAGCACAAAGGATGGCAAAAATGGACCAATCGAAGCGCGACGCACTTAAGAAAATGCTCGATGATCACGAGCTGAAGCAACAACAGCAAACGCGGCAGAGGAATGAGCGACAAACGGCCCTGGAAAAATTTCTGGCGGGTTATATCGAGGTTACCCAGTCCATCATCAAACCCAGTTTCGAGGAATTCTCCGCGGAGCTGGAGAAACGCGGTCATCCCTGCACAATCGACATGGATAAGCCCGCCAATCCCCACGACAGTCTAACCGCCGCGAAAATCACACTGACCATCTTCCCGAATTCCGCGACATTGACCCACGGTAACCCCTCGCTTTCGTATGCAGCAGCGCCAAACCAACGAAAAATCGCCGCACACAGGTGCACAATCACGTCCAGCGGCGGAATCACCGCAAGCTCGGTCGGCGAATATACCCTGGAACAGCTAAGCCGTGAAGTGGTCGAGCAGCATTTGTTCGATCTGGCGGCGTCGATCTTCAGCCAGTGAATCGGAAGCCGACTAACGCTCGCCACGCCGCCCGCCCGTGGTCAAGCAGTTCGTGCAGCCTGCGCGGCGCTTCGCCGCACGCCGCCGCGAGACCGGCTTCCTTTGCCATTTCCTGCCGGTGCATTTCGATATGGGCAATCATATCGGTCACTTCATCGATTGCCAGTCCTGCGCTCATTCTTAACGCTTGTCGGGGAAGCGTGCTTCTAAAACAAGATTACGCGTAACTGCGCAACTGCTGCGAAAACTCGAGTTTCCGCGCCGATTTGAGCCAATCCGGGGCATGGCTCCGGCACGCAAACTCCGCGCGCAAGCAATTCGAGGTCGAAGCAGTTTCGTAATCGAGAAAGGATTGCGTGCGAAAATACGCAATCGCCGGTCGTTGCGAGCCGGCCTTGGGAATTGGTAGGCGGTGGGAGAGTCGAACTCCCGACCAACGGATTAAAAGTGGCAGATGTAAAACCTCAAGAGTGCCGAGTTCTCCCGCGTTTTCGGGGGGCGTCGGCTTGCCGCTCGTGATCATCGATCCACTGCTCGGTAAGCCGGTCTAGCTCGTCCAATTGTTTCTGGGAATAGGCGGGTGGGGCAAATTCCATCTCGAGCCATCCGATCAAGTGCTCTTCGATCGTCTCGAGCGGAAAGTCTGGGTAGTCTGCATGAATGCGCTGCACGGACTCGGTGATGGAAAGTCTTTTGCCGTCCTCCCAAAGGATTTTGCGCTGCTGGGCGTCAACGTCAGCCTTTTCTAGCAACCTCCAAACGGCATCGGACACTTCGCTGGAAAGTTCGCCTTCGGCAGAGTCCATCCAGTCGATAAAACCTTCGACGAAGGGATTGTTCTCTAAGGGATGCTGGTCTTGCCGTTTGCCCATGAAGTAAGCATACCACCGCCGGGTCAGGGTCTGCGCGCCAGTTTCATCCTGAGGCGGCTGTGCTCGATGCTCAGCGCGATCCATTCTGCGGTCAACGCTTTGAAGCGCTTGTAGTTGGCGATCTGGCGGCGCACCTCGCGCAGGCAGTCGCGTGCGATGTATTCGGTTCGGCTCTTCATCTCCCGCGTATAGCTGAGCTGGTAGTAGGAGCCGATTTGGTTCTCGGGATCCTTGTACTGGCGGGTGAGCGAGCCTGGCCGCATGTCATCGATGGCGGCCAGTTCTGCCTTGATCCGGTCAATGCGCTTTCGGATCTGAGCGGGGCGTTTGTTGGTCATTGGTATAGCATACACATGCTATTTCACGAGTGACGACTTCACCGGCGTGCTGCAGTCCCGCGGCATCAAGATCAGCATGGACGGGCGCGGGCGCTGGATGGACAACGTGTTCGTCGAGCGGCTGTGGCGCAACGTCAAGTACGAGGAGGTGTATTTGCACGCCTACGGCTCGATTGCCGAAGCCAATCGCAAGCTTGGGATTTATTTCGAGTTCTACAACCGCACCCGGCCGCACCAGGGCCTGGAGCGGCTTACCCCGGATGCGGTGTACTTTGGCACGCAGACGCTGAAGGCAGCGGCCTAATGCAACCGCATCGAGTTTGCCGCCGCGGCGCACGGGACGCGCGATGAGAGGCGAAATGGCGAGGGGTAAGATATCAACCGCGCCGTTTGCGTCGCTCCTGGCGCATCCTGGCAAGCCGATTTTTGCCAGCGGCAGGGTATCGACGCGGTTTGCGCCGATTCGTGCGCTCTTCGCGTCTGGTCGCTGCAAGCACGCACCAATCGCGATCGAGCATGGGACCGAAGAATTGTTACAATGCAAGAGAGTTGAGTTTGCCACCGCAGCGTGCGGTCGCGTACGAATGAAGCACCGTCCGCCCGCCGCCTTGGGAAACTCTCTACCAGCGCAGTTCATCACTTATCAAACCCGAAATTCTGTCCAATCAAACGGGGCCACCTCAGTTGGCGCGGTCGATGGTCTTATTGGTCTTGGGGACTTCTACTTTAACCATCTATTTTTCAAAGCTTTTAGTTAACTGTGGCGGGACGGCTAATTATGCACCCACACGAGCGGTCCGGCCACATGGGGGCCAGGCACAGGCTCGCAGGTACGCGCAACCCGCAGAGCGAGCGTTCCTGAAGGGGCGTGACCGGCGGTTGCTATCCCATCCACCGAGACGGAGAACGAAGCAGCACCGCGGGCAACGGATCCGCTGGCGACAATAAATGCTGTCCACACTGCGGACAGTGCACCGCATGCGCATAACAATCTGGTGCAGGGAATCCTTCAGGGCGTCCGCGAACCAGCAGAACGCTTAAATTACGTACTGGCGCACTATCGACTATGTTCGACGTGTTAACCCGGGTAACAAGTTTCCGCCCGGCTGCGCTGTCCCCGGTGGGGACAATTTTCTCAGTCAGCGGCAACCTGCGCCAAGCGCGTACCCTCGGTGTGTTACCGGCGGTAACAGCACGCCCCAATGAGCCGGGGGCCATACGCAACCGATGGCGGTGTTACCGGCGGTAACACTCGGAGCGGGCGGAATCTGGCCGAGCAGGTCGATCGACAGTCGGGAATCATGGACCGAGGAAGCAACGGATGCCGACAAAAGGTGCGACTGAAGCGAGACCTGCCACCGCCCCGGCCAGCTTGATCGCTGCGCCAGATTTCCCAATTCGTGCGCCAATAGTCTGCGCCAACGCGCATCGTTACTACCGGTGCGAGCCGGTAGTGACGATGCGCTCAACCCCTGTATTCATGCGGGTTCTGGCGCGATTTTCCAAGTTACGGAGCCCCTGCAGTCCACGTGACGGGGTCAAAACTGGCGCATTCCACGTTCGCCTGCCACTGGCCCCGGGCCGCTCATCAACCGATACGCATTCTGGCGCAGTTCCATTCCGTTGGACAGTCATCAAGGCGATGATTCAATGATGCCAGCCTTCGACGGCTCCCCGTAACCAACGTCCCATCGTTCTACGCAGCTGGCAATCAACCGGCCACCCAGGGAAACTCGTTCGCGAAGAGACTGCTAACGGAAAGGAAAGGGACTGCAAAGGGAATGCAAAAGGACTGCACTTCGACTGCACTTTGATTACAATCGGGCTGCAGGCCGACTGCACAATTCGCCTTCAACCGGGAACAAGGCGTTGGGTATTTATGCAGATCGCAAAATCTGCAATTTATTCGGAACTCAGCCCAATATCCATTGGTCACACGATGTAACCGCGCAGCGGCTAGGACAATGGAATAGTCCAGCGGCGTCCGGCAATGTCTACACACCGGATTGTTGCGCTGCGTGAAGTGAATTCGATGTGGTTTTACGCTGGCTGTGTCAGCCCGCTCGATGCCCGTTAGCGCATCCCCTGCTCGGGTAGAGCGCCCTTAAAACCGGGGAGATCTCCTGAAAACCGGTGGCCGCAAGGCTTGGAGGTACTCGTAAGTAAGTTGTGAGCTGTCGTTAGTTGACAGCACTGTTGGCGCCGTCCTTGAGACGGCGTCGTTGAGAGCGTTTGCGTCGCGCGGTCGCAGCTCGGATACCGACTTCGGTACTGACTGCGCCCACTTCGCGCGTTCGTTTCGTTTGGGTTCGGTGCGTCCTCCAACGCACTTGACCGAACGATAAGCAAGCCGTCAGCTCGATGGCTTGCGTCCGTAAGCATTGCGTCGCGGGGACGCTGCTCGCCTACCGATACCGATAGGCGCAGTTTTCCCTGGCGCAGTATGCGTTCGACCTGGTTCGAGCGTGCACTTCCGCACGCGTCGGACACCCTTGTTGATATCGCAGGGCCCCTGAGGGCCACCGTGCGTTCGCTTCACGTGAAACGCGCGTTGTGCATCGTCATCGGACACCTTTAGCCGTCCGGTGATAGTGCGCTGCACAGTTCCTGGATGGCCAAAACACCGGCCGTCTTGTCTTGCACCGTGAGGGGCGCAATGCCGCTCGCCGAATGATCCACGTTACGGATTAGTGCCGCGTCCTCTGACGCCCCCAGGCCCGGGTCATGGGCCATCGATGCACCCAGTGCCCACAGGCCCGGACCTCGATGCCAAACCAAAAGCGCCGTGCAGCGCTGGCAAGCAGCAAAACCAACGCACGAAACGGGAGAGGTGTCTCCCGTGCCCCTTGTAAAACCCGCGCGCTTAGGCAACCGGGCCGGGCATACACGCTAACCTAGGGAACCGACACCACAAGCGGGGCAAAGAGCACCTTGCCCGAACATGAACGAAGGAGAACTTGAACGGGATTTGTGAACCATGAACTGCTGCTGCGCTGCCGCAAGGGTGTCCACGCTGTGGACAGCGCAAATCCATAGGGCGGCAAAGTGGCGGGACAGTGCCGAAGCGGAAATGAGTGGATATCCGTGTCCGCATTGCGGACAGCCGGAATCGTCGGAGCGGGCGGTTTTGGCGCGACAGTCGCGTTCCATCATCAAGCTGTCTCCCCGGGAAACAGCCGGAAAGGCTTGGAGCGCCAAGGCAGCGCGGAACGATGACGACGGATTGGATATGGACATGAATACGAAACGGTTGATCCCATGCTGACCAGGGAAGCGATTCTGCCGCCGCGGGAAAAGGCTGCTCGACGGGATGGACGAGATGAACGATGAACGACTTGCATACTGCTACCGAGAGGCCGCGGAAAAACTGGGTGGGGTCTCGATTCGATCAGTCCAGCGGCTCGTGGCGCGTGGGGCGCTGCCTGTGGTCAGGGTGTTTCGCCGCGTGCTTATTCCGGCCGACGCGCTGCGAGAGTTTGTGGCGGCAAGTACCGATCCGTCGCATAATCGCACTTGCGCGGAGTCGGTAGCGTGGAAGGAGTCTAAGCCATGCCATACCGACGAAAAGACTCACCATATTGGTGGGTCAAGTACACCGACGCAAGCGGCAAAGGAACTTACCGGTCTACTGGCACAACTTCACGCAGGGAAGCGCAAGCACTCGAAGCCAAATGGAGGCTTGAAGCGCATCAAATGAGGCATTGGGGTGTTCAGCCCGAACACACTTTTGACGAATTGATGGTGGCCTATCTCAAGGCGACGAGTGACACGATGCGTAGCCCCGAGCGGGCAAGGTATGCGATCCAAAGGCTTATGCCGTTTTTCACGGGGCGGACAATAGAGCGACTGCGTCGCGCCGAGGTCTCCGCCTACATCGAAAAGCGGAAGGCCGATGGGGTTGGGCCATACACCGTTAATCGCGAGTTGGATTTGCTCTCGGCAGCAATCAACCACGCGCGAAAGCACTGGGAATGGGATATCCAGAATCCGGTTTCAGGGATGTCTCTCCGGCAGCCAGAGGGCCGCTTGCGTTGGATAAGCCGTGCCGAGGCTGATGTGCTGATTCGTGAAGCGGAAAAGGAACCGAGATCGCCGCACTTGGCGGAGTTCATTCGCCTGGCGCTCAATACCGGCTGCCGGAAGAATGAGCTACTGAAGCTCTCCTGGGACAGGGTGGATTTGAGATCGAATGTCCTCCGTCTTGAGGGCCAGCACACCAAGAGCGGGAAACGGCGAGCCGTACCGTTGAACGAGGAAGCGCGCAGGGCGCTGCTGAATCGCGCCCGGTTTCGTGCGAAGTTCTGCCCCGATTCGACATGGGTATTCGCACACAGGAACGGGAAGCGTATTCAGTTCATGCAGAACGGGTTTCAGGCCGCGTGCAAGCGCGCCAAGATAGCGGACTTCCGGGTCCACGATCTACGGCACACGTGCGCGTCCTGGCTCGTGCAAGCCGGGGTGCCGTTGCTCGAGGTCGCGAAACTGCTTGGCCATTCGACGATTGAAATGACCGAGCGTTACGCGCACTTGGCGCCGGAAAACCTCAGGGCCGCCGTTGGCGTATTGGACCGGTTACGATCTGGTTACGCCAACGGCGGTATAGCAGCAAGGGCTAGCGGATAAGCCCTTGAAAATGTTTGGTCGGGGTGACTGGATTCGAACCAGCGACTCCTGCGTCCCGAACGCAGTACTCTACCAGGCTGAGCTACACCCCGATTCAAGCCTTCAGTTGTCAGCATTCAGCCGTCCGAAAAAATACGCGGCCAACCGCGCATGGTTCGGACCTACGGCTGACCGTAATGGCTGACAGCTAGTAATTCCTCGTTACTGCAAAGTCTGCCAATTGTAGCAAAAAATCACGCTGCTTTGAATTTGGCAGCGCCACCAGCGCGGCGCTCGCGGCGCGCGCTTCAGCCCCGGCCTGATGCCGCGTGTAGTCGAGCGCGCCGGTGCGATGGATCGCCGCGACCACTTGCTCGAGCTCGCCCAGGCCACCGGCCTCGATGGCCTTGCGGATCAGTGCCGCCTCGGCGGGGCTGCCGTGCCGGATCGCGTAAATCAACGGCAGCGTCGGCTTGCCCTCAGCCAGGTCATCACCGACGTTCTTGCCGGTCGCAAGGTTGTCCCCCGAGTAATCGAGCACATCGTCGATCAGCTGAAATGCGGTGCCCAGATGCATGCCGTAGCTCGCCACCGCGTCTTCCTGCCCCGGAGCCGCGCCGCCGAGGATCGCGCCGAGCCGGGTCGCCGCCTCGAACAGCTTGGCGGTCTTGTAGCGGATCACCTGCAGGTAATTGTGTTCGTCGGTATCAGGATTGTGGCAGTTCATCAGTTGCAGCACCTCGCCCTCGGCGATCACGTTGGTGGCATCGGCCAGCACCTGCATGACGCGCATGCTTTCGACCTCGACCATCATCTGGAACGCACGCGAATAGACGAAGTCGCCCACCAGCACGCTCGCCGCGTTGCCGAACAACGCGTTGGCGGTGGGGCGGCCGCGCCTGAGCTCGGAGGCGTCGACCACGTCGTCATGCAGCAAGGTTGCGGTATGAATGAACTCGATCACTGCCGCGAGCTGATGGTGGTGCGGGCCCTGATAGCCGAATGCGCCGGCGCACAGTATCACCAGCGCCGGGCGCAGGCGCTTGCCGCCGCTGTTGACGATGTATTCCGCGACCTGGCGCACCAGCGCCACGTCGGAGGCGAGCCGGTTTCGAATCACGGCATCGACGGCCCGCATGTCGCCGGCAACAAAATCCTGAATCGCTGAGATGGACATCGGGCTTCTTGAGATATGAGCGCTCGGCCGTTGCGGCACGTGCGCCATTTTACCGGAACCTGCCGCAACAATATCCGCGCGGCGCGGTGCAGCGCAAGAAATGCCCGGCGCAAGGCGCAGGTTACGGGCAGTCTAGAGATAGGTTATTGCTTTGACTAAAGAATCGTGCTTGGGTATAATGCACGGTTTTCCGAATCCGGCAGGTCAGGCGGGTAAGAAGGGTCCAATCATGTATGCGGTCATCAAATCCGGCGGCAAGCAATACCGCGTCGCCTCCGGGGAAAAGCTCAAAATCGAACAGATCGCGGCCGAGGTCGGCAGCGAGGTCGTGCTCGACCAGGTATTGATGGTTGCGGACGGCGAGAGCGTCGCGCTCGGCACGCCGTTGGTCAAGGGTGCATCGGTCAAGGCCAAGGTCGTGTCGCAGGGACGCGGCGACAAAGTGCGCATTTTCAAGCTGCGCCGCCGCAAGCACTACCGCAAGAGCCAGGGTCATCGTCAGAATTACACCGAGATCGAAATTCTCGGCATCGCAGGCTAAGGAGAGAAGCGCCATGGCACACAAGAAAGCAGGCGGCAGTTCGCGTAACGGCCGCGATTCAAACGCCAAGCGGCTCGGCGTAAAAGCCTACGGTGGAGAGCTGATTCCGGCCGGCAGCATCATCGTGCGCCAGCGCGGCACGCGGGTGCATCCGGGAGTCAACGTCGGCGTCGGCCGCGACCACACGCTGTTCGCGAAGATCACGGGCAAAGTCGAGTTCGCGGTCAAGGGGCCGGACAAGAAGAACACCGTCAACGTGCTTCCTGCGTAAACACGGCTGCGCCAACAACCAAGCCCTGCAATCGCAGGGCTTTTTTGTTTTACGGGTTCTTTAGAGTGCCTAACATAATGAAGTTTATTGACGAAGCGACCATCGAAGTTCACGCCGGCAAGGGCGGTGACGGCTCGGCGTCGTTTCGGCGCGAGAAATTCGTGCCGCGCGGCGGCCCCGATGGCGGCGACGGCGGACGCGGCGGCAACATCCATGCGGCTGCCGACCGCAACATCAACACGCTGGTCGACTACCGCTTCGCCCGCATTCATCGCGCGAAGCACGGCGAGGCAGGCCGCGGCTCTGACTGCTATGGCAAGTCTGCCGACGACATCGTGCTGCGCGTGCCGGTCGGCACGGTAATATGCGATCTCGACAACGGCGAAGTGATCGCCGATCTCGCCGCGCATGACCAGCGCGCGCTGCTCGCCCAGGGCGGCAACGGCGGGCTCGGCAACCTGCATTTCAAGTCGAGCACCAATCGCGCTCCCCGCCAGTTCACGCGCGGAATGCCGGGCGAATCGCGCAAGCTCAAGCTCGAGCTGAAGGTACTGGCCGACGTCGGGCTGCTCGGCATGCCGAATGCCGGCAAGTCGACTTTTATCCGCGCCGTGTCGGCGGCGCGGCCGAAGGTCGCCGACTATCCGTTCACCACGCTGCATCCCAACCTCGGCGTGGTGCGCGTCGACCAAAACCGCAGTTTCGTGGTCGCCGATATCCCGGGCCTGATCGAGGGCGCGGCCGAGGGCGCCGGCCTCGGCCATCAGTTCCTGCGCCATCTCCAGCGCACCCGGCTGCTCCTGCATCTGGTCGACGTCGCCCCGTTCGATCCCGGCACCGATCCGGTCGCGGAGGCGCGCGCGATCGTCAACGAACTCAGGAAGTACGACGAGGCGCTGTTCGGCAAGCCGCGCTGGCTGGCGCTCAATAAGGCCGACCTGGTGCCGGCCGCAGAGCGCGCGGCGGTCACGCAGAAATTCATTGCCGATTTCGGCTGGGAAGGCAGAAGCTTTATCATTTCAGCGCTGACCGGCGAAGGCTGCAAGGGGCTGACGTATGCCATCATGGAGTACCTGGACAAAAACAAGGAAACCGTTGCCGGTTAACGATTGCTTATGCGTTCAGAATTAACCAAAGCACGGCGCCTGGTGGTCAAGGTCGGCAGCGGGCTGGTCACCAACCGCGGGCAAGGCCTGGACCACGCAGCACTCGCGCGCTGGGCGCGGCAAATCGCCGAGCTGCGGGGGCTCGGGCGCGAGGTGGTGCTCGTGTCGAGCGGGGCCATCGCCGAAGGCATGCAGCGCCTGGGCTGGAAGCAGCGGCCAAGCGCGGTGCACGAACTGCAGGCCGCAGCGGCAGTCGGCCAGATGGGCCTGATCGAGGTCTACGAATCGTGTTTCCGGGAGCATGGGCTGCTGACTTCGCAGATCCTGCTGACCCATGAGGACATGGCCGACCGCAAGCGTTACCTGAACGCGCGCTCGACGCTGCGCACGCTGTTGGAACTCGGCGTCGTTCCCATCATCAACGAAAACGACACCGTGGCCACCGATGAAATCCGTCTCGGCGACAACGACACGCTCGGCGCGCTGGTGACGAACCTGATCGAAGCCGATGTGCTGGTGATACTCACCGATCAGGCGGGACTCTACTCCGCCGACCCGCGCAAACATGCCGCGGCGGAACTGATCGCGCAGGCGCAGGCGGGCGATCCCGAGCTGGAAAAAATCTCCGGGGGCGCCGGCAGCAGAATCGCGCTGGGCGGCATGCTGACCAAGGTGCTGGCGGCGAAACGCGCCGCGCGCAGCGGCGCTCACACGGTGATCGCGTCAGGCCACGAGCCGGACGTGCTGGTGCGGCTCGCGCGCGGCGAGAAAATCGGCACGCTGCTCAAGGCCGCGACACCGACGCTGGCGGCGCGCAAGCAGTGGCTCGCCGACCACCTGCAGGTGCGCGGGCGGTTGATGCTCGACGCCGGAGCGGTCAAGGCTTTGCGCGACCAGCACAAGAGCCTGCTGCCGATCGGCGTCCATGAGGTGAGCGGCGAGTTCGACCGCGGCGAAGTGGTCGGCTGCTGCAATCCGGACGGCGCCGAAATCGCGCGCGGGCTCGTCAATTACAGCGCCGCCGAGACGCGCCGCATCCTGAAAACGCC
>ERZ1292640.3477-Hain-H43-02um-R1-3477-length-12254-cov-5_pt1 | contig 12254 bp, 14 predicted proteins | sample MGYA00564404_ERZ1292640 | MGnify/ENA primary metagenome ERZ1292640 (study PRJEB36523, sample SAMEA6512636) | groundwater metagenome | collected 2019-01-08 | study: AquaDiva: Metagenomics assemblies of 32 groundwater samples | reverse complement strand
TTTGCATGCTGAACCATGTAAATACCGATACCACCGACTCCGATGACAATAGCCAGCTCCCCTGATTTAAGACCGCTCCTTATCAATGCCTGGTACGGAGTAGTCACGGCATCCGCGATCACCGAAAGCTGCCAAAGTTCATTGCCTTTGAGATCCTGCGGTAGCTCACAGACATACTTTCCTGGCACTACGATATGGCTTGCAAACCCTCCATGAAAATCATTCCCAGGCATTTTTTGCTTCTGGCAGATATTATCTCTCCCAGCCCTGCAAAGTTCACATTCACCGCACGGAAGCACGGCTGGTATGATGACTTTTTTCCCTTCAATTAAACTGAGCCCAGCCGCGGCGCCAGAAGCTACAATGGCACCGCTAATTTCGTGCCCCAAGACGAGTGGCAGGGGATGTTTTGTCTTCACCGACCCGTTCAAAAATGTGATATCAGTATGGCAAAGCCCGCATCCTGCAACCTTTACGGCGATGTGGCCCGGCGGCAGATCTTCTATGACAAAATCCTTTTTTTCAAGTTTCTGGCCGACTTCCCGCATGAAATAACCATAGGCATTTATCTTATTCATAAATCACCTTCATAACCCCCCCCGAACAAACGTTCGTTCGATTTTTGATATTCAAACCAAAGGCACATGTCGAGTTAAAAATTTCTCATGCTGAGAAAAAAACTATTGTCTATGGCGCGAGGATTTATAATACTCCACTACCGCATGAAAACAACAACACATAAGTCTGCTGAGCCACGCGAGCCGATTTTAGATGTATACGAATTAGATGACGACTGGTCAGAGGAGCAAAAAACTTTGATCAGACAAGTCAGGCGATTTGTTGATCAGGAAATACTGCCAATCATGCGCGAGCATCACACGCAAGGCACATTCCCAGTCCAATTACTTCCAGGCATCGCGCGTCTTGGTATCTTGGAAGCCGTCGCCTCCGGCGACATAGACCCGATCACATACGGGCTTGCAATGCGGGAACTCGAGCGTGGAGGTTCGGAAATCCGGAGCCTTGCCAGCGTCCAAGGCTCGCTCGTGATGTCGGCAATCTCGATGTTTGGTTCCGCTGAACAAAAAAAAATCTGGCTTGAGCCGCTCGGTAAATTGGAATCAATCGGTTGTTTCGGCCTTACTGAATCAGACTTCGGCAGCAACCCATCAGGTCTGCGCACCCGCGCCGAAGAGCACCAAAACTCTTACCGTATAACAGGCAGCAAGTGCTGGATAACCAACGGCACGATGGCGGATGTCGCGATAATCTGGGCCCACTGCAACAACAAAAGCATAAGAGGCTTTCTTGTTGAAACAGATCGCAAAGGCTTCGAAGCAAGAGCCATAAAAGGCAAATGGAGCTTTCGCGCGAGTGACACAGCCGAGCTGTTCCTTGACAATGTGGAGGTGCCAAAATCAGCTCTTCTTCCCGAATCAACATCAGTAGGCAGCGCGCTTGCTTGCCTCAATCAGGCCAGATATGGCATCGCATGGGGGGTTATTGGAGCCGCTGCCGCGTGTATCGACGAAACCAGGCGCCACCTTTTGGGGCGTCCGCAATTTGACGGAAAACCGCTCGCGTCCCACCAGCTCATTCAAAGCAAGCTTGCATGGATGGCGACCGACCTTACAGCCATGCAGCTTATAGCCAAGCGCCTCGGGGAATTAAAGCGCGACGGACGCGAACACTCGCACCATGTTTCGTTGGCAAAAATGAACAATTGCCGCAAAGCACTTGAAATATCGCGATGCTGCCGCGAACTGCTCGGGGCGAGCGGGATCCATGACGAGCACCACGTGGGCAGGCACATGGTCAACCTTGAAACCGTCGTGACTTACGAAGGCACAGAACATATCCACTCGTTGGTACTCGGCCACTACATGACGGGGATACGGGCATTTTCCTGATAGAAATCCCAGCCTCTATTCGTTAAAATATTAAAGAAGGGAGTGGGATTGATACATCACTTAGAAAAAGATGCGGATCTTGCGCTTTTTAGCGGTGAAATACAACTTCTGGTTGCGGCACTTTACCGTAACGAAAGACCGCTTTACGGCTTGGCCGGCCTACTTGACTGGAGATTCCGCGGGCTGATCTCTGATTACATACGTTCTGGTTTTTTTTCAGGGGAAGCAGGTGAATGCATCTATCTACCACTGATTCACAACGACTTGTTTTACCACATCATGCTGTTAGGAGTTGGCGACACTGACCGCCCCGGAACCAGGAAGATGGTCACTCAACATCCTCTACAGATCTTGCATAAAAATCTGGTATCACTTCGCAACAGCCGTGTCGCGGTTTCCCGCACTGACTTTGGGAATGCCAATGACAATTTCTTTTCAGAAAACCTGCCGGAGGTACCTTTATGGATCGTTCATTGAAGGAAGCGCTTTCAATTTTATCCTCGCTAGCCGACATCACGAAACAAAGCCTTGCAGGCATGAAGCATAAGTTCATACCTAAAAAACCGCTTATAGCGGCTCCCACAGCCGCTCCGACTCCACGTACAACCGCCACACTGACCTCACGCACAGAATACAAGCCAGCCCTAAGCGACAAAATGGTTGTCGAAGCTTTACTTGAACTTAAGCAAAAATTAGGTGACAAACCCCCGCCTGAGCCTTCGAATTTTACACCAGTATCCCCCCCACGCGTAGAAGCAACGATTAAACATAATCCGCTATCACGCGGGACCGCGCGCAAAGGCGATGAGACAGCCTTCCCTATTTACAGATCCACCAAAAAAGATAATGAAGACAAAATATAAGGATGCCTTTTTACGCTGGAAGGCACTGGGCAGAAGGCACGATGCATCCGTACTGAAACTTGCCATACTCAGGAACATGAGCCGGGACGTCCACGCGCAAAAATCAAGGGACCTTTCAAGCAGCTCGCCGGGCGAGACAAGTGAAAATGACGCCGTTCTTTTGGAATTAGAACGTATTCTTGATAATTTAAGAAGCTCCACGCTTGATAGCAATGATCTCGAAACCTTGCTTAAAAATACCGCACCACCACTCGCTGAGCGCACGCTCCCAAAAGGGCTTCTCGCGATTATTCCATCAGAAAAACTGCTACGTCGCGACAGGGTCTGGGAAGCCGCCATCATCGCGGAAGGACTGAATTACCATTGGCACATATGGACACTTTCCGCGTCAATCCCGGTCGCTGAAGTTGAAAATTGGAACAACATCCTTGCTGATATTTTGTGGCCCGGCGGTATCCTTTTATATGTTGAAAGCCAAGACGACGGAACAAACGGCAAAACATGGCATGGCAAGTGGATCACGCTGCTTGCTCCTGAAATAGATCCATTAAAATTCCAGGCAAAATTGCAAACATTTGATTCGAAACCACCGGTGTGGGAACTTATATATCCAGCGACATGAGACTAGTTAGATTTTTAATCCATGTGCTTGAGGCGCATGCAGAAACACTTAAAAGGCTTGCTGAAATCATCGGCGAAGATGCGCTGCTAAACGCGCTGGAAAACATGAACGCTCCCAACCCACAAAATCCTGGAAAAATCACCACTCTGGAAACCAACACGCCAACAGACGCGCCACCATACGATGAGTTGCAATCAACCGTGGCTGACTTTAAACTTTCTCCAGCGTTAGAAGACCACCTATGGTCCTACCCATATTATCGGATGATAATCGAAAGCATGGCTGATCTTAATATGCAGCTTGATACTGGCCACAGTGAGTCACAAAACTCAGCGCGACAAATGGTTGAAGAAGCGTTTGATTATTCCCGCATTTGGATCAAATCATTAAAACCGCCCTTGGACTTCCCCGGTAAAGATACGGTTTCACAGGCTGCATGGCTGCAGTTTAGGAGTACGATACTGCGCAGACTAGGCTACCGACCACTTTCTCCTACTGCTTGAACATAGCATCCCAGTTATATAATATCCCACTTTGTATGCACTGGAGCGCTGCCATTTCAACAAATCGAAAATTCCCACGGTCATTTGTGTTTGCATTGATTGCAGCGCTTACACTGCATATATTTTTCCTCCTGCAAAAGTTACATTGGACGACATCATCGCCGCCACGCGTTCCGCCACACATTCCGATGGAACAAATCGACATGAAAAAAATCGAAGCCATCAAGCAACGCTGGAAGCAACTCGTACTCTCAAAAGACAAGACCCCTTCTGAACAGACAGCCCCAAAAGATGCTAAATACATGTCAGACAAAAATAGAAGTGTGGAAAAAGAACAGCGTGCAAGAAATACATCCATACTGCCGGGCTCCACCACCCAAAGCCAGCCCATTGAAAAATCTGCCGATAGACCCACTAAACAATTGAATCTCGGCAAGTTCGGCATCCCATTGCGCATGAAACAAGTCGCGCCATACATGCAGTATGCGAAGGGAACACAAGGGGATCAGTACATCCACGCACCTGAGCTACCGGAGGGGGGCGAAAACCTGCTCAACACGCAGGAGTCGGTCTATTACTCGTTTTATGCAAGAATGTATGAGGCTATCGCGCCTGTTTGGCAAAGCCGGGTCAGGGAAATTTCTTATCAATATCGGCTCAAATCCGGTGAATACAACACTGTTGTCGACATAGTGCTTGATAGAAAAGGCAATGTTACAGCCATACGACTGCTTGAGAGCTCAGGTGTATACGAGCTTGACTATGCGGTTGAAAACTCGTGGTTCAAGATAGCAAGATTCCCCAACCCGCCACATGGGCTACTGGACAATAACGACGAAGTCCACACCGGCTGGACTTTCAGGGTTGATATCGGCAACAACGCCGGGTTTCAATTCCTCCCGCCGGAGAGAAATTATTGAGAGAGTCACATCGCCTGCCAGGCTAGTACGACCGCGACAACAATAAGCCATGCGATAAGAATCCACTGCACATCGGGTCTTTTCGTAAAAGCTGACAGCGCTTCCATGACTGACCGCTGTGAAGGGGCCTTGTGTAAATAACCCCTCTTGCAAACGCTGGACAGATCTTTCAAGAAACTCTCATCACTCGGCTGCGGGATCAGGGTTTCAACAGCAAAGTACACTTCACGCGCTAGAGCAAGCCCCCTTCTACATGAGTCACACGCCATAAGATGATTCTGCAAAAATATCCGTTCCGTGCCGTTTACGATTTCGTCATCAAGGAATCTCTGTGTCCATGGTTTAGCGGGATCATACGAAGGACAGTGCGGCCCGCCCGAACCAGCACCTACTGGATACGATACACGCATCGCTGAAAACGCAAGGCGCGTCCTGGCGGACCAGGCGACTTCTTCAAGCCTGAGGGACATAGCCTCATTTCCGGCTGCATGTAAAATGCGGGAGAGGCGTGAATACGACCACTTCCCGAAATGTAGCGCAATCAATATGAAGCGCTCTTCCGCGGACAAGCGGAAAAACGAATGAGTATTCAACGAAGACCGCGCTGCTTTGGCACTTATGGAATCACCTTCCCTGACGGCACGCTTAAGCAACGCAACCGCCGCACGTTCGACTGCGCGATCAGGTTCCAAGTCCAGTAAAGAAACTGCTGCCAGCGTCTCGGCCGTTGTATGCCTTGAGTCTTCCGGCTTTGGCCAGATACCGTTCCCAATAACTGAAAATGTTTTAAGGTCTTCCGTTCTCACTTGCTATGTATAATCTTATGACACCTGCGCGTAACGTAAATAGATAAAGTGAAAAAAATCTATAACCAGCTTTCATGTGGTTTCTTGTTTTATTTCAACTAGTTTTAGCGCCTGGCGTCATTATGGCCCCACCCTTGCACCACCAGACAACAAATGAAAACCAATAAATTTAACATTTTTTATGTATTTTTCGCACTTAACCTCATGCTGCTCGTAAGCGGCTGTGGTGGCTACAACGACTCAGCCAAAAGAAACCTTGCATCTACAGACGAAGCCACGGGAATGATGCTGCCTGATTCGACGGACTTGGGTGACATATCCAACCCCGGCTATAAAGCACCTGTAAAAAATTCTGCTGAAGAAATAAAAGGGGTTCCACCGCTTGAATTCCTGGTAAGCGGGGTGGGTTACACTACATATTCATTAACGGTGAAAGCAAACAAAACGATTAAAATTAAATTTTCACCAGGCGTCCAGACTGAAAAAATACAAAACACAGGCTATTCTCCTCAATATTCAATAATGGGTATTTATATTTCAGTAGGCAACGAAACCAAACCAACAGAAATGCTTAAAAATGGCCTCAATGGCCCAAATGGCGGAGACGCCGAAGTAAGCAGCGTTCTTGACTTCTCAAATGCATTTACAAAGACATGCTCAAAAACCGAGGCCACCTGCCGCCAGGATGTCAAGATAACCATAAGCAAACCCAACAACGATTACGTATGCCTGAACTCAGGGTGGTACTGTCCTTGGACAAGGGTGCAGGAAGGCCACCCATGGAATGGGACACTCACAGTTCAGACGGACGACACCGACCCGATTTAATGCTGTAAAGAATTTTTACACTTGTAGGATATAAAATATGAAACACGATTCGAACTTAAATAAAAAGGCCAATAGAAACAGCAAGATATCCCATACCCATACTGGCTCCCATAGTGGCTCAATGATTGCACCATCAAAGCTTATTATGTTGGCTGGTAGAGACACTAAACAAACAAAGACCATGGCAATAGGATTCCTAATGGCGATTTTCATGGCCAGCATTGCCTCTTGCGGAAAGCAGTCATACCGGGAATCACCACAAAACAACAATGTCTCAAGTACCGAAGGCTCCTCTAATGGCTCAGTTGACAACACGGACAATACCACGTCGAACTTGGAACCAGACCTCAATCCACCACTGACATTTAGTTTTAATATTAAAGGCTCAGGCGGTTACACCACACCCGCCATCGATACTGACAATGTTCTTAAAGTCAGAATTATATCAGGCCCGAGCGAAAAAATCAGCATACCGGGTTATTCGAACTTCACCGCAAATTACGGATGTGTCAGTTATAAGATAACAGTCGCTGGCCGCAGCACGGTAACAAGCATACTCTCCGTGAGCGGATTTAACGGCTTATGCAAGGAGAGTTCGGACAACCAGGTGATAGATTTTTCTAACAGGCTCGGACAGGGACATAATTCAGTTGAAATCTCGGTGTCAGAAGCAAGATATGATTTTTACTGCCAGCTTTACATGGCTGGCTGGGTATGGGGGGACATGAATATGTTCTGCCCACTAAGAACAGTTTACCAGAATCACACCGTCACCGGCTCGCTTGAAATACAAGTGAACGGCACGTCTTTATAAACGATAAACTAAAAAGCAAGCTTGACTCAACTGCACAAACTAATCACGGCTGACAACGCTTATATTCGCAAATTCTTGAACGACTCCCGGCATACTCTCGACAACTACACGATAAGACCCAGCCTTCAAAAACCCTAGATCAACCGCCATAAGATAAGGAATAAGCGACATCGTGCACATCTGATACGAGTTAAAATCAGCAGAATTTGAAATCAAAATCTCCTTATTCTCCTCGTCTACAACGGCACTAACCGTTACATTGCTATAGCAACCGTTCGGTAACATTCCGCCAATCTGTATTCTAACAGATTCCTTGTCTGTATAAACACTGTGACAAAAAACATTGTGAGGCATTATATTTAAACGCTTGGCACCTTGTTCTTGAGTCATCTCAAGCGCGAAAGCAGTAACACACATATTTGGAACCATCAGCAAACAGGCAACCGCAGCCAATACAACAAATAGCTTGTTCATCATATCAATTCTCCTCTCTGGTCTCCTCTCTGAAACAAGAAGGCATACTACATTTGGAATGTTTGCTAAAAGTGAGGATATTTTGTTATTTTCTTAATAATTCTTTTGTGTCATATGGCGCAATACCCAAAGACCTGGTAGCTTTTATCAATTATGGATCAGCAGAAAAAACCAAACACCTTGCGATACACATTATGTGAAATGGCCGTGTCAGACAAAGACCGCTGCTCATTTAAAGACAACTCCGATTTCACCAGCGCGATATTAAATGCCGCCCTGGACGCCATCGTGACAATAAATACTGATGGGATAATCGAAACAGTGAATCCGGCATTCGAAAAAATATTCGGTTATTCATCAGATGAAGTACTCGGCAAGAGCGTAAATATGCTCATGCCAGAGCCCCACGCCCGTGAACACGATCAATACATCAAAAGATATCTCCACACGGGCGAAAGACGTATAATCGGCATTGGCCGCGAAACCGAGGCAATAAGAAAGGACGGCAAGAAAATCCCGGTTGAATTGGCTATCAACGAGTTCACCTGGGGCGGCACAACCAGATTCGTGGGATTTGTGCGTGACCTGACAGTAGCAATAGAGGCACGCATGGCGATCGACAAGGCTAACCAGGCAAAAAGCGAATTCCTGGCCAATATGAGCCATGAAATCAGAACACCCATGAATGCCGTGATCGGCCTAACCGACCTACTTTTAGAAACTCCATTAACACGAGAACAAAGGGAGTATCTCAGCATAATTAAATCTTCAGGTGATACCCTGCTCTCGATTGTTAACGACATTTTGGATTATTCCAAAATAGAAGCAGGCAAAATGACCATTGAGCATGTGGGGTTTGATCTCTTACAGGCAATAAAACACACCATAGCCCTTGTTACTGAAAACGCGCGCACAAATAGCATCATTCTCGAGTTGCAAATCACGGACTACCCCGGCATCGTCAACGGTGACCCAGGGAAATTACGCCAAGTGTTGCTTAACCTATTAAGCAATGCGGTTAAATTCACGAAAAATGGGAAAATCACCGTCGAAGTTTCAACCAAGCCCATAAACGACAACCGCATTGAAACAACAATCCAAGTTCATGATACCGGCATTGGGTTATCAACCGAGCAGCAGGCCAGGCTCTTCGCCCCATTCACGCAAGCAGACAGCACTACGACAAGAAGGTTCGGCGGGACAGGGCTTGGGCTTTCTATTTCCAAACGACTTATTGAAATGATGGGAGGCGAAATCTGGGTAGAGAGCCAGGAGAACAAAGGCTCAACGTTTGGATTTACAATCCCAGTAGAACTATCAAAACTGGCAAAACTGGAAACAAAAGCTGCCGATACAGCAACTCCATCAGACACTATAATAAGCGCTGACACGCAGCCAATCCCATTACACGTGCTCGTGGCAGAAGACAACATAGTCAATCAAAAAGTAATCATGCACATGCTAGAAAAACTTGGCTGTAAGGTCACGGCTGTTCCTGACGGCCAAAAAGCGGTCGCCGCCATGCAGGAAAATGATTTTGATCTGGTCTTAATGGATTGCCAGATGCCAATAATGGACGGCTATGAAGCAACAAAGCAGATCAGGTCTTTAGACGCAAGCAAGCGAGGAATCAAAATCATAGCCCTGACAGCAAATGCCTTTATCGAGGAAAAAGAAAAATGCATTATGTCGGGAATGGATGAGCACCTATCAAAGCCGATCGAATTTCAAAAATTGTCTCAAACTCTGCGCACCTTGGTTAAAAACACCGTGACAAAATCAACGATCGAAGCTGATTCATTAACGCAAAGGCTTGAGACGCTTTTAAAAACAATAGGTGAACAAGCAATCAATGATATCATAGCCGCCTTCCTGCAAGACACACCCAAGTACATTACACTGCTGGAAAATTCCATTGCAAAAAAAGATTACCACTCACTTAAAAAAACGGCTCATTCATTGAAAGGAAGCTTTGGCAACATAGGTGCCTTAAATCTCATGCACGACTGCGAAGCCCTTGAGGTACTCACCGGGTCTACGGCAAACTCAGGAGATCTCGACAAATGCGCCGTCTTGATAAATAAAATCAAATGTGATTATGCTGAAGTTTCAAAACTGCTTACTAACAAGATAAAGGTCTGACGGTGGCAAATATTCTTCTAATAGAAGACAGCACTGACATACAAAAAACTATAAAGGCCATTCTTAATACGCACACATTATTCTCGGCATCCACCCTGAAAGAAGCAGAAAGACAGCTATCAGAACATGATTACGATCTTGTCTTGCTGGATCTGTCGCTCCCGGACGGAAACGGTATGGAGTTTTTAAGCCATATAAAAAGAACATCTGACATAACTGTCCCATTTATTATAATGACAGCGAGTTCAGCGGTTACAGATAAGGTTTTAGGATTTTCACTAGGGGTAGAGGACTATATCACAAAACCTTTTGACCCACTGGAGCTAAGGGCGCGTGTTGAGGCGCGGCTTTCACGCAGAGCTGAGAATCGTACGAAACAGAATCGCTTCACGGCAGGAGACCTACAGTTTGATCTGATAACACAATTCGTAACAGTATCCGATAGTGACCAGAAAAAACTCGACCTGACCCCTTTTGAATTCAAACTTCTGCTTTGTTTCGCCAGGCATCGCAACCATGTTCTCAGCAGAGAGCAATTGCTGGAACTGGTCTGGACCAGCTCATTACACGTTTCTGACCGTGTGATCGACACACATGTAAGCCATCTACGCAAGAAACTGTCAGAGTCCGAATGTTCAATAGAGCCTGTGTATGGCGCGGGCTACCGCTTCATTGTAAAATAAACTCAGTCTCAATACGCTTCAAGGATCCCGCCGCTCCTTTGATCCAATCAGGCATCCTGTCGCAGAGTTCATTTGACAATCTCTTCACAGCTCTATCTATGTCACTATCCATGGCAATCCCTGTAAGCTTTCCAAGAGCCGACGTTATCTCAACCCAAAAGCGATAGCTGTGCTTATTGCGCCATAGGCTTGCCTCCATTGACGAACCATACGGCGCATGCTCAAAAATACGCTCAAGTGCGATATTATACGTGACCATGCTGCCCGCCTCCGGCGTCACGTTGACAAAACTCGTGCAATTGCTCAAATCAATCAAACCCATACTCTCTCCTTCCCTATCAAATCTAATTCCGACATCGGGATCATGTTGCTCAAGCACTTAGAAAGCGCTTGGGGAAAATTTCCACCCATCTCACAACCAACCCAGAAAGACGCATCACTGATGATGTTCACTTGGCATTCCAAACCCGAATTGGACTGGGTGTCCGGATCCTGATGACGGTCAAATGTGATTGAATAATATAATCCACCCTTCTCGAACTCCTTGTCGTGCTGGCAAACCCAGCTACGTATCCTGCGCTTTAAGTTGCGTTTAATACGTGAAGGCGGATTCCTTAGATTCCTGAAAACAACCTCTCCACTCATTGCTACCATAATCCTCTCTCCCTTCTCCTGAAGGATCACGGTACGCGTATCGAATTTAGTATTGATGGAGGAATTATTGAGATTTCTTAATGAATCATCATCGCCGTTGTAAATCCTTCAAAGAAAACTATTTATATTTTTGTCATCGGCGATACCGACGGTTGATTCAACACCCTTTTTCAACAAGAGGACTTAAAAGTATTCCAAAGTCCTCTTGTTGAGGTTGTTTAAAGTCTTCAGCCTTAATAGAGGCTATCAAACGCCAGAAACGTGGCCACTGACCACCGCATGCGTTCAGAAGCTTTTCAAACTGCTCCTTGTCTGAACGGTACTCCTTGAACTGAATCAGCGTGGCGTTATTGATATCGCGCTTGATACCGAGCTGTTCACGCAAAGCAAGCAACACCTCCTGCTTGACAGAAAGTTTTTCCTCATCCGGCTTTTGCGAGGCATACAATGCGGAAAGCTTTGAATACGCATCATGCATTTCCTTTGCACGCTCACGCTCTGCTTTAAGTGAGGCCACATATGCTTTGTACTGTGTTGCATTGACGCCAACTTCCCGCTCCAGATAATTTAAAGTAAGTTTTTCAGCAGCGAATGAAGCCAGGCTCTCATTAAAAAACGCCTGCCCATTCACATAGACAGTGGCATGTACTGACTCGTGGATGACGATGTCCACCAATTCACCTAATGCTTCATCACTTTCTGGTAACATCGTGGAAAGAATAGGATCCCTGAACCACCCTAAGGTTGAAAACGCAGCAGCTCCACGCACATCCACATCCCAACCTTCAGCGGATAATTTTTCCCTGAAAGAAATAGCACGATGCCTGTCAAACCAGCCAAGGTAGGGAACCCTACCCAATATTGGAAAGCCCCACTCTTTTGACTTGAACCTTAATTTTTCAGCGCCACTTACTACCCACACCGCGGCAGGTCTATCAAGATTGACAAATTCCTCGTAATTCCTCGTTGGTTTTAGTCCGCTGTCTTGCCCAAATCTTTTAATCGAATGGACTTTTGCCAGGAGTTCTCTTACTC
>ERZ1292640.3476-Hain-H43-02um-R1-3476-length-12254-cov-8_pt1 | contig 12254 bp, 14 predicted proteins | sample MGYA00564404_ERZ1292640 | MGnify/ENA primary metagenome ERZ1292640 (study PRJEB36523, sample SAMEA6512636) | groundwater metagenome | collected 2019-01-08 | study: AquaDiva: Metagenomics assemblies of 32 groundwater samples | reverse complement strand
GCCGGATAACCACGTTTCGCTCAAGCGCCAGCTCACGCTTAATGCTCTACAGTTCCTGGTAGAGCGCGTGGGCCTGGGTGATCTCTGGGAGGCCTGCGGGAGAGGGAACGCTCTTCATGGCGGGCTTTCTTAGAACAGGTCCGGCTGATAGGCTGGCCGGCGGGGCGGGAGACGCCAGCGGGGGGATCGGCGTGCCCGGTGGATGGCCAGCGAGAGCACCAGCAGCGCCTGGTCCAGCCGGCAGTCGTAGAGTGGCGGGGCCTGCCCGAGACTCTCGCCCACCAAAGCGCAGGCGATTTCCAGTTTCTCGAGCACCGATAATTCTCGTTCCATAGTTTGGGGCGGGTCAGGGGTTCAGGCGATCGCGGGCGGCCGGAACCATCTCCAAGGCCGTCTGCACATGTTCGGGGCCGATGGTGTTGGCGGCGGCCTGGGCGGCGGTGATCCAGGCGGCGCGGGCCAGGAGGTTGAGCAGGCGCGGCACTCCGCGGCTGGCACTGGCCAGCAAGTCCACCGCCGCGACCGCCAGGCACGGACGATCCAAGCCCGCCTGGCGTAGGTGATGGACCAGATAGGGCTCGATCTGGACCCGATCCAAAGCGGCCAACTGGCAAGGCACGCTGATGCGGGAGTAGAGGGCTTTGTGTTGTTGCAGGCGCAAGGTGTCCTGCAGATAGGTGTCGCCCAGGAGGATCCAGGCGAAGACCGGCTGGCGGGACAAGTTCAAGCCCAGCAGCAAGCGCATCTCCTCCAGCGCCCCGGGGCCGTACTGTTGGGCTTCGTCGAGCACCAGGATGGGAGTGATCCGCCCCAACTCCTTCAAGGCGTTTTCCAACCGGTCCAGGTTGCGGCTGCGGTGGAGGCTGGAGTTCTGCCCCAGCTTGCGCAACAACACGGCGAACAAACCGCTGGCACTCAAGGTGGCCTGGGTGATGACCAGCGGCAGGTAAGCCTTGGTTTCCAAACCGGCCAGCCCATGCGCGGCCCAAGCGCTTTTGCCCACCCCGTTGTCCCCGCTCAAGAGCATGAGCGAGCGCAGGGCGGCGGTTTGGTTCAAGCGCCGCAACGCTTCTTCCCAGGCGGGCGACAGGAAAGGGCTTTCGCCGGGATGGTCGCTGAAAGGGATGGCCCGGGCGCCCCAGTGGCGCAGAGCCGCGGCTAACACCGGATCAATAATCATCAGCGTGCGAGCCGCCGGTTTCGGCGTTGAGATGGAGGGGGGCTTGGCGGGCCAGTCCCAGGAGCTTGCCTTGATACCAGACTTCGATGCGGGCCCGGCGCCAGGGGTCCAGGCGCAACTGGATTTTCAAGGCCCGCAAGGAGAGCGGCACTTCGTAGAGATCGTGGTCCAGCCGCACGGTGCCGTTCTTGCGCACCGTGCGGTCCAGTTGGATGTAAAAGAGCGGCTCGAGGTCCAGGCCCGCTTCCAGGTGGCGGAGGGTCTGGGCCGCTTGTGGGTAACGCAGTTCCGGGCTGACCCCGGTCGAACTAGGCACGCGTTGATGAGAGAGGGTTGGGACCCAAGCCGAGAGTTGGGTGTTGAGTTCCTCCAGGCTGCGGGCGCGGTTGCCCTCCAGCCGCAGCGTGCTCTCGAAGCCTTGTTGGATGGTCTGGATGACCCGCTCGATTTTTCCTTTGCTCCAACTAGGGTAAGGCTTGCAAGGCAGGAGCCGGATGCCCAAGCGGGCGCAGACCAGGCGGGTGTGGGAACTGACGAAGGGTTTGCCCTGGTCGGTGTAGAGCTTGCGCGGGAGGCCCCGGCGCAGGATGGCTTCCTTGAGGGCGTGATGAAAGGCCTCGGTATGGGCTTGGGGATAATAGGCGGCAAAAGGGATCAAGCGCGAGGGGTCATCAATCAGGACCGCCCACTGCGTGACCTGGCTTTTGCCGTTGGCGCTGAGCGTCGGGCCGGGCGAAAAGTCCACCCTCCAGAGGTCGTTGACCTGCGGGGCCTCGCAGGCCTTGGTGGGACCGGTTTCCAAACGGCCCGAGCGGAGGCTTTTGCGGTCCAGGCCCTGGCGGCGAAGGTAGCGATACAGAACGGTGATGGAAGGCAAGGAACGTCCGGCTTGCCGCCCAGGAGCGTAGAGAACCTTCAAGGGAACTTGCGGATTTTGCGTCACCTGTTCCAAGACCCAGGCGGCCGTGGCCGCATCCAGAACGCGGCTCTGGCCCTGATCGGAGCGCGGTGCCGGCACCAAGGCCTCGAAACCATGCTTCTGGCAGGCATACCACCAGTCCTCCAGAGTGCGCACGGCGTAGTCATCGCCGTTTTCGTCCGGCCAGGGCCGCACGGAAGCCTGGCGCAGAGCGGCGGCCAAAGCGCCGCCCTGACGCTGTTGGTCTTCCACGAAGTTCAGCGCCTTGAATCGTGTCAGGGCCAGATGTTGGGATGGAGAATTAGTTTTTTTAGATAGTTCAGACAGATGCGGCGCAGGTTGCGCGGAGCCTTCCCACCGGACCACTTTAACGTGGTGTGGGATCGCGCTCCCGGCCGCGGTGGCCCCGGCGCCGGGGAAAAGACGCCGGAACAAATCGCCGTCAGGGGCTGTCGGCGCTCCAGGGAAGCAGACAGAGATAATCGTGGAGCAAAGAGGTGTTGAAGGGCCTAGCCAACTGGAGCAAGATCACAGGAAGGTTGCCCCACCGGCGCAATTGAGACCGGACGCGCTTGGGCGTCGGATTGACGACAGACAACATCTGGCCCAAGCGGCCCGCTAAGGCGGCCAGGCGCTGGGTGAAGCGGCGCCAAGCCCGCTTCAGGCAACCTTTTTCATTGACGGTGGCAGCGGGCGGCGGCGTGCCGTTGAGCCGAGCGTCGAGGTCCTTCTCCAGCAGTGGCACGGAAACCGTCCGGTAGGGAAGCCGATCATCCGGCAGCACACTGATGGTGTGCAGGCCACCCGTGCAGAGGAAACGCAGAATGACTTGGAGCAGGTCGTCATTGCAATTGGCCCAGCGCGTATAAGAACCATGGCGATGGACGGTGTGATGGGGATCAAGAGGGCAAGGAGGGCGATCGCCCTGGAAACTGGATTGACGTTTTTGCATACGGCCTGTGCAAAGCCGATTCCCCCGCCCAGCGCAAGCGCCAATTCCGTCGCCGCAAAGTAAAGGATCGGATTTTTGGGTTTGGGTTCGCTCCGCTGGGCTCGCTGCGCTCGCCTTCACTCCGCGAACCAACCCCCAAAATCCCTCTCTGGAAAAGCTTAGACCCTTGCGCTCCTTTGCCACGAACTGCCCCGTGGGCCACGATTCAAGTCCCGCAAAACAACAGGACTCGAACCAATACCCGTTACACCGGCAGAGTGAGGCTCGTTACATCATTGGCTGTGTGGTCTTGATGGCGAACCTTGCTGCCGCCACCCTGCTTTCCGCGCTGGTCGTCGTTCTGAGCCATGCCGTCTTTTTTGCGGATTATTTTCTGCTGACCAGATTGGGCCTCCGGTTAAAGCGCCATTTCCTCTCTTACATCACAAATATTGGCATGTTCGCCGAATCGGCGGCCAGAATGGGCCTGAGCCTGGGTTTGTTTAGTTTGTTGCTGTTAGGGGAGTTAGCTTTGCTTTATATCGGCTTCTTTTGGATTTACGAGAGCTTTGGCCAGCCCCGGCTGAGTTCTGAGGTCTTCTCGCTTGGCTTGGCGCTTACCGTAGGAGTCGTTGCCACCGCAAAGGTTATTCCCGCTCATGAAGCTGTTCGATGGGGCAATGTTCTGTTCCTCGAGGAAGTCGCGCTATTGACATCCTTTCGGAAAAGTCCGTCCGCTCCCACCGGCGTGAAGATCACTGATTTTACCGCCAACGAGGATTACACATTGCCGTCGCCAAATGCTCCTTTGTTGAGGCTGACTTCAGATTTTACCGGTGAAAGGCTGTTTGAGTTGTCGATCAAACCTAGGCAGCGACCGCACGTTGTCTTATTGTTCATGGAATCTTTTCGCGCTGCAAATGTCGGGGTGATCGGCCGTGACGTGAAAGCCAGCCCGATATTTGACCGGCTATCACAAAAGGGCGTCCTCTTCCGGGATTTCTACTGCAATGGCATTCAAACGGCCCGGGCGGTGATCTCCTCGCTCTTCGGCGTTTTGCCTCGTTTTACCGAAGCCCCTGTCCAGAGCGATCTCAGGCATTGTCCCCGGTTGATTGGCCTGCCGCACTTGTTCGATGAAATGGGGTATCTAAATGCTTATCTGCACAACGGTTACCTCAAGTTCGAGCGCCAGGACCTCTTTTTTCCACGAAACCGCTATCACCAGGTCTTGGGGTGTGAGGATATCCAAGAGCGCTTTCCCGAAGCTCAGGATTTTGGAGGCTGGGGAGTGCCTGACGAGTATTTGATGCGATGCTTTGCCGATTGGCTGGAGGAGCAGGATAAGAAGAATGTCCCGACTTTTTCCACTTTGTTCACGATCACCAACCATTATCCGTATTGGATTCCGGAGGGGTTCTCTGTTCCTATCTTTGATTTCCCGAGCAATCCCGAAAAACCAGTTTTCTGGAAACCTTTTACTACAGCGATTATTGCCTGGGGTTGCTGGTCAAATTGCTGCAAGAAAAGGGTTTAGAGGACAAAACCATCCTTTTCATCCTGGCGGACACCGGCCAGCCGCTGGGTGAACACGACAATTTCTCAGAGCAGCAGTATCTGTTTCAGGAGAACGTTCATATTCCATTGCTCATTCTAGCGCCCGCGTTTCTGAGAGAGCCGGCGGTGATCGATGATCTGAGCAGCCAGGTGGATTTATTGCCGACGATCATGGACCTGTTTGGCCGGCCATTCCGCCAGCGTTCCATGGGCTCGTCGCTGATAAGAAAGAACTGCGGACGAAAGGTCTTCTTCAACAATCCTTACGGACCCCGCACGGTAGGAGTGCGAAGCGGTCCCTACAAGGCTCTCTATGAATTCGCCACCCGGCAGACCTTTCTGTTTGATCTTTCGCGCGATCCGCATGAGCTCCATAATATCGCCAACGACCACCAGGAATTGGCTGCCGAACTCAGGCAGAAGTTGGTAGATGCCACTTCCTTTGTTCAAGAACTGTATGACCAGGACCGCTTTTGCTGATCGGGAAACGCTTTTCGTGCCGGCGGGCGCGCGGGTTCCGCGCAGCGCGATCTGCGGCCCGCGCGCCTGCGCAGGTTTCACTCTCATCGAACTTCTGGTGGTCATTGCCATCATTGCCATCCTGGCGGGGCTGCTGTTGCCGGCGCTCGGCCAGGCCAAGGCCAAGGGGCAGCAGACTGGCTGTTTGAACAATGTCCGCCAGTTGCAGATTTGCTGGCAGATGTATTGCGAGGATCATGACGACCGCATGCCGGCCAACCGCGCTCTCAACGGCGGCGGAGGGGCGCGCGAAGACTGGACCACCGCCGGAGCCACCTGGCTGCACGGAAACGCGTTCACCGACGCAACAACCATCAACCTGCAACGTGGCGTTTTGTTTCCTTACAATCGCTCCGTCGGCATTTACAAATGCCCCGCCGACAAGTCCACCGTGCTCGACCAGGGCAAAATCCCGCGCACGCGCAGCGTCTCGATGAGCATGTACATGAACCTCGAACCAAACCCGTCTGCCTCCGAATATAACTGGGGCTGGCACAAGCTGACCGGCGTTCGCAATCCGGGACCGGATCGAGCCATCGTGTTCGTTGACGAGAATGAAAAGAGCATTCAGCAAAGCGCTTTCGGCATTAACGCGCCCGACCGGCTCATGTTGTTTGGAACGCCCATCTGGACGTGGATCAGTTTTCCCGCCACGCGCCACCTCAATGGGGGCACCTTCACCTTTGCCGATGGCCACGCGGAACTTTGGCGTTGGCGCGAGCCGAACACCATCCGGATTTCCAAACTCAACGCCTGGACGGTGCTGCAAAGGGCCATCCCCAACACCGACCGCGACCTGGGCAGGCTCTTCAAAGCCATCCCGGAAAAAGTTCCGGTGCCCTGAAATGGAATAGGAACGCGGCCTTCAGGCTGCGGCCACGGCCGCCAGCCAATCGGCTCACGCCAAAGGCGGATCCATTCCAACCGCGGGCAATTCAGGTTGCTTTGGCGCTGCTGGAGCTGCTGCTCTTCCCGATCCATTTCTCCAGCGCATGCATGCGGCGCAGCCAATCCGGCAACTGCCGTATTGCGACCAGTTGCCGTTTCATCTGGCGGTCCGGCTGGGCCGGATACCCAAACCATTTCTGGCCGTCGCCGATGTCATGCATCACGCCCGATTGCGCGGCGACGGTGACTTTATGGCCGATCTTTAAATGGCCGGCCAATCCGACCTGGCCGGCCAAGGTCACGTAATGGCCCAGCTTGGTGCTGCCGGCAATGCCCGCTTGCGCCGCGATCAGACAATGCTCCCCAACGGTCACATTGTGCGCAATCTGAACCAGGTTGTCGATCTTGGCGCCTTTGCCGATAATGGTGGGTCCCAGCGCGCCCCGATCAATGGTCACATTGGCCCCGATCTCCACGTCCTCCTGAATAATCACGCAGCCAATCTGTGGCACTTTGCGGTGCGCTCCGGCATCCAAAACGTACCCAAAACCATCCGCGCCTATCACTGTGCCCGCATGGATGCGCACACGGTCGCCCACCTGAGTGCGCGCGTACAAGGTGACATTTGGAAACAGATGCACTTGCTGTTCCAGCAGACAATGGGCGCCGACGTGGTCGCCCCCTTCCAGAACGCCCCGCGCGCCAATGCGGGCTTGCTCGCCGATCACACAATGCGGACCAATATGCGCCGAAGGATCAATCCGTGCCGAACCCGCCACCACCGCCGTCGGGTGAATGCCCGGCGCGAATTCCGGCTCCGGGAAAAACAGCGCCAGCGCTTTGGCGAACCCGATGCGGGCGTTCGGCACGCGGATCAACACTTTTTGGCTGGACGAAAAACTGCCGTCCACCAGCACGGCGCTGGCCGCGCTTTGCTCAGCCCGCGCGAAGTAAACCGCATTCTCCGCAAAGGTCAGGTCGCCCGGCTGGGCGGCGTCGGCAGGGGCAAAACCGGTCAAATAAACCGAGCCGTCGCCCACTACTTCTCCTTGAATGAGTTCGGCTAGTTGAGCGGCGGTGAAAGGCATAACTATACTTAAATCCCTCTTTCCCGGATGACGGCATTCTTGTCACCCAGCACCACAACTTGCGGCTGCCAGGTTTTGGCCAGGCGCTCTTCCACTTCGGTAAAACTCATGATGGTGAGGCGATCGCCGACTTTGCCTCGATGGGCCGTGGCGCCGTTCAAGACGATGGCGTCCGAGCCGCGTTCGCCCGGGATGGCATAGGTCTCAAAGCGCTGGCCATTGGCCAGGTTGCTGCACAAAATCCGTTCGTAGGGGAAAAGGCCGACTTGCTCCATGAGATCGGCGGCAATCGTCAGACTGCCCTCGTAATCAACGCTGGAGGCGGTGATTTGAGCGCGGTGAATCTTCGATTTCAACAAGTGTATCAACATAAAGCCCAAGCCAACTCGCGGCTTGTCATCGTGACTCACTATAGAGTCGGACTAACGGTATTCAATACCTACTTTGCTGCCGGTTCGCAGGGCACGCGAGTCCGCCCATGCTGGCTTGGTTTCATGGCGCAGGGCTCTCCCGTGTCCAAAGCCAGCCCAATCGCTTGAGAAGGCGCCCAACCGCCTCAGACCTCACAAAATCCTTGAACGGAAGAAGTTTTGATTTACTCTCGATCCCGTAAAACCAGATTTTTTCGGTGAAACCCTGCGCGGTTTCGATTGAAAGAAACGAATGAGTATTGCGAAACAGACAAACACGAAGGAAAAACATTTATGTCTCCAAGACCTCTCAACGTCGGTTTAATCGGCGGCGGCAAAGGTGCGTTCATTGTGCAGCCGCACCAAAAGGCGATTCATTTTGACGGCACCCGCCGGGTCGTGGCCGGCGCGCTCTTCCCCGATCCCAAGATTGCGCTCGAAGAAGCGGAAAAATGGCCTTATCCCATCAAGGGCTACGGTTCGTACGACGAAATGATCGCCGCCCAAGCCAAGCTGCCTGAAGCCGAACGCCTGGATTACATTTTGATCGTGACGCCCAACCACGTCCACTTCGATCCAGCCATGAAAGCCCTCAAGGCCGGCATCCCCGTGTTCTGCGAAAAGCCGCTCTGCTTGAATCTCAAGGAAGCCAATCAGCTCGTCAAAGCCGTTCGCAAGTACAACATCCCCTTTGGCGTGGCCCATACTTATCTGGGCCACTGGACCAGCCGCCTCTCCCGCTACATCGTCCGCAGCGGGTTGCTCGGGGACGTCCGCTGGGTCGATTCCTACTACATCCAAGGCTGGCTGGCGACGAAGGTCGAGGCGACTGGCCTGCAACAGGCCGTCTGGCGCACCAATCCTAAGCTGGCCGGCGGCTCCGGCTGCGGCGGCGACATCGGCACTCACGCGCTCATGCAGCTCCGCTATGTGAGCGGCCTGGACGTCGCCCAGCTCTCCGCGCAATTGGAGACCTTCGTCGAAGGCCGCGCGCTCGATGACCACTTCACCATCTACTGCAAGCTCAGCAATGGCGCCAAAGGCCTGGTGCGCGCCTCGCAGATTTGCATCGGCCACAAGAACGACCTCGGCATCGTCATCGCCGGCACCAAAGGCACGCTCCGCTGGCGCCAGGAAGACCCGGAGTGCATCACTATTTGCCTGCCGAATCAACCCGACCGGACCTACTGGCGCCGCGAAGTCACGCCGGGCGACGGTTTCCTGCCGAAGGATATGCCCGTCGACCTGTTAGCCGAACCAACGATCCCTAGCGGCCACGGTGAGGCCTTTCATGACGCCTTTGCGCGGCTACACCGCTGCTTCGAGGCCGACGTGCGCAAATGGAAAGCAGGCGAGATATTCTCCTGCGATGGCAGCAAATATGCCAACGTCCAGGACGGCTGGATGGGCATCGCCTTCATCGAAACCTGCGTCAAGAGCAGCAAGAAGAAAGGCGCCTGGACCGCCATGCCAAAGAAGATTTAAGGCCAGAGGCAGCTCGGATTCAGAGGGACGGCGCTTGCGCCGTCCCTTATTATTCTTGTTTGTTGACACGAACCTTTAATAGATGACCCCGGTGGGGGAATCGCGGGCGCAAACCGTCGGGGTCAACGTCGGGGTCAGACCTGCACCTTTTTGGGGATCGCGGGCGCGGGAACGGGGTCAGACCTGCACCTTTTTGGGGATCGCGGGCGCGGGAACGGGGTCAGTCCTGCACTTTTTTGGGGGTCGTGGGCGCAAAAAAGTGAGAACTGACCCCGGTGGGGGAATCGCAGGCGCAAAAAAGTGAGAACTGACCCCGGCGGGAAGCACGAAGCCTCCGTGCGGAAACAGGCTTGCCGTTCCGGAGCCGCTCGACCTTCCGCAACCGCTCCCTCCCGCAACGAAGCCTGCCCTCCATCCTCCGCCCCCCCTCTTTGGCCCCAGTTTGGCCCCAGTTCTTGCTTGTCAACCGGCCCGGTTTTCGCAAATATCGGCCCGCTATGCAAGCACAGGGCCATTGGCTTGTCCGGGATAAACCGCACGGTTTTGCGGCTTATCCACGGTCCCGGCCCGTGTTAAACCGCATTCCACCCCTGTTGCTGCGGTTTATCCCCGGAAAACCCGGAATAAACCGCTTGCGGCTCAATACCTGTTAGGCGTCATCAGCCCTATCACATCGAACACTCAATGAACGCACAAGAAGACAACCCGAAGAAAGATACGCGAGTCGAGGAGATTGTCGGTATCCTCGACCAGACCATTGAGCGCATCGCGGGTGAAGCTCGCACCTACGGGATGAGGGTGGCATCCGAGCGGCGCTACCACACGGGATTCGGTGCTGCGCTGGCAGTCCTGAGTGTCGCTGCGCCCACGCTCGTTACCTACCAGACGCAGACTCCAGGCGCACTGTTTCAGATTATCGCGATTGTGTTGACTGCTATCGTCGGAGCGGCAGGCAGCCTTCAGGCGACGTTTCGCTGGGGCGACAGATTTCGCCGCACAAGCTTGACTGCTCTGGCATTGGACGAGTTGGAGTCCACCACGCGGCTTGAGCGCCTGGATATTTTGCACACGCGAGACGATATGACCGTTTATCGCCGAGCGTTTGACCTGAACGAATCTGCGCAGAGGAAGCTGCAGCGCATTGTCCGGCGACACATTGAGGGAGAGGTTGCTATCGTCACTCAGGAGGGAGACAAAACAAAACCACAAGACCCAAAGAAGAAGCAGGAGGAAGGATGACGCCTAACCCCAATGCGCTGCAGCGAACCCGGCCATCGCGCCCGGGTTGCAATCCACGCGTCCCGCGGGCCGGGTCGCTGAGCTTGGGCCGTTATGCGACCGAAGCGACCAACGGTTTCTTCAGAGCAGGGTATCGGGGAGAAAGGCTCTGTGGATTCCACCGTGAATCGGCTCAAGGTGACGCTGCGAGGATCTCGACCACAGATCTCGCGGAGGCTGGAGGTCCGCTGGGATATCACCTTGTTCCAATTGCACCAGAATAATGAACGGAGGAAATGGTCATGAAACACCGATTCGCATTGATATTATTGCTCACAGTGTGGCTTTCAGCTTGCGGTGGCGGCAAGCAATCGGCGATCGAGGGAAAACTCGTGGACGCGAGCGGAGCTCCCGTAGCCGGGGTGAAAATAACGGCCTCGCAGGTGCAGCCTCTTAAAGGGTACGAGCAATTCGAGGCGGTTACCAAGGCGGACGGTTCCTTCCGACTGAACGGACTGTTCCCATCGTCGGCCTATGTGCTGAGACCTTGGTCCGACAAGTGGACCTGCCAGACGGCGGTCCAACTCCATAGCGCACCGCAGGGTGAGACCAGCGTGATGCCTGCGCCCATGACGATTGCCCAAGCATTTTCGAAGAGCGGCGGCTCGTTGGTCATCGATCTTGCCACGGGCGCCACGCGGTTCGCGGTTTCTTCTGAGGGTGTAATCACCGACTCCAAGACTGGCCTCGAATGGACGGTGGGGCCGCACAACACGTATTCAGAGGCCGAGCAATGGGTGGCCGCCTGCAACGTGGCGGGCGGCGGTTGGCGCATGCCGACACGTCAACAACTGGCTACCTTACATCAAGCGGGCATCGGCGTGTTTAATATTGACCCCGTGTTTCACGTCACCAGCTGGTGGGTTTGGGTCGAACCGCGCGATTCGTCGGCGGCGTGGTGCTTCGCCTTCGACTCCGGTACCGAGGAACGGCGCAACGACAGCAGGGTGTTTGGGGTGCGTTCGCGTCCGCGATGATGAGGTGGAGCCTTTGGCTATTTGATCCTTTCGTCCTGGGGCGAAGTCCCTGGACATTTTCGCGAGAGTCTTAGAATGTCCCAGTACGAACATGTTCCGATCTACAAGGCGGCCTTTGATCTTGAGATCCCTTTTCGGCGGGTTGGCCCGACTCCCCGTGTGGTGGCAGGGAAGGGAGCCTGCCCACCCGAGGACGTCGGCGGAATTGGCGTGTATTAAGGGTTCCTGGAGGCCGTCGACAATCCGACACATCCCGAATATCAAGACATGCTCGAATGGTGTGGCGGCCACTTTGATCCCGACGCTTTCCATCTCGACGACATCAACGCCTGCTTCCGAACGCGAAGGCGGCGGCGGGAGGACGCATAACCCCTATCAAGCCCGCGCGGTCAAGAGGTAAAAGTTCTCTGGGGCGGAAGAGTTTCCTTTTCCGCCGTTCGTCCTCAAAACGGGAACTCCGACTTGGTTTCTGATCAGGCAGTCTCGAACTCAATTCCCGGGAGCCCAGTCCCAAGAACGGAGTCCGGCTAAACACCTCTATGGACTCAATCGGGCCGGCCAAAGTTCGACCTGAGACCCTGAACCTCAACCGGCCTTCCAGTGCCGCGATCCAACGCCGCCGCACGGTCCAGAAACTCACCGCAGTACACCCCGAGGCTTCCCATTCAAAACGGGCATGAAATAGACGGCCCGCGCCAGCTTGAGGGCCACCACCGTATGGGCTTTGAACTTGTTGCCGTTCATTTGGGCCTCCAGACGCTGGGCCAGCGGGCCGATGACCGCAGGGTCGCGTTTGGCGATGACGGCCGCTTCCCCGAAGGCCCAGCGCAGGTAGGGGTGTTTGATCTTGGTGTGGACGAGCTTCTGGCCTTGGCGATCCATGAGGCAGACGTACCTCTGGCGGGCAGGGAGGTCGATTCCGCAGTTGTATTCGGTGGTGGAGGTGTAATATTTCATGGGTGTATTTGGTAAGGGGTGTCCAACAGGACACCGGTTAAGGTTTGATTCGTTAACGCGGGGAG
>ERZ1292640.3475-Hain-H43-02um-R1-3475-length-12254-cov-43_pt1 | contig 12254 bp, 7 predicted proteins | sample MGYA00564404_ERZ1292640 | MGnify/ENA primary metagenome ERZ1292640 (study PRJEB36523, sample SAMEA6512636) | groundwater metagenome | collected 2019-01-08 | study: AquaDiva: Metagenomics assemblies of 32 groundwater samples | reverse complement strand
TCGTCGCATTCCACTCCTCCCAAAGACTGATGCTCAAATCATAGTGCCCGCCGCACGCCCTTGTCAAGCGGCTCGGGTCCCGGTATAGTTGCCGGGTGGGGGACCACCATGCGTGTAACGACTTCTTTCGCGTTTCTCATTGCAGCTATGAGCTGCTCCGCCGCCAGGCTGGACATTGCGCCGTTCGCGCGTCCCTGCTGCTCCGAGGACGTGCACAAACTGCAAACCACCTTCGACTACAAGAACCCGCGGGGGCTCGTCCGCGCGCCCGATGGCCGCGGCGTCTACGGCCTGCAATGGGCGGAGGAGCGCGACCTGTTCGAGGTCGCGGTGCGCTTCAAAACCGCCTACGATGCGCAAAAAGCGTCCCTGGAGTACTGGTTCCAGCACTGGCCGTACGACCCGCCCCGCATGCCCACCATCGAAGATCCCGTCGATGACCCGTGGCAGGGGCAGTGGGTCCGCGCGGCAACGGAAACGACGTGCCAGGGACGGGCCTGCCGCTTCACCTTTCTTCCCCTCAAGGCCGCCGAGAACCGCCGCGCCGCGAACCTGCCGGACGTACGCTACCGGCGCGCCATGCGGTTCCGGCTCGTGTTTCCCCAGGGCGACGTGCCCGCCCTCGAATCCGTGGAGGTCTTCAGCGAATCCGAGGTGACGCGCACGGAATTGCGCGTGCTCCTGAATATCGGCCGCAAGCCCGGCGAGGGCCCGGCGGCGAAACCCGAGTTCCGCGCCTACAACGGGTGGGTGCGCGAGGTGAAGCCCATCGACGGGGGCGCCGTGATCGCCGTGGACACCGCCGACCCCCGCCCCGCCGGCTCCAACGACGTCACCGTGGTTCAGGTCGTTAACGGCGCGGAGTCGTTCTCCTTCTCCCCCGCCGACGCGGCCAAAAGCCCGATGTACGTGCCCGACTACCACGCCTACATCACCGCTGCGTCCGACGAGCGGCCTTTCTCGCCGGAAATCGTGAAACGCGGCGCGCGGATTCGCGAGCGCCTCGCCAGAGAGCCGGAGCAGACCTACGAGCGAGCCAGCCGCGAGATCCCCGCCCTCGACCCGGTCGAGCGCCAGGGCGACCGGCTCTACCTGCCGCTCGCCGCCGACGCGAGCTGGCAGAAGTTTGCCTTCGAGTGGGGCGGCAACGTCATGATCAGCAAGCGCGGCACCAAAGCCTATGGCCGCGAACTCGAACGCCTCACCTGGACCGACGACCGCATTCGCTGGATGATTGGCGCCGGCGACCCGCCCGAATTCCGGCAGCGCTCGCAGGACTCCACCCTCTCGGTCCTCGAAGACCATCTCCCGGTCGCCACCGCGCGCTGGAAGAGCGGCAACATCGAGTACGAGGAAGAGGCCTTCGCCACGCTGCTCTCCGGCCCGCTTTCCTCCGAAGACACGGCCCGCAGCGAGCAGACCCCGGCGGTGTTGATGATCCGCCTCCGCGCCGCGAATCGGGGCGCGTCGGAGGAGACCGCGCACCTCTCGCTCGGCATGGCCTCGCAGGAGGCGCTGTCGCTGGAGGGATCGCTGCTCACCGCCGGCGGGGGCCGCTCGGTGCGCGCGCACGTGCGCCTGTTCCCCGGGTCCCAGCCGGCCGTCTCCGGCCCGGCGCTCCGCGCCGCCACAGAGCTGGCGCCGGGGAGCGACGCCGTCGCGTACATCTCGCTGCCATTCATCCCGGGCTTGAGCGCGGAGGAGCGCGCCGCGCTCGCCAGGCTCGATTACGCCGCCGAACGCGCCCGCGTGGTGGAATACTGGCGCAGTGTGACCGCCGAAGGCGTCCCCTTCCAGGTCCCCGAGACCCGCTTCAACGTGTTCGCGAAAGGATTGATCGCGCGCATCCGCATCTCCGCCACCAAGGACCCCAAGAGCGGGCTCTACATGGTCCCGGCCGCCAGCTACAACTACAAGGTGTACGCCAACGAGGCCGCGTTCCAGTCGCAGTTGCTCGATGTCAGCGGTTACCACGACCTCTCGCGCCGCTACCTGCGGACCCTGGTCGAACTGCAGGGATCCAAGCCCTTCCGCGGCTCCTATACCGACCAGAAGGCCGTGTATCACGGCGCGCGCGTCGATGAAGAGTACGACTACACCGCCAGCAACTACAACCTGGACCACGGAACGGTGCTGTGGACTCTCATCGAGCACTACTGGATCACCCGCGATAAGGACTGGCTCAAGAGCGTCGCCCCGAGCATGAAACGCGCCGCCGATTGGATCGTCACCCAGCGGGAATTGACCAAAGTCATGGCGGATGGCCGTCCGTGCCCCGAATACGGACTGCTCCCCGGCGGCCACCTGGAAGATAACAGCGACTGGGGCCACTGGTTCTCCGTGAATGCCTACGCCAGCCTGGGCATGTCGGTCATGGCCAAGGCGCTGGCGGAAACCGGCGACCCCGACGCCGCGCGCTACCAGAAAGAAGCCGCCCTCTACCGCGCGGACCTGCGCCGCGCCGTCGAGCGCGCCGCCGCCGCGGCGCCCGTGGTCCGCTTTCGCGACAATACCTGGGCGCCTTACGTTCCCACGCGCGTGCACCAGCGCATCCGCCTCTTCGGCCCGCTCCGGGTGGCATACTACTCGCGCTATCCGCAGAAGGTGCTGCCCACCTACCGGCTGTCCGCCACCCGCGAGTTGCTCTACGGCCCCCTGATCCTGATCGACACCGGCGTGTTCGACGCCAACGAGCCGCTGGCGCGCTGGGTCATCGACGACTGGGAGGACAACCTTACCATGTCCGAGCCCCTCGGGCTGCACGTCCACGGCTGGGTGGACGAAGACCTCTGGTTCAGCCGCGGCGGCATGGTGTTCCAGGCCAACCTGCAAAACCCCATTCGCGCCTATCTGCGCCGCGGCGAGGCGCGCGCGGCCATTCGCAACCTCTACAACGATTTTGTTTCCTGCTACTATCCCGCAGTAAACGTCTTCACCGAGGAGTACCGGCAATGGAAGTCGCCGAGCGGACCGTTCTACAAGATCCCCGATGAGGCCAAGTTCGTGCACCGTCTGCGCGACCTGCTGGTCACCGAGTACAACAACGACCTGTACCTCGCGGTCGCCGCTCCCGAGCGATGGCTCGCCCCGGGCGAGGAGATCGTGCTCCGCTCCGCGCCCACCCACTTCGGGCCGGTAAGCTACCGGCTGCGCGGGGGCGAGGGCGAGGTGCGGGCCACCGTCGAGCTTCCCCAGCGAACGCCGTACCGGAACGCGTGGCTCACCGTGCGCGTCCCCGGCGGCAAAAAGATCGCGTCCGTCTCCATCGGCGGCAAACCCTGGAGCGGCGTGGACCCGGCGCGCTCGCGCATTCGCCTGCCCAAGTCGAAGACGCCGCTCGAGATCGTGGTCAAGACGAGGTAGCCCGCATGACTCGCAGAACCTTTCATCAACTCATGACCGCCGCGGCCGGAGCCGCGCAGCCGCCGCGCAACGCCGCGACCCGCGCCGTCGTGCAATTCGATTCCGCCGCCCGCACCTTCACGGTCGGCAACAGCCGCTTTCAACAGCGGCTGCAACTCACCGCCGCCGGCGGCCTCGAGCTGCGGTTCTTCGGCCGCACCGGCGGGCGCAACTGGGCCGCTCCGCGCAGCCGCTGGGGCACGGGCTTTCACAGCCGAGCCGCGGCGCCTCCGGGCCGGCGAGGCGCTCCCGCCATGGTCTTCGGCCTCTCCGATCCCTCGTTGGTCCGGTTCGCGGGCCACGAGATCGAAGACGGAGAGCTTCGTCTGCGCTTTGAAGAGCCCGGGCGCAAGCTCGAATACGTGCTGCACATGCGCGGCTTCGCCGAAGCCGACCTCGTCGAGCAGTGGCTCGAGGTGCGCAACCGCGGCACGGAGACTCTCGTTGGACTGGACCGGTTCGATCCCCTGCTGCTCCCGCTGGCCCTGCGTCCCTCCGAGCCGTGCGCGCTGCACTACGTCCAGGGGGAGCGCGGCATCTGGAACCGGGGCGGGGAGAATATCCAGCCCTACGCTCCGTACCACTTCTGCCGCACCGATCTCCCCCCGGACAACAACTTCCTGCTCGCCAGCCGGGCGGACCCGGTCGGGCGGCGCCGCCCGACCTCCACCGCCGAGTTCCTGAACTGGTTCTCCGCCGATCTCGGCGGCGGCGCGGGCGTGTTCGGCGGCATCGAGTGGTCCGGGCTGTGGCTGTTCCACTTCGCGCGCACCCGCAACGAGCTGGTCATTCAGGGCGGCGCCGACGGCTCCCGGCGCGATCTCGCTCCCGGCGCGTCCATCGTTTCTCCCCGCGTGTTCGTCGGCTGCTACCAGGGCGGCGTGGATGCCGGCGTGCACGAGATGCACCGCTACCTTCGCGCGCACGTGATGCCGCCCTCCCCCGACGGCAACTTCCCCTGGACCTGCTACAACACCTGGTACAACTGGAACATCGAGCTGGACGACCGGGCGCTGCGCGAAGAAGCCAGGCTGGCCGCCTCGCTCGGCCTGGAGTGCTACTACCTCGATGCCGGCTGGTACGCGGGGTCTCCCAAGACCCGCGCCAGTTTCGGCATCGGGCTGGGCGCCTGGACCGAGAACCGCGAAAAATTCCCCTCCGGCATCGCCGATTTCGCCGCCTACATCCACTCGCTGGGGATGAAATTCGGCGTCTGGGTGGAACCCGAACGCGTGGATTCGTCGCTCGTCGATAAGCCCGGCGGAGCGCTGCGCAGCTCGTGGCTGGCGGGGGCGGGCGTTCCCGAATCGGCCGGCCGCGAGGACGCCACCCGGCTCCTGTGCTATGGCAATCCCGAGGTGGTGGCCTGGGCCAGGCAAACGCTCAGCCGCGTGATTTCCGAGTACAAGGTGGACTGGCTGAAGTGGGACCACAACTTCTACTTCGTGTGCACCCGCGACGACCACGGCCACCAGCGCGGCGACGGCAACTACGCCCACATCCAGGGCGTGTACGAGGTGATGGCCCATCTCCGCCGCGAGTTCCCGAAGCTCGCGCTGGAAAACTGCGCCAGCGGCGGGTACCGCAACGACCTCGGCATTATCCGTTACGCCAACACATCCTGGAACAGCGACGCCACCTCGCCCGGGCACCGCGTGCGCTACCAGACCACCGGCGCCAGCTACGTGCTCCCGGCGCAGTATCAGAATTCCTGGTTCGTGAAGAACCCCGAGGAGCCGGTCTCCGAGAATACTCCACCCGCCCTGTTGGACTACTACTTTCGCAGCCGCATGATCGGCGCGTTCGGCATCTCCGACCGGCTGGCGGACTGGCCCGCAAACATGCTCGAGGCCGCCAAACGCGCCATCGCCGCCGTGAAGCGCATGCGGCCCGCGCTCGCCGGCGACGTGTACCACCTGCTGCCGCAGGCTTCGCTCTTCATTCCGCCCCTGGCGCCACCCACCGAATGGGAAGCCATCGAGTACTTCAACCCAGCCGAGCAGCGCGGCGTGGTCCTGTGTTTCCGGGCCGCCGCGGAGGCGGCGCGGCTGGTGCTGCCCGTGCGCGGGCTGGCCGGCGACTCCCGCTACCGGGTCACGTGGAACGACGCGGGCCGTTCCGAAACCAGATCGGGCGCGGAGTGGAACACCGCCGGCGCGGCCGTCGCCCTTTCCGAAAGATTCACATCCGAGATCCTTTGGATCGAGAGGGCCTGAACCATGTTCCGAATCGCGTGTATGCTCGCGGCGGCGTGCATTACCTGCGCCGGCCAGACCAAGTCGGCAACGCCGGGGGCGCGGGAAATCGTCACCATCTCTTCCGGCTGGCGCTTCCAGATAGACGTCACCCGCCTGGGCGAGCAAGAGAGCTGGTACCGCAACGACTTCGACCGCTCCGCGTGGTCCGGGGTTGCCGTGCCCAAGGCCTGGGACCTGTTCGATGAAGCCCTCTGGGGGTACGAAGGCGTTGGCTGGTATTCCACGACCCTGCCCGCCGCGCTCGCTCGCAAGGACAAGGTCCAGCGGCTCAAGTTCGGCCGCGTCAACTACCACACCAAAGCCTGGCTGAACGGTGAACTCCTGGGCGAGAACGACATCGGCTACATGCCTTTCGAGTTCGATGTCACCGGCAAGCTGCGCAGCGACGGCGCCAATCACCTGGTCTTGCTCGTGGACAACAAAGCGCGCCTGAGCTGGCTGCCCGGCGCCAAGCAGATCGAGTGGATCCAGTACGGCGGGATCCTGGAGCCGGTCACCCTGGAGAGCAGCGCAAAGACCTACATCTCCCACCTCGCCATCAACGCCGTTCCGGAAGGCCAGGGGGCGTCCATCGCCTGCGCCGTCGAGATCACATCCAGCGAAACCGCCGGTCGCGATGTCGTGCTGCGCGTCGGCGTCGCGGGCCGGCCGCAGTCGGCGAAAAGCGTGAAGCTGCGCGCCGCACCCGGCAAGACCGTCGAGACCGTCGCCCTCACGCTGCCCCAGGCGAACCCGTGGTCGCCGGAGACGCCTTCTTTATACAGGCTCACCGCGGCGCTCGACTCCGGCGGAACCATCGATACCGTCTCATCCCGCTTCGGCGTGAGAAAAATCGAAACGCGCGGGCGGGAAATCCTGCTCAACGGCCGGCGCTTCCGCGCCAGGGGCGTCAACCGCTACGACGAGTATGGCAAGTACGGTCCCGCACCGCCCCGCGAGCTGCTCATCGCCGACCTCCGCCGCATGAAAGACGCGGGCGTCAACTTCGTGCGCGTGCACTACCCGCAGTCGCCGGAAATCCTCTCGCTCTACGACGAGATGGGCTTCGTCATGAGCGAGGAAGTCGTCCTGAACTGGTGGGGCAACAACTTTTCCGGAAAGGGCGAGGAGGTGCAGAGCGAGGACATCCTGCGCCAGCAGGCCATGCCGCTGCTCGAACGCATGATCCGGAGGGACAGGAACCACCCTTGCGTGATCATCTGGAGCATGTGCAACGAATCGCAGACCTCGAACGAGGTGGGTATCAGCGTCATGCGCAAACTCCTGCGGCGCGCCAAGGAACTCGACCCAACCCGGCTGGCCACCTTCGTGATCTCGCCCCAGGAAGCCAAAGCGCACCGCGCCTACGAGGACGCCGACCTGCTGGCCGTCAACGTTTACCACGGGCAGTTCGGGCCCAATACCGCCAGCCACATCGGCCAGTTCGAGGAGCTCGTCACCCGGCCCAGCGAGGCCTACATCAGGCGGCAGCTCGATGCCTTCCCCGGCAAGCCCGTGCTGATCACCGAATTCGGCACCCGCGGAGTGCCCGGCCTGCGCGGTGATGCGCCCTACACCGAAGACTTCCAGGCCGCGTTCATCAAGGCCGTCTGGAAAGCCATCACCAACTGCGAGGAGGCCTCCGGCGGCGTGTTGTGGTCCTGGGCGGACTACTATCACCGCCGGGAGTTGATCCAGTACGCCGTCTTCGGGCCCTACGGAGTGGTCACCGTAGACCGCCGGCCCAAGGCCGCGCTCAAATCACTGGCCGCGATGTACGGCGGCAAAGTGCTGGAAGCCGGCCGGTAGCCCGCCCCTCACTTCACTATTGCGGCCGACACCAGTTCCAGCGTGCGCAGGGTGGCGTTCTCCGCCGTCACCGACGCTTTCCAGTTTTCGCGCGCGCCGTCGTACGGCGGCGCCGGCAGCCCCGTGTCCTGCTCCGAATACTGGCCGTCGCGGCCGCCGATCTTCCAGACCACCATGTCGAGAGAGGGGATCACGTAGATGGCGTACCCGCCGGAGCCCTGCTTCCAGTACGCGTCGCGCGGGGTCGCCGGCGCCGCGGCGTCCGAGTTCAGCTCGGTTTGCAGGCTGTAGGCGAAATGGGGATTATACGGCGAGGGCCTGGCGCACTTGCGCACGTAATCGGCCGGCACGATCTGGCGGCCGGCCCATTCGCCGTCGTGCAACAGCAGGTACCCCGCGCGCAGCATGTCGGTCGCGCGCAGGGCGATGCCGCCCCCTCCCGGCGTGTGCTTCATCCCAGTCTGGCGGTAGCCAAAGCCCCAACGTCCCCACCCGAGCGGTTTCGCCAGGCGGCTTTCGAGATACTGCTGCATCTCCATGCCGGTGAGGTGGCGGACGATGATGGAGACGATGTGCGGGGCGGTCGTCGCGTACGAGTAGCCCTCCCCCGGCTTGCACCACAGCGTCTCGCCATAGGCATTCTCGTCGAACATGGCCTTGGCGCCGTCCAGTCCCGGCGGGTTCAGCGGAACCGGCTTCCCGCGCACCGAACCCGGCGTGTTCCCTCGCAGCCCCGCCGTCATGGCCAGCAACTGGCCCAGCTTGATCTCGGCCTTCAACGGATCGTTCGGCGGGAAGGCTTCGGCCGGCAGATAGCGCCGCGTGTACACTTTCTGGTCGAGGCCGTCTGGAAACAGCTCGGGCCGCTCGCTCATGAGGATCCCCATGGCGATGCTGGTAAACAGTTTCCCGCACGAGGCCGAGTTCGGCGTAGCCTCGCGGCAGGCGCGGCCGAAATAGCGTTCGTAGGCCAGCCACCCGCGCCGGACCACCAGCAGGCCGCCGTGCTTGCTGGACGCTTTGATGTACTCGAACGCTTCATCAAGCTTGCCGGCGTCCAGGCCCGCGGTCGCGCGGATCTCCGAAGGGTCGCGCAATGCGCGCCAGCCGCCCTGGGCGTCAGGGGCGGGGAAGTACTGCGCCGCTGCCGTGACGGCCACAGCGAGATACGCAAATGCCTTGCGCATAGTTGCTACTCCTCTCCGCGCGCAATCACGCGCCCGTCCGGTTCAATGCGCTCGACTCCGCCGATGCCGGCGTACGCGATCGCGAGCACATCGGCTTCAACTGCCTCACCCGGCGAGAGCGTTCCGCACCGGCCGTCTTGGATCGCCTTGGCCAGGTCGTTCGGATACCCGTTCGAGACCTCGACGATCAGCGTGTACAATCCCCGCCAGCCGCCCAGCGCCCGGAACAGCCAGAGGTGCGGGAAGACGCTCGGCGGGAACGTCATCCCCAAGCCGATCCGCCTCTCGCCATCGGTCACGGCGTACCAGCCCTCGCCAACGTCGGGAAGATAATGGTGGTCGGCAGCCGCGTCCGATGCCGGGGGCACGCGGCGCAAATCGACCCGCCTGCCCGCGCGGTCGTGCGCATACGGCCAACAGTACTCGAGCCCGGCCTCGAGCTGCTCGTTCATCCAGCGCTCGAGGAAGCCCCGCCGCGCGGGCAAATCGAGTCGGCTTGCCGGGCTCACGGAAAGGGCCGGATGGATGTTCCACAGAAACCGAACCGGCCTGGGACCCTGGTTCTGGTAGCGGTAGCTCACGCGGAGCATCGACTCGCCCCGGCGCAACGAGACCCGCTTCTCGAACCGGGTCGGCAGAACCCGGCCTGGCGTGACAAACGCAAGCGTCACTTCCGCGGCGGATTGGCCGGCCACCCGCCATTCGCTCGCTTGCGACCAGACCTCGCCGTGGTCCGGAATTACGTCGCCGTTCGGCAATGGGAACGGTAGGTCGTTGGGTACGAGTTCGTCCCAGCCGCCGGACCAGTTGTCGTCGAACCTGGCCCCGTAGTGAACTCGCGCCGGCGCCAGGCGCGGGTTCCGCCATAGCAGGTTCGTCCCCGAAAGCTTGTGCACGAAGCTGAAGATCTTGGCGCCAAGTTCCGGCAGGATTTCTACGGAAATGCGATCGTTTTCCAGCCGGAGCCATTCCAGGCCGTGTTCCACTCGCGTGCTCAGCGCGCAGGCTTCCATTCAGGGCTACGGTATCACGTACGTTGTGCGGCGCGGGCTTGCGGTTGTACAGTGTGCAGGGGACGACCTGTGCGCAAAGTGCTGTGGCGTGGAACGGGGGAGTTGGAATTCGTGGAGGACGGCGCGGACCGGCCGCCGGTACGAAAGCCGGACGACGTCCGCATTCGCGTGACCGCGGCGGGGGTGTGCGGCACCGACGTTCACATCGTGCAGGGCAGGGTGCGGTTCGTCGATCCGCCGCTCGTCTTGGGGCACGAGTTCGCCGGAGTGGTTGAGGAGTGCGGGCCGGCCGTCACCCGGATTCGGCCGGGAGATCGCGTCAAGTGCGATTCGGTTTGCGGCTGCGGCGCGTGCGCGTGGTGCGCGGCGGGCGCGACCCAGTTTTGCGCGTCCGGGTCGGAGTTCGGCATTACGCGCGACGGCGGCTGGGCCGACTGGGTGGTCGCGCCCGAGCGCAACCTCCACGCGCTGCCCGATGCCATCCCAGACGAGGTGGCCGCGATCATGGACGTCGAGGTGTTCGGCGCCTTGCGGAAGCCAGGCATCTGTCCCGGTGATACGGTCGCTGTATTCGGGCCCGGGCCCGCCGGGCTTATCGCGCTCCAGGCGGCGCGCGCCATGGGAGCGGGCACAGTCATTCTGTGCGGCACGCGTCCGGAGCGGCTGCAAGTGGGCGCGGAGCTCGGCGCCAGCCACGCCATCGACATCAACCGTCAGAATCCGGTTGAGTTCATCCGCGGGATTACCGGCGGAAACGGGGCCGACCTGGTCTTTGAAGCCGCCGGCAACCGGAAATCCGTGCTCGACAGCCTGGAGGCCGTGCGCCCGCAAGGCAAAGTCGTGCTCTACGGCGTCCACGGTTCGCCCGTGCCGGATTTGCCCCTGGACCGCATTGTGCTGAAAGACCTGCTGGTGTATGGCGCCCTGACCAACCGCACGGGATGGGGCGAGCTGATGGCCATGGTGGCGGATGGCAGTATTAACCTGGCGCGCATCATCACGCACGCTTTTCCGCTGGAGCAGACGGCGGCAGCCTACGCGGCTTCGAGCGACCGCAGCTCCGGGTGCCTCAAGGCCGTGTTGCGGATTTCATAGCGCCCTGCGCGCCTTTGGAAAGCAGCCACGCCGCCACCCGCGCCAGCAGGATGCCTGCCCAGTGTAGTGTCCAGAAACCCGATCTGCCTCAGATCGTGCGGTTTCCATCGCCGGTTGGTTGAACCAGCAACAGCGCCGCGCGATCGATTACCTCCGCGAAGAAAACCGCGTACTGCGGGAGCAACTCGGAGGAAAGCGTCTCCGGCTGAACGACGATCAGCGCCGAAAGGCGTCAGACGCTGACAGGCTGATCACCATCAACCGAACAGCGATCGTAGTGATGCCGGGCCAGCCATTCCTGGATATTCGAGGAGCAACTTGACGGCTGGCGCCGCGTTCCCGCGTCGTGGCCGAGCCGCCTTGACTTGGACGCCTTCGATCGCTGGTGCGAGTGCGGTTTTCACTCGGTGGTGGTCGATCTCTGCGACGATCCGTTCCTCCAAGAAGAGATCTGGCCCGCGCGCCCTTTGGCCGTGGGCTGCCTCCAGTTTGAGTTTTTGGACGTTACGGGGGCGGCCTGACGGCCAGGGTTGTCCAGGAGCCGCCCAAGCGCAGCTTCCGGTCCGAGTTGCCGACAGCACCTCCACCAAGGACTATAATGGCTCACTGGCTGTACACCCGAACCCGGAAAGGACGTATCAGAGTATGCCAAGACCAAGAACCATTCAGCCGTGGCTCCTTGAGGCAGCACTGCTGGGCCTGGAGCAGAGCAGGCAGCGCGTAGAGGCCCAGATTGCGCAGGTACAGGGCCTGCTGGGCCCGCCCCGCAGTCCCACCCCAGTGCCGGCCGCCGGCAAGCCCAAGCGCACCATGAGCGCTGCCGGTAGAAGGAGGATCGCTGCGGCCCAGCGTAGGAGGTGGGCGGCGCTCAAGAAGGCCCAGAAAGAGTCCGCGCCCAAGAAGCGCAGGCTGAGTGCCGAAGGTCGGAGACACATTATCGAGGCCACGAGAAAGCGGTGGGCTGCGTTCAGGGCGAAGAAGGCCGCTAAGGAGGCGAAGGCGACCGTAAAGAAGGCAGCCAAGCCCTCGGCGCAGCCGGCGGCGGCTGAGTAGACGAACAAAACCTCCCCTGGGACCGTCATGCGTTCCTGGGCCGTGTCTCGCGCGGCAGGCGGGTATCGTCGCGGCTGGCCGAGGGCCATCTGCACCGGCGGCTGTTCCGACCCATGATGCGGCGGATCAAGGCGCTGCCACTCCCAGGGGGTAGCCGGGGACGCCGAGGGAAGCCAACCCGATTGAAAGACGCAGCGGAGGAGGTGGGGTGTCTCAAGAAGTCGCCTCCGGGGCGCAGTTCACGAGGGCCCGTGTTGCTGGGAGGTGGCCGGAGCGGCCCATGCGGGCCATGCCGAAGCCTGCCGTGTCGGAATCCTCATGCCGAGTGGTTGACGCGGGGGGAGGGGTGTATAGTCGGGGTGTATATCCAGGGTGTCCGGGGGGGCCAAAATGGAAATCCTGGATACTGGCTATGCACTTGACTCATGTAGCCCCTACCGATTGTGGTTGGGATCGCG
>ERZ1292640.3217-Hain-H43-02um-R1-3217-length-12779-cov-6_pt1 | contig 12254 bp, 12 predicted proteins | sample MGYA00564404_ERZ1292640 | MGnify/ENA primary metagenome ERZ1292640 (study PRJEB36523, sample SAMEA6512636) | groundwater metagenome | collected 2019-01-08 | study: AquaDiva: Metagenomics assemblies of 32 groundwater samples | reverse complement strand
GTAGAATAGACGCCAGCATCCATACCCTATTCAGTTCGCCAGGAGAATAGCACCGGTCGCCGGCCGAGTAAATTTGGATTTGCGGCCAGCTCCTGGAACTCCGGGAAATTCGACGGTTTATCTCGCTTGTCAAAGCCGGAAGGAGTCCGCTATTTTGGCTAGCATGAAAATCGATCATCTTAAAAAGTATATTCAATTGCGCCAATCCTTGCTCAGGGAAAAGACCGCGCTCGAACGCCGGCTGAGCGAAATCAATAAAGCTTTGGGCATTGACAGCCTGATCCCACCAGCACAAAGCCCCACAAACCCGCAGCTCAAGCCTGCAAAGCCGTTTCATCCTAAGACCCCTCGGAGAAAGGCCGTTCGTAATAAGACCTCTCTGAGAAAGGCGATCCTTGAAGCCACGTGCGCCAAACCGCTGGCCAAGTTGGAAATACTGGCGGCGGTGAGAAAACAGGGCTATCGGTTTGCGACGGATGATCCGGTGAACTCGCTGAATGCGGTTCTCTACCGCAAAGGGCTGTTCAAGAGGGCTGGAGGCAAATTCAGTCCAGCCTAAGTCTCTTCTGACCTCCCTGCGCCCCATCCAATCTCATGCTGGCTAAACGGGTCATCCCGTGTCTGGACGTCCATGAGGGACAGGTCACGCGCGGCGTCCAATTCGGCAAGGCCGAAGCCGGCGAACTGCGCAACGTGGGCGATCCGGTCGAACTGGCGATGCGCTACAATGAGCAAGGCGCCGATGAAATGGTCTTTTTCGATATCACAGCCAGCGCGCATGGGCGGGCCACGATGGTCGAGGTGATCGAACGCGTCGCCAACCGTTGCTTCATGCCGTTGACCGTTGGCGGCGGCATTCGTTCCGTATCGGATATGAGCGCCATGCTGAAGGGGGGCGCCGACAAAATCAGCATTAACTCGGCGGCCCTGGCGAATCCCGATCTCATCCGGGCAGGCGCGGAAAAATTTGGCAGCCAATGCATCGTGGTGTCGATCGATGCCAAACGAGTTGCTTCCGACCGGTGGGAGGTCTTCTCGCATGGCGGCCGCAAACCGACCGGCCTCGAGGCGGTGGCCTGGGCCCAGCAGGCCGTTCAACTTGGCTCCGGCGAAATTGTGCTCAACAGCATCGATGCCGACGGCACCAAGGCGGGCTTTGATTTGGTCATCACTCGTCGCATCAGCGAGTCGGTGGGAGTGCCGGTGGTGGCCAGCGGAGGCGCCGGGTCGCTGGCGCACATGGCCGAAGTTTTGTTGGAGGGCAAAGCGGACGCGGTTCTCGCCGCCAGCATCTTTCATTTTGGTGAATTCACGGTGGGCGAGGTGAAGCAGTTTCTGGCCCGGCAACATATCCCCGTTCGCCTATGAGTGACGCTGCCCGGCGGCGTTGGCAAAGGATGGCGACGGTTCCAGGAAATTAAAGTGCGACGGCCTGTTACTCATGGTAGAATCGACAAATCAAAAACGGCATGACCTTTTACGAAAAACTGAAGTTTAACTCCGAAGGCTTGATTCCGGCCATCATCCAGGAGCAAGCGACCGGGCGCGTGCTGATGATGGCCTGGATGAACCGGGCGTCGCTCGAAAAAACCGTGGCCTCGGGCCAAACCCATTTCTGGAGCCGGTCCCGCCAAAGATTCTGGATGAAAGGCGAGACCAGCGGCCACACCCAGGCGGTGAAGAACATCGCGTTTGACTGTGACGGCGACACCTTGCTGATCCAGGTGGAACAGATCGGGGCCGCCTGCCACGAAGGGTATCAATCCTGTTTCTTTCGTTCCGTGGAGAACGGCGGCCCATCCTTCAAGATCACGGAGGAACAACTCGAATCGCCTGAAGATATTTACGGCTCCAAGTGATGGAAGACTTGATTCCATTTGGCAGCGCCCGCTATTTCCTGATCCTGGCTCTCTTGCTCTTCGCGCGAGGGATGGATTTTCTCAGCACTTGGATTGCGACGCCAAACCTCGTTTTGGAAGCCAATCCCATCGCCAAGAAACTGGGCTGGAAATGGGGCATGGCGGTCAATCTGCTTCTGTGCCCGGCGTTTGCGCTCTGGCCCTTGCCGGCCATCGTCATTATCACCACCAGTTTGCTGGTGGCGGCGCGCAATTTTCAGTCCGCGTGGCTGATGCGCTCGCTGGGCGAAGAGCGCTACCGCTGCTGGGTGGCGGAGCGCCTGGCCCAAACCAGCCTGAGGCTGTACCTGTTCTGTTTGTTGGCCCAAACGAGCCTCGTGGCCGGGATTGGCGCCACTTTGATGTATTCCAGCAGGCTGCATTTGGTCCCCTTTGCGGTCGGCATGGGTATCATTACCTATGCGCTGGCCGTGACCGTTTATACCTTGCCTTCTGTATGGCGGATGCGGCGGACCATGACTTAAACCCCGTCCAACTGCGCGAGTATGTACTCACCAACCGAAGACGAATTTCTCAAATTGACCGCGGCGGGGAACCTGATCCCGGTCACCCGCCGCCTCCTGGCGGATTTCGAAACCCCGCTCTCGGCTTATCGCAAAATCCGGGGACACGGCGAATCCTTCCTTTTTGAATCGGTGGAAGGCGGCGAGCATATCGGACGTTACTCTTTTGTCGGATGCAGCCCGCGCGCCGTCATCCGGCAAAACGGCCCTCGCGTCGAGTGGCTCGAGAACGGCAAGGTGGTGGAGAGCTTCGCCGTGGCGCGGGAATCCAGTCTCAACGGCGCTCCCTGCGTTAAAGACGGTCTCGAGGTGGTGGAACGGGTTTTGAAGAAATATCGGGCGGTTTCCTTGCCCTTCTTGCCTCGTTTTACCGGGGGTGCCGTCGGCTTTATTGGCTACGAATTCATTCACGATATCGAGCCGGTGGTGCCGCGACCGCCGCTGGACGACTTGCGCACGCCCACCCTTTATTTCCTGATCGCCGATGAACTCCTCATTTTTGACCGGGTGAACCAGACCATTACCATCCTGGTCAATGCGATCCTGGAGGACGGCATCAGTCCCGCCGACGCTTACGAAAATGCCGTGAGCGAAATCGAACGGCTGGTGTCACTGCTCGAACAACCGTTGGAGCATATCCCGGTGACGGTGCCACGCGAAGTGCCGCAAGTGCTGTTTGAATCCAACATGCCCCGGGAAAAATTCGAGGCCAACGTGCTCAAAGCGAAGGAGTACATTACCGCCGGCGACATTATCCAGGTGGTCGGTTCGCAACGGTTTTCCACTCCGGTCAAAGCGGCGCCGCTCGATATCTACCGGGCCGCCCGGTCGATCAATCCTTCCCCGTACATGTTTCTGCTGGAATTGGAGGGTTTCTCGCTCGTGGGCGCTTCGCCGGAGATTCATGTCCGCTGCGAAGATGGCAAAGTGGAAATCCGGCCGATCGCCGGCACGCGTCCTCGTGGCAAGACTCCGGAGCAGGACAAAGCGAATGAACTGGAATTGCTGGCGGACCCGAAGGAGCGCGCCGAGCACGTCATGCTCGTGGACCTGGCCCGCAATGACCTGGGACGCGTCTGTGATTTTGGGTCGGTCCGGGTTAAAGACTTGATGATCGTTGAACGGTACAGCCACGTCATGCACATCGTATCGCAGGTGGAAGGGCGGCTGGCGGCAGACAAAACGCCTTACGAACTCATGCGCGCCACCTTTCCGGCCGGCACGCTGAGCGGCGCCCCGAAAATCCGGGCCATGCAAATCATCTCCGAGCTCGAGCAAACTCAACGGGGGCCGTACGGCGGCTGCGTGGGTTACTTTTCCTTTAGTGGCAATCTCGATTGCTGCATCACCATTCGCACCGCTCTCATCAAAGAGGGCAGGGCCTACGTCCAGGCTGGCGGCGGCTGGGTCAACGATTCCACGCCGGAAGGGGAATTCCAGGAAACGGTGAACAAATCAAAGGCGATGCTCAAAGCCGTGGCCTGGGCCGAAAGCTTTGCGCAGAAGCAATAAACTGGGGTCATTGGGTTGCAGAATCCAATGCGCCATTGATGTGGTCCAGGCCGAAGACATCCTGTTCACCGCCGCCTCGTGAGATTCCTGCTCGACCAGGATGTTTACGCGCTCACGGCCCGCTTCTTTTCGCCAACTTGGACAGAACATCCCGTCTTGAGTAGTTACGTGCCAGAATGGGAAGTCGAGAAGCGGCGCCGAGAAAGCGAACGACACAAGAGAGAACTCGAACTGGCCAAGCAGCGGCAGGAGCAAGAACACGTACGCCGGCAAGCAGAGACCCAACGGCAGGCAAAGATCAGTGAAATTGAGGCGGGAGGGCCGTTGGCTCAAATCAGGGCTGTTTGGGAAAGCTGGCCGGAGTCGGCTACCTTTTATCCACAATCCTGGGCGCATCTTCCTGACAGTATTTTGCGCTCTTTGCCCGAGGCCTTGGTTCAGGGTGCTTTGGCTAAGTTCTCAACCAGCCACGATTGAGGCTCTTGGTCAATGCGACCGGATCGTATCCTCCGGCTGAGACGCAATTCAGTGCATAGTGCTCGACGTCAGATAGAAATCGATGATTTGGAGAGTCCGCAGCCGCATCGGTCTTGTTTTCGTCAGGCTCGCGGCGGGTTTTTCCCTTTGCCCTTGGCGTTGAATTGTCCGTCATTGACGACGGCTGGTTCGGCAAGGGCGACCGCGACCGCGTCAGCCTGGGTGATTGGACGCCGAGCTTGAGGCCTCCCAGAACAGGCCGCAGCAACGTTACTCGGCGCGAGCACCTCGATTTCTCTAATTTTGCTGGCCAAGTTGAGCGGGCCAAACTAAGCTGCCGCCCATGACTCAGGCCCTTATCCGTTGAGCGGCTGGCGCTGTGTCTCCGGCCAAGCCAATGGAACACGGGCTGGTAAACCGGGCAGACTCATGTCCCACTTCACAACCATTAAAACGCAAATGGCGAACAAGCGGCTTTTGCAACAAGCCTTGCAGGACCTGGGCTATCGCTGCGAAGAAGGACGGGCTGAGGTGCGAGGATACGAGGGCCATCGCACTCCGGTTGACCTCAAGATTCTGCTGCCAGGCTCCGACTATGATATCGGCTTTCGGCGTGCGGGTGAGACCTACGAGTGTGTGGCGGATTGGGATGCTCTGCTGGGATTCGACCGAAAAATCTTTGTCGAAAAAATCATGCAACGCTATGCCTATCACACCGCCCGTGCCAAACTCGAAGAGCAAGGCTTCACCCTCGCCTCCGAGGAAACCCAAAAAGACGGACGGATTCACCTGGTGCTCCGGCGCGCGACTTAGGATGAAAGAAGCCAATTATGGAATTGCAGGAAATCGACGTTTTCATCGAGCCGGACGGGCAGGTTCGCCTCGAGGTGCGTGGCGCGAAAGGCGCCCATTGCCTGGCCATAACGCAAGATTTGGAGAAGGCGCTGGGAGGCCAGATTCTCTCGCGTGAAATGACTCCGGAAGCCCATGAAAGCAGCCAGGAACAAGTGCAAGACCGGCAATGGCTTTAGGCCGGCGTCGGGTGCGCGTCCTGAAGCCTGGGCCGGGGCCGCAGACCTGCGTCCGTCCTTGGTTTCGTGGCCGGTTCCCGGTCGCCGACCGGAATCTTCTGCCCAGTGACCGTGATCGCCAAGCCAACATTGTGCGGCAGGAGCGCGGGCATCCATGCCTGCGCGTTTGTCAAAGAGATGAAGGGCGCGCCATGCAGCTTCTCCAGACAAGACTCGGGCTTGGCCAATAGTTGGCCCAACGCGCAGGCATGGATGCCCGCGCTCCTATTCAATAATTGCGGCTCAGCAAATCAACCATGACCCTGCGAATGCACCATTTCCTGCCGTGCAGCCGGGCGAACGGTCCGGGCTGGCGGGCGGTGATTTGGGTCCAGGGCTGCTCGCTCGGCTGCCCCGGTTGCTTTAACCCGGAGACGCATGCCTTCAACGGCGGCGCGGCGCTCGGCGTGGACGATCTGTTCAAAAGGATTGAAACAGTGGGCGACAGCGTGGAAGGCCTCACCGTGAGCGGCGGTGAACCGTTCCAACAACTGCGCCCGTTGACCGCTCTGCTCCGCCGCGTCCGCGGGGAAACCCGCCTTTCGATCATCGTGTTCACCGGATTCGCTTGGGAGGTGGTCTTGCGCATGAACCTGAGTTCTCATCTGCCCATGGGCAGCGACCTGGTCCAATTGGATCTGCCTATGGATCACGGACTTCGGAGCGGCGACTTTCCAGTCGCCGAGGGAGGGCGGCTGGAAAACCGAGCCTTTGCATTGAAATCCGCAATCCGCAATCCGCAATCCGAAATTAAGAGCGGCGTCGGACTGGAAGTGCTGAACTACGTGGATGTCCTCATCGCCGGACGTTACGACCAGGCCGAACGTGTCGCTCGCGGCCTCCGCGGATCGGCCAACAAGACCGTGCACCTGCTGACGTCCCGCTACACCCTGGACGATTTGCGGCGAGTGCCCGCAGCAGAGGTCATCTTGAGTCCGGCGGGCAACGCGCTCATCAGCGGCATCGAGCCTTTGCAGTGGCAGACAGAGGATGGAGGAAACTAAAATGACATTTGAACAGGAATTGGATATTTACCTTCGGGCGCGGTTCACCTTGATGCTCCTTGTCACCACCGAGGAAGAGCGCGCCCTCCAAACACTCAAAGCCGTTTGCGAGCGCGCGCGCCGGTCGTGCCTGACATGGGATGCGGCGGACGGCTTTCAAGCGCTGACGGGCGCCGTGTCGCCGCCGGCGGCCAAAGACCCCTTGTCGGCGTTGGAGCAAGTGGACAAGGCCGAGGGAGAAGTCCTGTTTGTGCTCAAGGATTTCCATGAATGCTGGAGCAACGTCCAGATCAAACGCAAGCTCCGCAGCGTGGTGCAACGGCTCAAGTTCACCAAAAAATCCATCTTCGTGACCGCGCCCGCCGGGAAAATTCCGGATGAACTGAAGGACGAGGCAGTGGTGATTAAGTTGCCCCATCCCAACCATGCCGAACTGGAAGCGGTGCTGCAGCGGCTGGCCCAAACGCCGGGAGTGAAGGTCAACCTGACCAAATTAGGCCGGGAAAAACTCGTCCAGGCCGCTCTGGGCCTGACCGGTTCGCAAGCGCAGCGGGTCTTTGCCAAAGCCATCGTCTCCGACGGCATGCTGGACGACCGCGACATTGATCTGGTCACGCAGGAGAAAAAGGAAATCATTCGCGAAAGCGAAGCCCTGGAGTTTTACGCCGTGACCGAAACGCCGGATGATGTCGGCGGCCTGGGCATCCTGAAAGAGTGGCTGCGCTTGCGCGAACGCGCCTTCACCCAGGAAGCGCGGCAGTATGGTTTGCCTTCTCCCAAAGGCATTGCGCTCATCGGCATTCCCGGCACCGGCAAGAGCCTGACGGCCAAAATGATTGGCGGACTGTGGCGGCTGCCGCTGCTGCGCCTGGACGTCGGCTCGCTCTTTGGCAGCCTGGTGGGCGAATCCGAAGAACGGGCGCGCCGGGCCTTGCGCCTGGCGGAAACCGTGGCGCCCTGCATCATCTGGATTGATGAAATGGAAAAAGCGCTGGCCCACGGCGGGTCCGACAGCGGCACCAGCACGCGCGTCTTCGGCACCATCTTGACCTGGATGCAGGAGAAAACGGTGCCCTGTTTCGTGGTCGCGACGGCCAATGATATCTCCAGTTTGCCGCCCGAACTCTTGCGCAAAGGACGGTTTGACGAGATTTTTTTCCTCGACCTGCCCACGCTCGAGGAGCGCAAAGAAATCTTCTCTGTCCATCTCTCCAAGCGCAAACGGCTGCCGCCAGATTTCGACACCGCCCGGCTGGCCAGGGAATCGCAAGGTTACGTGGGCGCGGAGATCGAGCAGGCTATCATTGATGCCATGTACGTCGGTTTTAACGAGAACCGCGAATTCCACACCGGCGATATCGCAACGGCTTTGCGGCGGCAAGTGCCGCTCTCCATCTCGGCCCGGGAACGCATCGAGGCGTTGCGCAACTGGCTGCGCGAAGGCCGGGCGCAATCGGCCTCCTTCCAGGAAATCCGCGAGGCCGAGCAGCAGTTCGTGCCGCTGCAGTTGGACGTGAAAGGATGTTAGCGAGTCCGACAGCCCGATGGCAGAAGCTCCTTCGATGCCGGACGCCGTTGATGGGCGGCTGGCTGCGGCGGCGGGCGCTGGCAGCGCTTCTCAACCAGCGTTCGCCGGCAGCGGCGCGGATACTGGCCGAAGCCGTGGCCGACAGCGACACCCACGACCTGCGCCTAAGCATTTTGGAGGCGCTGTGCAGGCTTGACGACCCGGCTTTGATCGACTCTGTCTGCGCCGTCTGGGTGGAGAGGCGGGACACAGCGCTGGCGCAACTGCTGGTCGAGCGCAAGTGGATCGCCACCGCTCCGCCCACCATCCGGGTGTTCACCGCCCTGCATGCCGCGCAGACTGCGGCGGTGCTGAGTGGCGGCGCTGAAATCGTCGATCCGCTTTGTCAGGCTTGTGCCGATGCCGACGCGGCCATAGGCCGGCGGGCCGGCGAATGCCTGCTGAAGCTGGAGAATCCGGAAGCCATCGATGCCGTCTGCTCGCGCTGGATGGAACGGCGAGAGCCTTTGTTAACGCAGGTCCTGGAGAAAGCCGGTTACGTGGCTCGGCAGCCGCCCGCCGCCCGCGTTTGGAGCGCGTTACAAGCTGGAAAACTTGAGATCATCATCGACAGCGCCGCCGAGGTTGTTGAACCTTTGCTGCAGGCTGGTGCCGACGCTGAGGTGGTTCTGGCGGAGCGTGCGCGCCGCGCGCTCGGCCACTTGAGACAGCCGGAAGCGAGGGATGCTTTGTGCCGGTTGGCCCTGGACAGCGACCAACCTCTGGCCCGCGAGGAGGCGCTGGCTGCTCAATACGCCCCGCGTGATCCCAACCAGCGGGCGTTATTCTATTTCCTCACCGAGCAATGGGAGAAGTATGAAGCTTTGGATTTCGATCAAAGCATGCTGAGCGCAGCGTATGAATTGGGCGATCGCAAGCTGCGCGGGCGCATTGCCGAGAAGGCCCGGCGCGCCGGGCGCTCTGACTGGATCGGGACCATTGCCGGCAGCCGCCAGGACCGGCGGTTGAACGAGATGGCCGACGAAGATTGGGAAGCGACTCTGGCCGTGCTGGGGGAAAGCGGGCGCTGGCCGGAACTCTGGCGCCTGGCTCAAGCCGCGCCCGTGAGCTGGACGGTGTGGATGCTGGAACGACTGAAAAAGGCAGCGTGGGTCCCGACGCACGAGGATCCCGCCGGCTTCGCGCGTTTGTGTCAACTGGCGGAAAACTGCCTGCCATCCCCACCGTCCCATGCCGCCGCCAGGACCGTGACTTCCTCCGAGATGGGCGCCAAATCAATCCGGCCTGCCACAACCGGACTCGGCAGAGCGACCTGTTGCCAGGCCCGGTTGGAGGGGCACCGCGATTATGTCGGTTGCCTGGCGGTCAGTCGCGATGGGCGCGTGCTCGCCACCGGCAGCAACGATCATTCGGTGAAGCTATGGGCCTTGGCCGACGGAGCGGAACTGAAGACCCTGGCCGGACACACCGACTGGGTGGCGGCTGTGGCGATCAGTCCGGACGGCCAATTTCTGGCCAGTGCCAGCATCGATCGCACGGTGCGTCTCTGGCGTTTGCCCGAAGGCGACCTGGTCAACAACCTGGAAGGCCACTCGGATGAAATCCGTTGCCTGAGGTTCAGCCCGGACGGGCGCCTGTTGGCGACGGGCAGCGGCGACCATACGGTGCGGTTGTGGAGAATGCCCGATGGCCTGGCCTTGGCGGTGTTGGAAGGCCACTCGGATATCGTCTCCTGCCTGGCCATGAGTTCGGATGGCCGCCTGTTGGCCAGCGGAAGCTATGATAAAAACGTCCGCCTTTGGAGTCTTCCGGATGGACAGCCTGTGGCCACGCTCCCAGGTCACAAAGGGTTGGTCAACTGTCTGGCTTTTAATCCGGAGGGGACCGTCCTGGCCAGCGGCAGCAAAGACCGCACTTTGATGTTATGGAGTCTCCCGGCGGGAACGAAATTGAGACGGTTGAAAGGGCACCACGACGATGTCACCTGCCTGGCCATCAGTCCGGATGGAACCTTGTTGGCCAGCGGGAGCTGGGATAGCACGGTCCGGCTTTGGAGTTGTCCCGGCGGCGAACCTGTGAACATGCTCGGTTCCATCGAAACGATGGATGGGCACACCGGCTGGGTTATGTGTTTGACGTTCAGTCCCGATGGGCATCTGCTCGCCAGCGGCGGTTTGGATAACACTGCCCGGTTATGGAATGTCAGCGACGGGACCCTTATCAAAACGTTGGAAGGCCACGACAGCCGCGTCACCAGCGTGGCCTTCAGCCCGGATGGCGCGACCCTGGCCAGCGGCAGTTGGGATCGAACGGTCCGGTTATGGAGGTCCGAATTAAACCGCCTGAGCCGCGTGCCGATCGCTCGCACCACGTTGGACGATTTGGCTTGGACGCAAGAAGCCTTATCCGATCACAAGCTGGCCAAATCCGAGCGGGATTGGCTGGAGTTCTTGCACGCCATGATGCGCTGGCGCCGCCGCCACGATATTCAATTGGGAGAAACCGCTCGCATTGAGGCCGGCGAGTTTGATATTGAAATCGAGGGTTGAAGTTCAAACAAATGTTCGCGGCGGCAGATTGACCTTACGCCAGACAGAGTTTATGGCTCATCTGTTGAAACTATTCAGCAATTGGTTTGGGCAAGAACGGAACCTGTCCCCGGGTCCGGCGGAGCGCCTGCTGGAGCTCGAGCGAGAGGCGCAAAACCTGCGCTTGTCCCTGGCTGACCGTGCAAAGGAACTGGCCACGCTCCAAGGGGCGCTGGACCGTCAGCGCGCCGGGGAGGAGGCCCGCGTGAGCGAGGCTTTGCAGCAGCAATGGGACCGGTTGTTTTCCGAAGGCGCCACGCCCGTGGCGCAACTGATCACCCAGGCCCACTTGCTGGAGACAGCCGGCCAAACCGTCCAGGCCAAAGACGTCCTGGCCGTGGCGAAACGACTGGTGCGCTTGCTGGAACAACAGGGGATGAAGATCGAATGCAACGTCGGCGAAACCGTTTGCTTTGATCCCAACCGCCACGAACCCTTGAGCACGGAGGCCGCCCCGGCGGTGAACCAGGCCGTGGTCGTTCGGCTGGTCGGGATTTCCCATCGCGGCAAAATGCTGCGCAAAGCGAAAGTGGAACCGCTCTAGCCATCTAGCAGCTATGTCCGGACGCCTCGGCATCGATTTTGGAACCTCCAACACCGTCATCGCGGTTTGGGACGAAGCGCGCCGCGAGGGCGCTCCGTTGCACATTCCCGACTTCGGCTGCATTCTTGACGCCTCTTCCTTTCCGACATCGCCAGGCGCCCACGCCTTGCAAAACGCCGTTTCCGTCATTCCTTCCGTCATTCATTATGCGGCGGATGGCCGGCGCTGGATCGGCGACCAGGTCCGGCAGAAGAATCTTTCCTGTTCCGAGCGCACGTTCAGCTTGATCAAGAGGTACATTGCCAACCGCAGCCCGGTCAAACGGCGGCTGGACGGCCAGGTCATCTCCCATTTCGATGCGGGCAGAGATTTTCTTTCGGCGGTCCTTCTGTTTGCGGTCGAGGAATTGAAGGTGGGCGACGAGGAAGTGGCGCTGACCGTGCCCGTCGAAGCGTATGAGCATTATGTCGATTGGCTGACGGGCGTGCTGGAAGCCGCCGGTTTGAGGCGATTCCGGTTGATTGACGAGCCGTCCGCTGCCGCGCTGGGCTATGGCGCGCATATCCAACCGGGCCATGTTTATCTCATTTTTGATTTTGGGGGCGGCACTCTGGACGTGGCTGTCGCCCTGATCGAGGAAGAAGATGCATCCCATTCCGGCCGGCGCTGCCGCGTGCTGGGCAAAGCAGGCAAGGAACTGGGGGGCAGCACGATCGACACCTGGCTCATGCAGGAAGTGCTCCGGCGCCACCGTTTGGCGGACACCGATGAAGATATCCGGCGCCTCAGCTCTGAACTCCTGGGCGAATGCCGCGCGGCCAAAGAGAAGCTTTCCTCAGTCGAACAGGCGGAGGTCAGCGTGATGAATCCTCAGACCGGCGCCGTGCTCTCCGCCGAATTCAGCCGCAGCCAGTTCGAGGAACTGCTCGATCAACACGAAGCGTTCAACCAGATTGACCAGACGATTCGCCGCGCTTTGAATGCGACGCGGGAGCGCGGTTACTCCGAGGAACACATCCAATCCGTGCTCATGGTGGGCGGGAGCAGTTTGATCCCGGCTGTTCAGAAAACGGTGCAGCGCATTTTTGGGAAGGACCTGGTGAAACTCG
>ERZ1292640.1137-Hain-H43-02um-R1-1137-length-22000-cov-7_pt2 | contig 12263 bp, 9 predicted proteins | sample MGYA00564404_ERZ1292640 | MGnify/ENA primary metagenome ERZ1292640 (study PRJEB36523, sample SAMEA6512636) | groundwater metagenome | collected 2019-01-08 | study: AquaDiva: Metagenomics assemblies of 32 groundwater samples | reverse complement strand
CACTCGAACCTCGAGGAGTCCCCTCCATGTCGCTGACGAGTCCCTCCCTCCTCGCGCGGCGCGCCGGCCCGGTCGCGGCGCTCGGCGCGCTCGCGCTGTGCCTGGCGGCGACGGCTGCCTGGGCCACGAAGGTCACGTTCCGCCATCAGCCGGTGATCGGCGGCGTGACCATGGTGTCGGCGGCCGGCACCTTCAACGGCTGGAACGCCGCCGCGAACCCGCTCAAGGACGACGACAAGGACGGCGTCTGGGAAGCGACGCTCGACCTCGAGCCCGGCCGCGTCGAGTACAAGTTCGTGGTGAACGGCGACCAGTGGTTCACCGACGAGACCGCGGCGGACTTCTCCCCCGACGGCTTCGGCGGGCAGAACTCGGTCCTGCTGCTCAAGGACAAGCCGGTCACGGTAGGCCTGGGCTCCACCGTCAAGAAGGCCGAGGCCGCGCCGAAGCTCGGACTGCGCAAGGTCACGTTCAAGTTCCGCCCGACGGCGAAGCCCGACCGGGTGAGCCTCGCCGGCACGTTCAACGACTGGACCGTGGGCAGGACCCCGGTGACCGACCCGGACGGCGACGGGGAGTACACCGTCACGCTGCTGCTGCCGGTGGGCAGCTACCAGTACAAGTTCGTGGTCGGCGACAACACCTGGATCCAGGATAAGACCGGCCAGGACGGCGAGACCGACGACGGCTTCGGCGGCAAGAACTCCATCGTCAACGCGGACGACCGCTTCCCCAGGGTCGAGGTGAAGAAGGGCGACGGCGACGTCTTCGCCGACGGCGTCTCGCACGAGCAGGCCTCGAGCGAGGTCAACCACCTGGGCGGCGGGAAGGTGCAGTTCACCGCCCGCGCTCATGCCGGCGACGTCGAGAGCGTGGACTTCGTCCAGTTCACCGGCGCGCAGCCGAATATCACACCGATGCGCCGCGTGAACCGCGACAAGGTCTACGACTACTACCGCGCCGAGGTCACGCTGCCGGACGAGGCGTCCTACGCGTTCCGCTACCGCGATGGGAAGAAGGACTGGTACCTGACCAGCACCGGCCTCAAGCCCGCCGCCGACCAGGGCCGCTTCACCTGGGACGTCACGCGCTTCCCCGCGTTCGTGACGCCGGACTGGGTGAAGAACGGCGTCATCTACCAGATCTTCCCCGACCGCTTCCGCAACGGCAGCGCGGCGAACGACCCGGACTTCCACGAGTGGTACTACGACGGCAAGCACACGCCGCCCGCCGCGGGCAAGCTCAACACCGACTTCCAGGAGTACTACCACCTGATGAAGGACTGGAACGACTTCGCCGCGCTCACGCACAACCCCTACACGCAGGACGGGCGCGACTGGATGGCGTTCTACGGCGGCGACGTCGAAGGCGTGCGCCAGGGCCTCGACTACCTCGCGGACCTCGGGGTCACGGTGATCTACTTCAACCCGATCTTCGAGGCCAAGTCCACGCACAAGTACGACTGCGCGGACTACCGCAAGATCGACCCGCACTTCGGCACCAACGACGAGTTCATCGCGTTCGTGAAGGAGGCGCGGGCGAAGGGCATCCGCATCATCCTCGACATCGTCTACAACCACTCCGGCAACTCCAACTGGGCGTTCAGGGACGCCGCGGAGAAGGGCCAGCAGAGCCCGACCTGGTCGTGGTACGAGTTCAAGAAGTGGCCGCTGCCGTCGGGCTGGCCCAACGTGGACCACGTCTGGAAGCCGGCGGACTACTACAAGTGCTGGTGGGGTTTCGGCGACCTGCCCGACCTGAACTTCGACCTCTCGCGTTCCGACCCGGCCGAGAACGCGGTGAGGGACGTCGCGCAGGCCCAGCCCAACATCGCGCTCGTCAACTACCTGCTCGACACCACCGAGTACTGGCTCAAGACCGCCGACGTGGACGGCGTGCGGCTCGACGTGCCGAACGAGGTGCCGCCGTGGTTCTGGAAGCTCTTCAACCAGCGCGTGAAGAAGGTGAAGCCCGACGCCTACATCGTGGGCGAACTGTGGGGCAACGCCACCGACTGGGTGAAGCCCGGCGCCTTCGACGCGGTGATGAACTACGCGTTCTTCCGCGACCCGGTCGCGCGCTTCCTGGCGATGGGCCAGGGCACGGCCGCGGAGTTCGACGCCACGCTCGCCTCCGGGCGGCTCGCGTACCCGAGCCAGGCGGTCGAAGCGCAGATGAACCTCATCGACAGCCACGACACGGTGCGCTTCCTCACCCAGGTGGGCGGGAACGCGAATCGCCTCAAGCTCGCGGCGCTGTTCGCCATGACCTACGTGGGGGCGCCGCACATCTATTACGGCGACGAGGTCGGCATGGAGGGCGGCAAGGACCCGGACTGCCGCCGGCCGTTCCCGTGGGACTGGCAGAAGGACGCGAAGCGGGTCGCACTGCACGACTACTACAGGAAGCTGATCGCCGCGCGGAAGTCGAGCGCGGCGCTCCGCACCGGCGAGTTCCGCACGCTCTATGCGAGCGGGATGCTCTACGGCTACGTGAGGAGCGGCGGCGGCGAGGACTGGCTGGTGGCGCTGAACGCCGGACGGCAGGACGCCGAGATGCCGGTGGACCTCGCGGCGTGGGGCGGGAAGGTGCGCGCGCTCGACGTGCTCTCGGGCGAGGCCGCGACGTGGGCCGCGGGCGCGACGGTGAAGCTCCCGGCCGAGAGCGGGCGGGTCTTCAAGCTCACGAAGGCCGCCGGGGCGGCGGCGAAGTAGCGCCGGCCGTGGCGATGAACGCGCTCCTGCTGTACCCCGAGTTCCCGGACACCTTCTGGAGCTTCAAGCACGCGCTGAAGTTCATCCGCAAGAGAGCATCCCTGCCGCCGCTCGGGCTGCTGACCGTCGCCGCCATGCTGCCGAAGGAATGGGGCAAGCGGCTGGTGGACGAGAACGTCCGCCGGCTCACACCGGAGGACCTGACCTGGGCGGACGTGGTCTTCGTCAGCGCGATGATCGCTCAGCGGGAATCGGCGCGCTCGCTGGTCGCGCGGTGCCGTGCGGCGGGCAAGACGATCGTGGCGGGCGGACCGTTGTTCACGGCCGAGCCCGAGCAGTTCCCCGAGGTGGATCATCTCGTCCTGAACGAGGCCGAGGTCACGCTGCCTCCGTTCCTCCGCGACCTGCAGGAAGGCGGGGCGCGGCGCATGTACACGGCGCCCGGGCATCCGGACATCCGCCGCACGCCTGCGCCGCTGTGGGAGCTGGCGGACCTGCGGCGATACGCCTCGATGAGCATCCAGTTCTCGCGCGGCTGCCCGTACGACTGCGACTTCTGCAACGTCACCGCGCTGTTCGGTCATCGCCCCCGCGCCAAGACGCCGGAGCAGGTGATCGCCGAGCTGGACGGTCTCGCCCGGCTGGGCTGGCGCGGCTCGGTGTTCTTCGTGGACGACAACCTCATCGGCAAGAAGCGGCTCCTCAAGGAGGGGCTGCTGCCCGCGTTGATCGCGTGGCAGCGGGGCAGGCGCGGCATCCGCTTCTACACCGAGGCGTCCATCAACCTCGCCGACGATGCGGAGCTGATGCGCTCGATGGTCGAGGCCGGGTTCGACACCGTGTTCATCGGCATCGAGACGCCCGACGAAGCCGGCCTCGCGGAATGCAGCAAGCATCACAACCGCGGCCGCGACCTGGTCGCCGACGTGCGGCGCATCCAGCGCGCGGGCCTGGAGGTGCAGGGCGGGTTCATCGTCGGGTTCGACAGTGACACGCCGGCGATCTTCCAGCGGCAGATGGATCTCATCCAGAGGAGCGGCATCGTCACCGCGATGGTCGGCCTGCTCAACGCACCGCGCGGTACCAGGCTCTACGAGCGGTTGGAGCGGGAGGGCCGGCTGCTCGGCGAGATGACGGGCGACAACGTGGACGGCACGACGAACTTCGTCCCGCGCATGAGCATGGAGACGCTGCGCGAAGGCTACCGGGACCTCCTGTCCCGTCTCTACGCGCCGGGCCCGTACTACCAGCGCATCCGCACGTTCCTGCGCGAGTATCGCGCGCCGAAGATGGCCCTCTCGTTCGACTGGCGGAACCTGCGGACGTTCGCGCTCTCGAGCATCCGGCTCGGGGTCTTTGGTCGCGAACGATTCCACTACTGGGGCCTGCTCCTCTGGACCTCCTTCCGCCGCCCCACGCTCTTCCGGGCGGCCGTCACGCTCGCCATCTACGGACACCATTTCCGCAAGACCTGCGAGGCGCTGACGGTGTAGCGGCCCGAGTCTGCTCTCCGGCGTCAATCAGCCGCAGCACTCGTCGCACTCCTCGCCACACGCAGCCACTCCTCGAGGAATACCGCGACCGATGCACAGTCCGGGAGGCGACCCGTGGCGAGCGTCGGGCGGTCGTCCGCCCCCACGCGGACGCCGAAGCCCCACTCCCGGACGACCTCGAAGGCGTCCTCGTCGGTGACATCATCACCGACGAAGACCGCGAGCGTGCCCGGGGGGGCCTCGGAGACGAGCGACAGGACGGCCGTGCCCTTGTTCCGCCCGCTCAGGCGCAGTTCGACGCCCCCGTCGACGCGCTCGAGGCCGACGCCCCCGCCGGCCGCCACGGGCTGCCACAACGCCAGTGCCTCGTCCTCGAGCGCTCGCGCAGCAGTCTCCGCCATCCCGCGCGTATGGACCACGAGCCCGGTGCGCTTGCGCTCGAGCCGCGTGGCCAGCCCCTTCTCCCGAGCCGCCTGCTCGGCCTGATCGAGCATCACCATCTGTGCGCCGGAGACCGGATGCCGCACGACCGAACCATCCCGCAGGCGTATCTCCCACCCGTGCTCGCCGATGAAGGTGGCGGGAAAGGATTCGAGCAGGCGTTCCATCTCGTCCACCGGTCTGCCGGAGACGATCGCGACGGCTGTGTGGGGCTCCCCGGCGATCGCTTTCAGGACGTTCAGGGAGCGTGGCAGCGGCAGGGCGACGTCGCGGGTGACGCAGAATGGAGCCAGCGTCCCGTCGTAGTCCAGCATCAGGAGCCGGTGACGGGCGAGCGAAACCAGCCGCCAGAGCCGCCGGGGGATTCCCTCGAGCGGGTGCGGCGTCTCCCGGTTTCCCATGATCTCGAACATCGACTCTCCGGGGGGCTCCTATCGCGCCGGGCTCCCATCGGATCGCGCGCCAGCGCGCGCCGTCACGCTGGACCGGGGGCCGCGGCGTGGGCCGCGGGCCCGCGCGGCCGACCGTGCGACCGGTGCGGGCCGCCGAACCCTGGCGCCGATCTCGGCTTCAAAGGCCGTCGCCATGGCCACGAGCGCCCGGGTGACCGCCCGGGGTGCGAGCGGTCGAGGTGAATCCGGGACCAGCGCAGCCCGCACGGAGGTCACACCTGAGATGGCGCCGAACAGCATGCGGACGACTTCCACGCGGCGCATCGCGTCCGGCCTTCCGGCCGCGCCAGACACACCGAGCACATCGACCAGCCCCTGGAGGTAGTCGGCGAGCGTGGTGCGCAGCGGGCGCCACTCCGGACGGTTGAACTTCAGCATCCCCCGGACCTGATGGAACACCCTCATCAGGTCGGGATTCCTGGCGAAGAACTCCAGATGCCCCCGCACGATCCTCGCGATCAGGTCACGGCGCGTGCGTGCGCCCCTCGCGGCCACCCGAACGTGCTCGAGCATCTCGTCGAAGCCGGTCCTGACAACCGCCTGGATGAGCTCCTCCTTGTCGGAGAAGTAGCCGTAGAGCGTGCCCTTGGCGATTCCGGCCCGGTTCGCCAGGTCCTCGATGCGGGATTCGTAGAGCCCCTTCTCGCTGAACAGCTCCCGCCCCGCCACGAGCAACTCCCTGCGGGTGACGTGCTTGCGGTGCTCCCGTCTGCCGGTCGGTGGCGTCTCGAGCACTTCAGACCGCGTCATGTTCTAGCCTCCCACGATCCTCAGGATTGACCCGTCAGTCATCTTTCAATATCCTGCGCACGATTGTCAACAACGAAGGTGGGATTCGAACCGTCCGACAGCGGCGCGCCCCACATCGCCCTCGCGAAGGTGGGGCCCACGCTCTGGAGGCCCCATGGGCATCGCCGACCGCACGCGCTCCGCGCTCACCCGCGCCGCGATTCGAAGCCAGCAGCGCAACGAGGGGCCGCCCCGCACCACGCGGGCCGACCTCGTCGAGTGGGCGCAGGCTCATCTGCCCGACCGCAGACTGGTCGTGGTCTCGAACCGGGAGCCCTATTCGCACATCCACGACGGCGACCACACCCGCTGGGTCCGCAACGCCGGCGGGGTCACGGTGGCGCTCGACGCCGTCATGCAGGCCCTCGGCGGAGTGTGGGTGGCCCATGGCAGTGGCGATGCCGACCGGGAATCCGTAGACGCCCGCGACCGGGTGGCGTGCCCTCCCGACCGGGCGCGCTACACGTTGCGGCGCCTGTGGCTCACGCGTGAGGACCACGCGCGTTACTACTCTGGGTTCGCGAACGGCGCGCTCTGGCCGCTGTGCCACGTGGTCTACGTGCGGCCACGGTTCCACCTCGCCGACTGGGAGTCCTACTGCGCGGTCAACCGGCGGTTCGCCAACGCGGTGATCGAAGAGGTCGAGGACCGGCCGGCGCTGGTCTTCATCCAGGACTACCACCTCGCGCTGGCCGCCCGCTTCATCAAGGAGCGGTGCCCGAATCTGCAGGTGGCGATGTTCTGGCATATCCCGTGGCCCAATCCCGAAGTCTTCCGGGTGCTGCCGTGGAAGCAGGAGATCCTCGAGGGCATGCTCGCGAACGACGTGCTGGGATTCCACATCCGCCGCCACGCCATGAACTTCCTGGACACGGTGGCAGAAACGCTCGAGGCACGCGTGGATCTCGAGCGACTCGCGGTCGAGCGTGGCGGGAAGCGCACGTGGGTCCACCCCTTCGCCATCAGCGTGGATGCCGACGAGATCGCGGCGTTGGCGGAGTCCGCGGAGACCCGGCGGGCCGAGAGCGGAATCCGCGAGCGGCTGGGCCTTCAGGACTGCAAGATCGGCCTGGGCGTGGACCGCCTCGACTACACCAAGGGCATCCCGGAGCGGTTCGAGGCGCTCGAGCGCCTGTTCGAGAAGCACCCGGAGTGGGTGGGGCGGTTCGCCTTCATCCAGATCGGCGTGCCCTCGCGCATCGAGCTGCGCGAGTACCGCAACGTGCAGATCCGCACCCGGCGCTGGACCGAGCGCATCAACCACCGCTACCCCCGGACGGGGGGACCGACGGTGCACCTCATCGAGGCCAACCTCGACTTCCGGGAGCTGGTCCCCTACTACCGCATGGCGGATCTGTGCGCCGTCACCTCGCTTCACGATGGGATGAACCTGGTCGCCAAGGAGTATCTGGCCGCTTCGCCCGACCTGGAGGGCGCCCTCGTGCTGTCACCGTTCACCGGGGCGGCGCGGGAGCTCGAGCGCGCCTGGATCGCCTCGCCGTACGACCGGGAGGGACTTGCCGACGCCTACCACGCCGCCCTCTCGGCGCCTCCCGAGGCGCGCCACGAACGCATGGCGGCGCTGCGCGAGACTGTCCTGCGCCGCAACATCTTCGACTGGACGCTCGACGTTCTCGACACCATCGTCGGGCTCAACCTGAGGACCCCCACGCAAGAGCCCCCGGCAGCCGGTTCCGCCGTCGAGGGCGGATCGCCGTCCGGGCCGCCCCCGGGCGGACCCAGGAGGTGATGTCATGATGATCCTGCTCGTCCTGCAACTGGAACCATGGTCGGACATCCTCGCACGTCTGAACGACCTCGGGCGCAGCGCCGAGCGTGGGACGCTCGGCCTCCTGGCGGCCGTCGCCGTCATGCTGCTGGGGTGGGGCGTCGCAGTCCTCGCCTCGCGCCTGGTGCGCGGTCTGCTGCACGCGCTCAAGTTCGACGAGGGCGTCCGCGGACTGATCGGCGCTCGCGCCACCGCCCGCCATGAACCCGCGGGCGTGGCGGCGTGGGCGATCTACTGGCTCGTGATCGCCCTGGCCGCCCTGCTCGGCCTGGACATGTTGGGGTTCAACCTCGGCGCCTCGGTGGGAGCGCGTCTCGCCGAAGTCGTCCCACGAATCGTGACCTCCGCGGTCCTCTTCGCCGTCGGCGCGCTGATCGCCATGCTGCTAGGAGGCATCACCCGCCGCTTCCTCGAGACCGCCGGCATCCGGACCGCCAGACTGATGGGGCAGGTGGTCTCCGCGATGCTCACGGGCTTCGCCGCCCTGCTGGCGCTCGAGCAGTTGGGCTTCGCGGCGCAGTTCGTCATGGCTCTGGGCGTCGTCGCAGTGGCCGCCGCAGGGCTCGGCCTCGCGTTGGCCTTCGGGCTGGGGTGCCGCGATCTCGCACGGGATTTCGTGGTCGAGTACCTGCGGTCCCTCGATGAGGAGGAACCCAGGAGACCCGACTGATGGAGCCCTCTGCGGCGTTCGAGCTCAAGGCCGTGGTGCACCTGATCCGGCCCTGGGGAGCACCGGCGCGCCGCCTCGATGAGCTGCGTGACGGGATCGCGTCGGGACCCGTCGAAGTGCTCTTCAACCACACCGTGCAGTACCAGCTGCGTCATCCGGGCGCCGACGAGCTGCCGCCGGACGATCTCAGCGCCTGGATCGCCGGCGTGCTCCAGGACCGCGAGACCGCCGAGCGGCTCTCCTACGCGGTGCAGACTCGCAGCGCCTCGGCCTCATCGGTGAGGGCAGGACTGCTCGAAGTCCTGGACGCCCTTCCCCCCCATCGGCAGGCCTCCCGGGACGCGCCTGATGAGGGTGCGTTCCTCTTCCTGTCCGCGACCTCGGTCGTCGTCTCGACGGGCATCGCCGTTCGCGACGGTCACGAGCTGGCGGAGGCCCTGGCGGGGACCGACTCCTCGGTGTGGTTCTACCATCTCGTCCAGGAGCCGTGGTTCCTGGAAGGCCGCACACCGCTCCTCGACTGGCTCGCGACGGTCGGAGAGCACCGCCTCGCGGAACGACTGCGCGATGCGGCCGGCGCGGGCCTGCCGATCGAGCGGGCGCGCGCGCGACTCCTGCGGTACTGGCGGCGGAGCCGCATCGCGAGGCATGTTGCCGACGCCACCGCATCGCCCGAGGACGTCCGCCGCGAGGCCGGACGCCACGTCATCGCGCGCTTCGTGCGCCGGGTCACGCGCTCCGACCCATCATCATGACGCTGGTCAATGTTCGCACCGACGGCGTGCCGCTCGCCGATGGCTATCGAGCCATCATCGGTGACGGCCCGATGCGCGCCCTGGAGTCCCTGGCCCGGAGCCTCCGCGGACACCGCATCGCCATGGTCAACTCCACGGCCACCGGAGGCGGCGTGGCCGAGATCCTGCACCGCCTCGTGCGTCTGCTGAACGAGCTGGGAGTCCCGACCACGTGGGAGGTGATGCCCGGGGACGCACGCTTCTACGGCATCACGAAGACCATGCACAACGCCCTGCACGGCGGGCCGGGCGTCCTGACCCGGGAGGACCGCGACTACTACCTCGAGATGAACCGGCGGGCCGCGGAGACTCTGGCCCTTGACGCCGACCTCGTGCTCGTCCACGACCCCCAGCCCGCCGCGCTGGCCGGATGGCGCCGGCGCCCGGGCCAGCGCTGGGTGTGGCGCTGCCACATCGATCTCTCGAGGGCAAACCCCGACGTCCTGGACTTCGTCGTGACCGGGCTCGCGCACTATGACGCGGCCGTCTTCTCCCACGTGACGTTCGTCCCGCCCCTGCCCACGCCGGGCTACCTCGCGCCGCCCTCCATCGATCCGTTGTCGGAGAAGAACCGCGAAATGGAGGAGCAGGAAGCGGACGCCCTCCTGGAACCGCTCGGCCTGCCGCGAGACACGCCGCTGGTGACGCAGGTCTCGCGCTTCGACCGCCTCAAGGATCCGCTCGGGGTCATCGAGGCGTTCGTGCTGGCGCGCCGGCAGGAGAAGGCCCACCTCGTGCTCGCGGGCGGCGGCGCCGAGGACGATCCCGAGGGTGAGACCGTGCTGGCGGAGATCCGAGAGAGGGCAGGCACGCGCAAGGACATCTCGATCCTGGCACTGCCGCCGGACGCACACGGTCTCATCAACGCACTCCAGAGGCGCTCGGCCGTCGTGCTGCAGAAGTCGCTGCGCGAGGGATTCGCGCTGACCGTCTCGGAGGCGCTGTGGAAGCGCCGCGCGGTGGTGGCGAGCGCCGTGGGAGGGATCCCGCTGCAGGTGATCCACGAGCGCACCGGCATGCTGGTCCGCTCGATCGAGGGCTGCGCCTTCCAGATCACCCGGCTGCTGAGGGATCCGCCGCTCCGCCGGAAGCTGGGCGGCGAAGGAAGGGAGCACGTGCGGGACAACTTCCTCCACCCCCGCGAAGCCCGAGACTACCTGGCGCTGTTCGCGCATCTGGTCGGTCGGGCCGCGTAGCCGGACGCCCGCGCGGCCCTGCCCGGGCACGCGCGAGATCAGCGCCCCCACCGGTGTCTGCCAGTGGACCAGCACCTCGTTGCCGAACGGCTCGAGCACCTCGACCGCCCCGTCTAGCGCCGCGCCGTGACCATCGGCGCTCAGCAACAGGTCCTCCGGGCGCACGCCGACCGCCACGGCGCGGCCGCGCACCGCCGCCCCGGACGGGCAGCCGACTGACGGGTCGGCTTCAACCGGGGGACGGCGTGCCCTATGCTTGCGGGCGACCTACCCTCGGGCTCTGATCGAATCGGTCCGCCCGGTGTCCCGCGACGACAGTCGCCTGCGGGGAGCGGCACCCACCTTGGAGACCGCCTTTGAAGCTCGGGATCAAGTTCGCTGTCTGGCTCGTCGTACCGCTGGTCGTGCTCACGGTGGTATTCGGGTACGCATACCAGCAGCGCAGCCAGGCGCTCCTTCGTGAGGAGCTGGCGAAGGAGGGTCGGGCGATCGCGCTGGTGGTCCAGATCGCGGCCGAGGACTACCTCCGGGACCGACAACCTGCGGACCTGCGCAAGCTGGTGGACCAGATCACGGGATACGAGCGGGTCCTGGGGCTGAGGATCTTCGATCCCGACGGACGACTGATCTACCAATCGGCCACGCTGGCGGCCTACCCGTTCCAGAACGCTGCGCTGCTGCAACGCGTGATTCGGGAGCGCGAGCCGGCTGAGATGCATCGGCAGGTTGCGGGCCAGTCGGTCCTGGGGTTCCTGTTCCCGCTATCCGGCCAGGGAGGGCGCATCCTGGGAGCCGGCCAGGTCCTCCAGCTCGAGGCCTACATGGAGGCCGACGCGCGCACCAACCGGGACTTCATCATGGCCCTCACCCTGGCCATGGTCGTCGCCACGGTCACCATCGTCCTCCTCGTCACCCGGTTCAGCGTGACGCGCCCGATCGCGGATCTGGTTCGCAGCTTCCGTCAGGTGGGCGGCGGTGATCTGCCGGCGCGCGCGCCGGTTCGCGGCGACGACGAGTTGGGGCGCCTGGCTCTCGAGTTCAACCACATGTGCGAGCGGCTGGAGTCGGCGCACCGCTCGCTCGAAAGCGAGCAGAAGAAGCGCCAGCAGGTCGAAGGGCGGCTCCGGAACGCCCAGCGCCTCGCGGGGCTCGGCCGGCTGGCAGCGGGACTCGCCCACGAGATCGGCACGCCGCTCAACGTCATCGGCGGTCGTACCGACGCGCTTCTGCGCCACCTGGCCGACGACGAACGGGCGACCCGCGGCCTGGAAGTCATTTCTGCCCAGAGCGACCGGATCGTGCGGATCGTGCGCGACATGCTTGACTTCGCTCGCATGAAAGCCCCGCGTCGCGCGCAGACGTCCATCGCGGGGGTGGTCCGGATGGTCCTCGACCTCGCGGGCAGCGAGCTCGGGCGCGCCGGCGTGGCGGTGCGGGTCGAGATCCCGGCGGGATTCACCACGGTGGTCGCCGACGCCGACCAGCTCCAGCAGGTCTTCCTCAACCTCGTCATCAACGCCCGGGACGCGATGGCAGGCGGCGGGACGCTCGGGATCGGCGCGGAGGTGCAGACGCGTCCGCGCCCGCAGCGCGGCGGCCCGGCCCGCCGCTACGCCGTGGTCACCTTCGCGGACACGGGGGCAGGGATCGCGCCTGAACATCTCGAGCACGTCTTCGACCCCTTCTTCACGACCAAGAGCCCGGGCAAGGGCATGGGGCTGGGGCTCGCGGTGTCGTATGGCATCGTGGAGGAGCACGGGGGCTGGCTCGACATCGAGAGCAATCCCGGACAGGGGACCCGGGTGACGGTCTACCTCCCGATCGACGCCGAGCCGGCGGCCGATGGCCCGACTCAGAACGAGGTGACCTGATGCAGAAGGCGAGGATCCTGGTGGTCGAGGATGATGAGCAGGTCGGCGTTCGTC
>ERZ1292640.3473-Hain-H43-02um-R1-3473-length-12265-cov-6_pt1 | contig 12265 bp, 14 predicted proteins | sample MGYA00564404_ERZ1292640 | MGnify/ENA primary metagenome ERZ1292640 (study PRJEB36523, sample SAMEA6512636) | groundwater metagenome | collected 2019-01-08 | study: AquaDiva: Metagenomics assemblies of 32 groundwater samples | reverse complement strand
GACGTTTGGGTTATGACATCAATGCAATAAACGTCTTTTTCTATCATTTCCTGCAATCCCCGCACTTGACCCTCTACAATTTTTAATCGCTGAACAAGTTTTTGTTTTGATGTATTCATGTGTTTTTTATTAACTTAACATCTATTATATACCCCCCACGGGGTATTAAGCAAGAGGATAGCTGTGGACAACAAAAAACCGCATAAGCAGATAATTTACACCTACGGAATTAGGAGATTATCTAAACTCGCCCATATATAACGCGCGCCATGAGTGCGGTAGGGCTTCCACTTTTCCACTATTTTTTTCATCTGTTTGAGAGTTGGCTCTTTTTTGAAATTATAAACTTTTTGTAGGCCTTTTCGTAACCCCAGATCACCATACGAGAAAACGTCTTCCCGCCCCAAGGAAAACATCATGAACATCTCGGCCGACCAGACGCCGATACCTTTGATTTCGGTCAGAAGTTTAATCACTTCTTCGTCGGTCAGTTTATGAATTCGTTTTATTTCTTTTTCTCGTTTCATAAAAAATCGGGCCACATTTTTGGTATAGGCCACTTTAGAGTTTGAAAACCCCGCCGAGCGAAGTTTGGTATCGGACATTTTCAGATATTCTTGCGGTGTCGGAAACTTTTTTGATTTAAATAAAGCCAGCACTCGATTCAAAATTGTTTGGGCCGCTTTGCCCGACAATTGTTGACCGGCGATGGCTTCGACAAGCGCTTGAAAATAATTTTTTTGTAGCAGATAGGTCACAGGCTGAACTTGCTTGATCAATGCCCCAAGAATTGGATCTACTTTCGCGAGATATTTTTTATACATAATAATTTATCTGCCCGTGATAGCCGTTTAATTTCTGCTTCTCGTCTCAACGCATTTGATCGGTTTTTACATTTTTCTATATATACCATTTTTATCCCGCCGTGTGAGCGAGTATAGTTTCCGCCTTTCCCTGCTTTGTGCTCCCTAAACCTCCGCTTCACATTGGTCGTAATCCCGCAATAAAGACTGCCGTCCGCGCATTTAAGAAGATAGACGATATACACTTCATCAGTATAATCAAAAAGTTCCCATTTAGAGAACTTTTTGATTTGAATCAGTTATTTTTTTTGAGAGCTCGTTTAATTAGTCGATACACTATCCAGATTATGGCAAGAATCACTATTAGAGCCACAAACCAATTGCCAGTGCCCAAAATTGACGCTTGTTGGGCCGAAGGCTCAACTGATGGTGTCGGTGTGGTCAATTTACTAATTGTCGAAGATGAGATTGGTTGATTTGGTGTCAACACGATTTTTGAAGTCGCTTTGATTATTGGTATTACTGTAGCCAACAAATTGACAGGATTACCATAAGTGTCATTTCCACTTAAAACTTCAGGTTTTGGTGTCTCATTCAAAGTTGGAGTCGGGACTGGAGTTATTGATGGTTGATATGCATACTGGACGTAGCTACCCCCTCCACCACCGCCACCACTACTATTTGCAGTTTGCGTCGCAGCCAAAACGGTCACCGTCACAACATAATCTTGAGTTGTGCCATTTTCAGCGGTAACAGTATAAGATTTGGGAATAGTAAAATCATTTGCCGTTATTCCACTGACTTGTGGGGTTGTGGCAATCGACACGCTGGCTCCAGTAGTAATAAAAGTCGCGACAAGAGCGGTAACATTCGTGCTATTAGAAACATTAACAGAAATGGTGTGAGTTGTTTCATTTATAACTCCTGTTCCTGATGGAAAACTGAAGGCCGTAATCGTTTTGGCAGAACTAAGCGTTCTCATTATTTTAATAGTGTATGTTTTAACTGACTTGCCGGTTTCAGTAGCCATGATAGTAATGGTTTTTTCTGTTCCAGCAATTAAGGCCACCTCGTCAGAGGCCACACCGGAAGTCAGGGTTACGGGTTCTTCACCATCTAGAGACATGGTAATAATTCCCGCGCCGGTTGGAGTGACAGTAATACTGGAAACACTATTGGCAACAACGACCCCATTGTAGGTATATGTTCCACCGGCGAAAGAATAACTCGCGGGAGTTCCGCTAAGAGCAATATCCGTCAAATCAGCGGAAGTTGAATCTGTTTCGAATGTAGTAAAATGATCAGTATTAAACACATAAGTATGAGTAGTGTCGTCAAAAATTTTTGAAGTAATACTAGGGTAGTTTACGTTATCACTGGGAGAAATAACAACTCCTGAATTATTTTTCACAATAAGATTTGGCGTGGTATGTATTCCCGTCAAACCATACATTGTGATCGTGGCGGCAGCGGTTTTGAAATTGGATTCAGTAGAGCCAGACACAATAGTATTAAGACCAACTCTTACCTCGTTCCCAATATTAGCTATATCAAGTTTTTGACCCATCATTTTTAAATAATTTACGGTATTTTGATCAGTAAGATTCAAGGGGCCGACAAAAACTATCTTACCGACAGCTGTTGACGAATCGCTGACAGTAGTTCTTTTTTCAAAAGATAAACTAGTTGCGATAGATGGATTAGTTAAAGAACCCATGTTTGTGACAACTGAAACTCCCGAAGAAAGACAAGAAGCAATTGAATTTAATATGGGAGAATTAGATGATCCTTCTGGGGCAGTTAAAACTCCCTCTGGGCAACTATAATCCACCGCGTCATTAAACCAACCCTTAGTTGAAGTACCGGAAATTGACCAAGTGGATCCACTGTACGTTGCCGACTGACCAACAGCAGGAGCAATTTCAAGTCCAAAATCAGCTGAATGACTAACAACTGAACCATAAGTTACTCGTTGTATTAAGCCAGCAGTGTTATCATAAAATCCAATTGAATCACCACTATTATTTAATTTTGATACCGACCCAATATTAAAAACCATGACACCATTGGCCGGAATGATGCCTGAAAGCGCCAACATGTCCACTTCATTTGGGTTAGTTTGAGGATTAGTTAAATCGGTAAATTTCCAACCATCTAAACTAACGGGGGCGTCGGTTATATTTAATAATTCCACCCATTCTTGACCATTTGATGGACGCGAGACAAATTCATTAATAATTACTGACGATGTGACAGCTTTTACTTGATTCGTGGCCACAAAAAAACCGCCCAAGATGTTTCCGAAGACGGCTAGAGTAGCTAGTAATGACTTACCAAACATAAACAAGTTTACCATTTTTATTATAGTACTTCTGGCTCTAAAATATGTCAAACTAGTGGACTAAATATTTGTCTGTTGATATTATGGATACATGGCTAAACTTTTTATTTTCGGAATTGCCGTCGTTGGATTGTTGGTGTTTACTCCATTGGGTCAACCATTTAAAGATCACGTGATTAGTATTATTAATCCTGCCATAACCCAACGTAAGGTAGTCGCCGATCTTCAACAAAATTTAAGCACTCTATCTAAAACCGTAAACGCGCCGGGATTCCAAAAAATGAATGCTTCCGAACAGTTAAGTAAATTGAACGGTTTGATTAATAAAACCGCTACTTTGGCCAATGTCGTTGAAGAAACGGCTGCCAAAAGCGACATCACCGCCGGCATTAGTACATTGATTCAAAAGATTATCCCTTCAAATCAAAATAATAGTTCAAGCAACCAACCATCATCCAGCCCTTGCACAATAAAAGATTAGTGCTACCATAGGCGCGATAGTTGGGACCGATGGTCGGCGGAACCAGCTTTCCAATAAACTAATTAACGATAAATAATGCACGCTATGAAAACTCTCAAATTAGCCCTATTTGTGGCCATTCCCTTGGCCGTCTTCGCCGTGGTCGGAAGTTCCGCCCAAGCCTATTTCTATCAGCCCCAGTATCAGTACGACCAGACCTATCAGTATCAACAGTACAGTAACCCGTATCAATACGGCTATCGGGATACTGTCAGCCAACTCATTCAAGGCCAGTTGAACTTCGTTAGCAATTTCACTTACGTCCCCGCACCGATTCATTCATATTTCTACAATTACTATTCTCCGTATAACTACTACGGCGGATACAATAATTACAGTTGGAGCTGGTAAATTGGTAATTAGCGATTAGAACTTAGCAATTAGCACCAAACCAAAATCAAAATCCGCCAATTAGGCGGATTTTGATTTACAAAAATTACTCGATAAAGGTGAGGGCTTTGCCGGTTTTGTTCATGCGACCGGTTCGGCCGATGCGATGAACGTAATCGTCGTAGGTAGCCGGCAGATCATAATTAATAACATGACTGACATCGGGAATATCCAAACCGCGAGCGGCCACGTCGGTCGCGATGAGAATTTGAATATGATTTTCTTTGAATGATTTTAAAGCTTTTTGACGACGAGCATGGTTCTTGTCGCCATGAATAGATTCGGCTTTAAATCCGCTGGCGATAAGCGTGTTATATAGTCGTTCCACGCCATGCTTGGTCCGGCCAAAAATTAAGACTTTTTTGAAACCGGGTTGAGCCAAGAGTTCTTCCAAAACCTGAAGTTTACCCTTGCCGTTATTAACCCGGACAATATCTTGATCAACATTTTTGGCCGTGTCTTGGGTTTTCACCGAAATCCGCACCGGTGTCCGCAGAAATTCATTAATCAGGCTTTCAATTTCCCGAGTGATAGTAGCGGAAAAGAACAACGTATGTCGTTCTTTCGGCATCGCCGCCATCATGGCGCGCATGTCTTTAATAAATCCCATGTCCAGCATCCGGTCGGCTTCGTCCAAGACGACGGTATTAAAGCGGGCCAAATTAATAAATCGGCGCTCCATTAAATCTTTAATCCGACCGGGGGTGCCGATAATGAAATTATGTTGGCGACGAAGATTGGAAATCTGATAACCGATACTGGCTCCGCCCACGCAACAGACGGAGAACATTCGCATCCCGACCGCAAATCCACGAAGCTCGTCATCAATCTGAATCGCCAACTCGCGCGTCGGCACGACAATTAATACATTTTCTTGATGGTTCAAAAGAACCTTATTGATTAATGGGATCAGGAACGCGGCAGTTTTACCGGTACCGGTATTGGCAATACCGACAAGGTCGGAACCACGCAAAATGTGCGGAATAGTTTTGTCTTGAATCGGTGTTGGTTCGGTATAACCCTTACGCGTAATATTTGCCTTCAAGCGAGCATCCACATTAAAATCCGCAAATTTATGTTCGGGAACAAAAACTTCAACCTGTTCGGTGATAACGGCTTTTTTAACAAAACGCGCCACATTAATATGCTGACCTTGAAAACCCCGGCCACCGGAACGGCCGATAGGCCGGCGATTACTACCGCCAAAACTAGTTGAACGACGGCCAAAAGCCGACGCTCGGTTAAAACTTCTCTGCATTACTTAATTCCTCTTTGAGACCTGATGAGATAGATAATAGATACTAGAAACGATAACTCCAGATACCAAATGAGATATAAATTGTGCTTTCATTGTATATCAAAACACCCTCAAAGTCAATTAGCGCGAAAATAGAGCAAAAGAGCCGAAATAATCACGACTAGCTCAAGAACAAAAGAAATAGCCATCCGAGTCATGTAGAATTTAACAAACTTAATCCAATACGACAAAAAGGCCTGTACTGGAATATTGTCCTTAATTTCTTCGTCAAATAACGCGATTGGCTTTTTTCCCCACGGCCACAACCACATAACACCATTCTGAATAGTATCGATAACGAAATGGCCCCACGAACTCAACCAGATGATAATGCCTAGATACTCAAGAAATATATTTTGTCGCGTTAGACCGAAAAAAAATACGGCCAGACCGCCGATGAGCCAAACAATCGGCGCGTGCGACCAGAATTTGCGATGACTAATATCATCGGTAGCTACAAATCGTTTCGTTTTTATAAAAACCATAAACGTATCTAGATCCGGCGCGAAACCAAAAAACATTCCCCACCACAATAATTGTTGCTGCTCCATCACCGATAAAGCCGGATGAGCAAGGGCTAATACGGCTTGAGTAATAAGATATCCTCCCGCAATATGACCAATCGGTAACATAAAATTAATAGTCCTATTATTACATATTGATTACAAACGGAAAACAGGTAGAGATATTGAATGGTCTGAAATTTTGTAATATGAGATAATAAAAACATACGATAATGGATATTCTCCTGCATTCGGGAACTTTTTCGACGGTCATTCAGTGGGTTCTTGGGCATGGTTATTGGGTTATCTTCCTGGGCATGCTTATTGAAGGGCCAATCGTAACCACCGCGGCTGCTTTTGCGATTACCTTGGGTTATTTTAATTTTACGGCCATCCTTCTTCTGGCTATTTTAAGCGACCTCGTTGCTGATGTGGCCTATTATTTGATTGGGTACTGGGGACGAATTACGGTTGTTGATTGGTTTGGTCGTAAAATCGGGCTTTCTCATGAACGGCTAGAGCGAATTTCAGACTTAGTTAAAAAAAATCCCTGGAGAACATTGCTGGTTCTTAAGATAACCCCCATTATACCGACAACCGGCTTGATGGTTGTCGGGACTACAAAAATGAATCTCCGGAAATATATTATTATTTGCACAATTATTATATTTCCAAGAGCGATATTTTTTACCCTTCTCGGCTATTATTTTGGTAATGCGTATGAACAAATCGGTCCTTATATTACCAATGGCAGTTACCTGCTTGTCGCTATTATTGTCGCCGTTATTCTTATTAATTACTTGTTTAGAAAATATTCCGCTCGCCTTGGCCAATCAGTTGAAAAAATATAATGAAAATAGCCATTTTTTCAGACAATTTTTATCCGGAACTAAGCGGCATCGCCGATTCAATCATTTCTCTGGCCAAAGAACTGGTTCGGCATGAAAACACGATTGATTTCTTCGTCCCCTACTATACAAATAAAAACTACGCCGACGCTAATGTCCCCGTTAAAGAAATTGATTTGGAAAACAGCGTTACTGTCACTCATTTACCCTCAATATCCTATCCTTCTCCGACCCTCCAGGGCCGACTGGCTTTTTGGAACAAGTCAATAATAAAAATTATAAAAGACAAAGACCCTGAAATAATTCACACTCAACTATTTTTTGGAGTGGGTCTATTAGCCTTGAAAGCAAGCCGATTATTTAAGAAACCGATTGTCGGCACAAACCATACCGCTATTACCGAATTCGCAAGATACTGGGTATTCGGACCCGCATTTTTATCGTGGATTCTAATGAAATACGTTGTCTGGTATTACAATAAGTGCGACTTTGTCACGGCCCCTTCTCAATCAGTATTTGATGAAATGATTAAATATGGTTTCAAAAAGCCGCATATGGTTGTTTCAAACCCAATCGAGGTTGGGGAATTCTCGCCAGTGCCTTCTTTGGAACGGTACCAAGAATTAAAAACGAACTTCGGATTGATCGGCCCAACAATAGTTTACGCCGGCAGAATTGCTGAAGAGAAAAATATTGAGGTTATCATTAAGGCCATGGCTATCGTGGTCAAAACAATTCCCGACGCTCAATTTGCCATCGCCGGTCACGGAATGTATCAAAAAAAATTGGAAGAACTTATAAAAAGCTTGGGGATAGTTTCTAGCGTGAAATTTATGGGATTTTTAAGCAAACAGCGGCTCATCGAGCTCTACAAAGCTTCGGATATATTTGCCGTAGCGAGCACATCCGAAACCCAAAACATGAACATGATGCAGGCCATGGCCACGGCTCTGCCCATTGTTGGCGTCCGGGCTCGGGCTTTGCCGGAATACCTGGGCCATGGCAACGGATTCGTGGTTGAACCGGGAGACAGTTCTGCTTTTGCCGAAAAACTTATTATTCTTTTAAAAGACACGGGGATGCGTAAAAATATGGGCCTAAAGGGTTTAGAACTTGTTCAATCTTTTTCTCCGGAAAAAATAGCCCGAATCTGGCAAGAAATTTACCAAAAGACAATTTTGGGGTATAATAAAGCTATCTAGCGATTATGGTAAAGCTTAGCTTCGTCATTCCCGCGTATAACGAAGAAAACCACATCAGAAAATGCCTTGGTTCGATTTGCGAACAAGCCCAAAAATACTCTGATTCTGTTGAAATTATCGTCGTCAATAACGCCAGTACCGATCGCACCGCCGAAATTGCGGCTAGTTATCCCGGGGTCCAAGTTGTACACGAACCGCGAAAGGGCATTGTCTGGGCCCGTCGAGCCGGCTATTTAAAATCCTCGGGTGAATTAATCGCCAATGTTGATTCGGACACAATCCTCACCCCGAACTGGCTCGATACGGTCTTTAGAGAATTTTCCAAAAATCCCAATCTCGTAGGATTGAGCGGACCTTTTAAATACTATGACCTGCCAAAATTGACCAGCCGAATGATTAATTTCTTTTATAAGCTGGCTTACGGACTTTATCTTCTTAACCGCTTTGTGCTTCGAAAGGGTTCCATGCTCCAAGGCGGTAATTTTATTGTCACGCGAGCCGGTCTGGAAAAAATTGGCGGTTACGACACAAGTATTGAGTTTTACGGTGAAGATACTAATATCGCCCGTCGTCTTCACGAGATTGGCGATGTTAAATTTACTTCCAAGCTCCCGATGCATTCTTCGGGCCGACGATTAGCTGAAGAGGGTCCACTGACAATGGCTATTAAATACACCAGAAACTATTTTTGGATGACCTTCTTTAAAAAACCAAAAGACAACACTTATATAGATCATCGGCCTCAAGATTCCGGCCAGCCCACACGTCAAATTAAGCGGACTAAGCGCGAAATCCTATTCGGTGTTTGTATCGCTAGTATTACCTTTATTATATTAGCCGGTGGAGCATTCGCTACCTATCTGATCGGCAAACAAATTATCGCTTCGGATTTTAGTATTAATGAAGCCAAGGCCGCGACCCTAAAATGGGAAAAGCGCATTAGCGCCGACATTGTTACGTTCTCCCACAAAACAAAAGCCCAAATTCAAAACACCATCAGAGAAATCAAAGAATAGAATTATTCACTCGTTCTGCCGTCAAAATGTTCGGCTTCATCGGCAATAGCCTCGGCTTTAGTCTGATGAATTATACCATCTCGATGGTTAGGCGGAGAATAAACGGTATAGAGTTTGAGGGGCGCGTCCGAAGAAGTGTTGATAATATTGTGCTTGGCGCCGGCCGGCACGACTACCGCGGAACCGTCTCTAACCTCGTGTTCAACACCATCTAAAACCGCTTTACCCTGACCCGCCTCAACCCGAATAAACTGATCAAGTTGATGAATTTCTTCTCCAATATCTTCGTTGGGCTTAAGACTCATTACCACCAACTGACTATTCTTGGCCGTATACAAAACCTTCCGAAAATTTTCGTTTTCAATTGATGCTTCTTCGATGTTTATGATGTATCCTTTCATTTGAGTTTTATTATATTTTTATACAAATGTTTTAGAATCAGGCCTTAAATTTTAACACTACCTCACGCGCGTGGTTAGTTTCTTGTTGGCCCATTTTAAGCCAAGTCTCAAAACTCATAGAAGCTTCACTCTGAAGGGCTTCCTCACTTCTGTTTAATGTATCTAAATATTCTTCGGCTAAACTTAGTGCTTCTTCTGCCATTGTTTTAAGTTCTATATCGTCTGGCTCTAGCTCAAGCATTTCTAAACTCATTCCACCAAGCACATTATGCACAACATTATGCACAAACATAGAAGACAATCCTCGACTTTTCATCAAATCTTCCAATTCGGCTAGTTGATTTTTTACTCTTTCTAATCGCATCCTAAAAACAACCAGTTCTTGTTTGAGATTTTTATTTGGATCTTCGGTGCTCATGTTATATTAGCTGCGGGGGAACGATTCGAACGTTCATAGACTCCTTCAAAGGGAGCAGTCCTGCCGTTAGACGACCCCGCAATGAGTTAAATATACTTCAAAAATGGCATCCTTTCAACTACAGTTGCATCACGGCCAATTCCAGCGGCAGTTGAGGGATGGGCGAGAATTTTATTTGACTGCGAGCGAGGGTGAAGATGTTGATGATTTTAATGAGTTTGTCATTATCGATAGCGCTAAATTTAGAAAACTCTTGGTGGGCTTCGGCCCCTTCGATGGAAATCGAGAGAGTTGGATTTATCCGCGCCAAAAGCACGCTTCGAGAATAAGAGATGAATTCTTTAGTAAAGTGTTCTAAATCCATGCCGGCATCATGAATAGTGTGAATGAGGGCCACGGCCGAGGATTGGTCACCAGAAGCGAGATAACCAAGAAATTGGGGATGATAAGTATAAGGAATTAGGCCAAGAGTATTACTTACGTCCATCAGACTAATCGGTCCTGTTGGAATCATGCTTCGGATTTTGGTCAAAGCTACTTCAGCGTCGCGGAGAGCGCCATCAGACGATTTGGCAATCTCAAATAGGGCATCATCATTAATCTGAATTTTTTCGGCTCGAGCGATAGACTTAAGTTTCATTACCATCTCATTAGGCGTGATGCGTTTGAAATCAAAACGTTGAACACGGGAAAGAACCGTCGTTAGAATTTTGTGCGGCTCGGTCGTGGCGAGAATAAAAACAACATGGGAGGGCGGTTCTTCAAGAATTTTTAAAAGCGCGTTAAAAGAATCCTTGGTCAACATATGCACTTCGTCAATGAGAAAGATTTTGTATCCGCCTGACGGCGCGGCTACTTGAGCCGATTCTTTAAGGGCCCGAATTTCATCAATCCCCCGATTCGAAGCGGCATCGATTTCGATGAGATCGAGCGACGTGCCTTTATTGACGGCCAGGCAAGCATCGCAGACATTACAAGGTACAATGGCTCCTTTTTCCCCAAAATCAACACAGTTAAGCGCTTTCGCAAAAATTCTAGCTAGCGTCGTTTTCCCCGTCCCCCGCGGTCCCGTAAACAAATAAGCTTGCCCGATTCGTCCACTCAAAAGGGCTCCCTGAAGAGTTTTAACGATATGCTCCTGCCCTACTAACTGTGAGAAAATTTGAGGCCGATACTTCCTATAAAGCATAAAAATAGTTTACAGTTTCTAGTTTACAGTTTCTAGTTTCTGAATCAAGCCAGTAAGCATCTTCTGAATTTCATCAAGCATATTTTTCGATTTGATAAAATTAATTTTAGGATATAATTTTTCAGTAATTATAAGCTGGGTCTCAAGTTCGGCGCCTGACCCATATGATATTCGTAAAAACTGGAGAAACTCCTTTATATTTTTCCTGTGTTGCCCTTCGGCTATATTAGAGGGAATAGAAACTGCCGCCCTTCTCATTTGCTGAGAAATCCCATACAACTCATCTTTTGGAAGTTCGGCAGTTATTCTGTAAATCTCAACGACAAAATCTATGGCTTTTTGCCAAACCAGCAAGTCCTTATGAGACTTAGACATAAAAGAAATATACTCTAAATCTCAAATCTGTAAACTGTAAACTAGAAACTAGAAACTACCGCCGAAAAACTGCTATCTTGAATCCAACGAAACTGAAAATGAGGCCGACGGCCGAGCCGGCAACGGTACCGATGTTGGCCCACTGATGAGCGTTCATGCCGGCGAGAGGGTGAATGTAATTAACGACGAGCGAGGCGACAATGAGACTGACGATAAAAGCAACAATGGTTACGGTAAAGAATTTGACAAATTCAACCGTCCCAGTGCCGACCGCCCCGCTCCCGAAGTTGCCTTTTTGTTGAGAAGCGGAGACCGGTCCCTTCGGCTCAACGCCATCCGCAACCTCGGCACGGGGACGCTCGGCATCGGGGAGGCGAAATGCCCAATATTTATTCCAAACATAACTCGAAATCACACCGACGACAAAAGACGCGCTGTAAATAAACGCATAGCCAATTCCCGACGCATAGTTAGTAATCGAGAGAAGAATATTTAAAACTCCGGCCGTCACGGCAAAATTTGTGAATCCAATCGCCGCGAATTTGCCGAACTGATTAAAGAAATCCAGCCACTGACCCAAAAAGTAACCAAGCAGAACGCCTAGAATCCACAGAATAGGTACCGCCACGACGAGCGATGCCCACGGCAAATTATAAAACTCCGGTGTTTTTAAAAATTCAAATATCCGCCACCCGATCGTACCCGTAATCAATCCCGTCAATATCGCAAATCCGAAATCCCTCTTCGTAAATTTTGAAATAAAATTCATAATTGTTTTTGATTGAACTTAGCCCTGATTTCTTCTTCGACTTCGGCACGGGGACGGCAGAATTTGTGGCGGGAAAGTTGTCTCAAGTATTCGGTCATTTCCAGATTGCCGGCACCGAAGACACGTTCGGTTTCCAGTTTGATGTTGAACGGCAGAGCGGTTTGACCGCCGATGAGTAAATTAACATAAGCAT
>ERZ1292640.3471-Hain-H43-02um-R1-3471-length-12266-cov-5_pt1 | contig 12266 bp, 11 predicted proteins | sample MGYA00564404_ERZ1292640 | MGnify/ENA primary metagenome ERZ1292640 (study PRJEB36523, sample SAMEA6512636) | groundwater metagenome | collected 2019-01-08 | study: AquaDiva: Metagenomics assemblies of 32 groundwater samples | reverse complement strand
TCGCTTCAGATAGTCATCCTGAATTTATTTCAGGATCTAAGCGAAAGATTCCGAAACAAGTTTGGAATGACAGTATAGATGGACGAAAATTTGTTCTTGAGTGCTATCAAAAAGCTGTGGAAGAAAAATACAGATTTTACAGTTTTGGCGACGCGATGTTTATCAAGTGAGATGACGCAGATTGTCGCCTTAGGCGACTAGCAGACGACACGGATACAAAAGACGCCCCAAATGAGGCGTCTCTGTATTTTAATCTGTGTTATCTGCGGCGCTTAAGCGCATCCGCGTTATCCTTCAACCAATACACCCATATTCCTCGCCGTGCCTTCCACCATTCTCATCGCGCCTTCTATATCCTTGGCGTTGAGGTCCGGCATTTTCTTTTCCGCGATTTCGCGCACCTGCGCTTTTGTAATCTTGCCAACTTTTTCCTGAAGTGGCTTTCCCGACCCTTTTTGAATATTTGCGGCTTTTTTAATCAATTCAGGAACCGGCGGGGTCTTCATTATAAAGGTGAAACTTCTGTCTTCATAAACAGAAATAACAACCGGCACAACTTCGCCTTTTTTGTCTTGGGTTTTGTCGTTGAATTCTTTAACAAAGGCCTGGATGTTTACTCCGTGCTGACCCAAAGCAGGACCGATTGGAGGCGCCGGATTGGCGGCTCCGCCAGGGATCTGCAATTTGATTCGTGTCATTAATTTTTTTGCCATATGCGAAATGAGTGAGAGAATAAATTAAATGTATTTAATTTATTCCGAGCGAATGAGCATATATGCGGCGTAAGCCCATATATTTTGTTGATTAATTAATTTTTGACCGAGAAGCCGGTGTTTGTCATCCCGAGCGAGGCCGTAGCCGACGAGGGATCTCTGTCCCACTTGTAAACGAGACAACCAGATAGAGATTCCTCCTTCGTCGTCGGAATGACAATCCGTGGTCGTTTTTATCCTTAGTTAAATCTTTTTAACCTGCATCGCGTCCAATTCCACCGGCGTTTCGCGTCCGAACATTGTTATCAGCACCTTAACTTTTCCTCTTTCATGATCAATGTTGCTGATTTTGCCTTCAAAGTTTTTGAACGGACCATCTGTGATTTTAACCGGCTCATTCATATCAAAATCAATTCTGTGTTGCGGTTCGGTGGCGGCCATTCGTTTGATAAGAGTATCAACTTCTGACTGGTCAATCGGTGTTGGGGTTGTGCCGGAGCCGACAAAGCCGGTTACATTCGGCGTGTTGCGGACAACATACCAAGAATCATCGGTTACGATCATTTCAACCAAAACATAACCCGGGAAGATCTTTTCGTCAATAGTCGTTCTTTTGCCATTTTTAATTTTGATTTTTTTCTCTTTTGGAACCATTACATTAAAAATTTTGTCTCGCATCGCAAAAGACTCGGTTCTTTGTTCGAGATTGCTTTTTACATTTTCTTCATAGCCGCTGTATGTGTGAAGCACATACCAGCGTCGTCCGAGATTTAGGGTTTGTTTTGCCATAGGAAATACGGGGCTTTAGCCCTTTATAAACATTTCTGTTATTCCCAGATTAAAAATATAATCAAGCAGGCCCAAAAATAAAGCCATGCCGATGCTTAGTCCGATAACCAGCGTGCTGTAATTTATGGTTTGCTTTTTCGTCGGCCAGCTCACCTTTCTCATCTCGTGGTAAGAACCGATCAGGTAGTTTTTGATCGCGCTAAACATATTTTTTGTTTTTTAAAAAGGCCTTTCGGCCGTTTTGATAAGTTAATAATAGCCGATTATCATAAATAAGTCAAGGCAGGATATGCACAAGCGGGCTCGTTTCATTATATATCCAAATTGCTGACGCTCTTGGCATGCGTTTGAATAAACTTTTTCCTCGGTTCCACTTCATCGCCCATTAGAATTTCAAAAATTTCATTGGCCAATTCCGCGTCCGGAACTTCAACTTTTTTCATCATGCGATGTTCCGGGTCCATGGTTGTTTCCCAAAGCTGTTCGGGATTCATCTCTCCCAAACCTTTATAGCGCTGAATGTTTACTTTGGTCCCGCCGATTACAATTGACTCAAGACCTTCTTCAGCCGGTCCTTCTTCGGCGGATGGAGTTTCAACGGTCTCCGTTTTGGCTTTGGCCGCGGCCTTTTCAGCTTTTCTGCCTTCAAGATCCTTTAAAATTTTTGCTTTTTCTTCATCGTTGTAGGCGTAAAACATTTCTTTGCCAAATTTAACGCTGTAAAGAGGCGGCTGGGCGATGTAAATATGTCCGTTGGTAATCAGCTGGCTGAAGTATCTATAAAAGAAAGTCAAAAGCAAAGTGCGGATATGCGCGCCGTCCACATCGGCATCGGTCATAATCACAACGCGGTGGTATCGCAGTTTGGAAATGTCAAATTGTTCGCCGATGTTCGTGCCCATGGCGATAATCAAATTTTTTAATTCGTTGTTGGCTAAAATTTTATCCAAGCGCGCGCGTTCAACATTCAGGACCTTGCCGCGCAATGGAAGAATGGCCTGATGTTCGCGATCGCGTCCTTGTTTTGCGCTGTTGTGCACGAACACGCCGGAAGCAAGCGCAAAATTGTGCGTGCCTGGGACTTCGATGTCGTAGACGCCAACCTTTTCTTTCATTTTTTCAACCCTAACGATTTTGTGATTGAAGTTCGTGGCGGCTTCAAGCAGTTGGTTTTTATTTCCTGCGAAAAATCTGATAAGCAAAGTTTCCAGCCTAACTATATTCTTGTTGCTTTTTGTAAGCTTACGACTTTGATTGTATGCCAAAAATAAATCTTTACCCTGTTCTATAATTTTTTTGGCCAACGATAAGCTGTGTTGAAGATAAGTTTGGTTATATGCTTCGTGTCGTTGGGTGCGGAATTTTGGAGTCCATTGTTCCTTTGTTTTTTTCGCGCGCCATTGCTTTAATTTCGGATCATTCCATTGCGCATCGGCCAATTCTTTGAGCCGTTCTTTTCTTTCCGGATGCGCTTCAAAGAATTTTGAAACCCTTTCAGCTTGTTTGTTTCTGTTGGCTTCGTTATTCCAATATTCTTGCTGGGCTTTATTTAACAATTCATTATTTTTAACTCGGTATTCCTCGTTGCTGTTATAGAAGTCCAAGAATTTTTGAGTCATGTATTTTTTGTATTCTTCGTTTTGCCATTGCACCTTTGCGTTTGCGCTAAAAAACTCCTTTTTCTCCAATGTCTTTGCGCGTGCTTTCTGTCTGAACGCAGCTGTTTGTTTTGTTCTAATCGATCGCAACTTTGCGTCTGGTCGGTGGATTGTATGTTTCAAATGCGTATAATGAACAGCCATGTGCTTATCATAAGAGAGACGTTGGATATTCGTCGGGTTATTATTTTTTTTATTAAAATCTACGTGGTGACGGTGTTTCCCAGCAGAGGCGGTGTAGACCCGGTTATTCAGATTGTATATATCCGCAAGAATATGCGTATAGAACCAATCCCTTTTTTTTGGATCGAATATCATTTCGTATCCGTCCAATTGACGTTTGTTTTCACCTCTATTGGATATTTTCCTGTATAATGGTGTTAAACTATGTTTTGGAGTTAATTTAGACGCCGCGAGATAACTTCCGTCAACTAATCTAAACGGATGATCTGGAGTACAAATTAATTCCTCTCCATTATCTAGTATAACTTTAATAACAGTTGCGGCTCGCTTAGTCATTCTTGGATTTAAAATCGGAGCTAAACCGATGTGGCCATTATCCATTATTGTGTAACAAAAATTTTGTTTGCCTTGTTTATTTTCCACAACTAATTCTTCAAAAGAAATATCGCGTCCATCGGCTAAAGCAACTTTTGTTTTTCCAAACCAACATCCACCGGCGCTGTCGCCCTCCACTAAAAATAATTCCGAATCTTCCGCTCGTCTGCTGCTGCAATCAGCCAGCTTGCCGGGCAGAGTAAAGCCTTCCAAGGCGCCTTTGCGCAAAATTGTGTCGCGCGCTATTTTGGCAGCGTTTCTGGCGCGGGCGGCGAGTAAGCATTTTCCTATTATAGCTTCGGCGTCCTTCGGATGCTCTTCCAGATAAATTAAAAAGGCGTCGCCCATCACCGCCTCCACTGCGGTTTTCACTTCAGTATTTCCGAGCTTCGCTTTTGTCTGCCCTTCAAATTGAGGCTCGCGGACTTTGATTGAAATAATGCAGTTTAGTCCTTCGCGCGCGTCTTCGCCGGTTAGATTGGCGTCTTTTTCTTTCAGAATGTTTTTATTGCGAGCGTAATTATTCAAGCTTCTTGTCAGGGCTGTGCGAAAACCCTGAATGTGCGTGCCGCCCTCCGGATTGTAGATGTTGTTGGTAAACGCGAACAAGGACTCTGTGTATTCCTCGCTGTATTGCAAAGCGATTTCAACTTTTGTTTCTTCAAATTCTTTTTCAATGTAAAAAATTGTTTCGTTTTTTATTTCTTTATTTTGGTTGAGGTGCCGGACATAAGAAGCGATTCCGCCTTCAAAATAAAATCCATAAATGGGATTCGGATAGGCGAGCGCGGTCTTGTCTTTCTCTTTTTCTTCCGGCGAACGTTTGTCAGAAATTGAAATGCGGATGCCTTTTGAAAGGTAAGCCTGCTGGCGGATGTGGTCAACGATAGTTTTCCATTCGTAATCTATTGTTTCAAAAATTGTTTCATCGGCGCGATAAGTGATTGTCGTGCCGTGATCTTTGCATGTGCCGACAGCGCGGACTTTTTTTACGGGATGTCCGCCGTTTTTGTATTCTTGCTCCCAAATTTTGCCGTCGCGATGAACCTCGGCTTTGGTATATGAAGATAAAGCGTTTACAACCGAAACGCCTACGCCATGCAAACCTCCGGAAACTTTGTAGCTGTCGGAGTCAAATTTTCCGCCAGCGTGAAGTTTGGTGAGTACGACTTCCAAAGCGCTGACTCCTGTTTGCGAATGAATATCAACCGGAATGCCGCGGCCGTTGTCTTTTACTTCTATATAGTGGTCCGGGAGAAGAGCGGCTTCAATGTGATCGCAGTGGCCGGCCATTGCTTCGTCTATGGAGTTGTCCACAACCTCCCAAATCAAATGATGCAAACCAATCGGGCCTGTTGATCCGATATACATGCCCGGACGCTTGCGCACAGCTTCAAGGCCTTCCAAAACAGTAATATTTTTGGCGCTGTATCCGCTATCGGCCGGTTTTTCTTTTTTAATTTTTACAATCGGCTTATCTGTTTTGGCGGGTTTTTTCGTTTCTTCAACCCTTCCTTTTTGGACTCGTTTGATAGGCATAAATTTAGTTCAAACCATTAACAAATGTGATTGCATTTTATCATATACCGGCGGCGAGGGCAAGAGTAGGGTCGGGCTATTTTTTTTGTTTTTAATTTGGGGTATAATAAACCCGATCCCGCGGCAATAAGCTGGAGAATATTCGCGGGTTTCAAATAAACTTCAATATGCTTAATTTCTATAATCAACAAAATGGCTCGGCGAATCAACCCCAAATAAAAAACACGGCTGTTAAGAAAATTGATTATACCAAATACGAAGATCCGGAAAAAAATCTTAGCTCCAAAGAACTTAAGTGGGGCATGTGGTATATCAAACATAAAAGTTTGCTGTTTAAATTTTTGGTTTATTTTATAATTGTTGTTGATATCGCGATAGTGGCAATTGCATTGTGGAAATGGGCGGAGTATCTGCTTGGGCTTGAGAAGCATAAAATTCTTGAGCGCGATCTTGCGTCGTCGGTTAATTATTCCGGAGTAACTTCTGTTTTTACAGCCCAGCCGCTTCAAATTTCCGGTTCGCAATATTTAATGAGCAGAAGCAACAAATTTGACGCTGTTGCAATTGTTGCAAATCCGAATAGCAGGCATGTCGTAAGTTTTGATTATTATTTTGTGATAAATGGTCAGCCAACCAAGTTGGCTAAAGCCCTATTATTAGCCGGTGAAACAAGACCAATAGTTCAATTAGGAAATTTGGGGTCGGTTTCTGGCGGCGCGCCAGTTCTCGTTATTGAAAATTTAAAGTGGCGAAGAGTCTCCGCGCATTTAACCGCGAATGCGATTGATTGGCAATTGACCCGTCTTAATTTTGAAGCAAAGAATTTTATATTCTTAAAATCATTGGCTCAAGCTGGCGACAACGCGGACGCGGTGAGGTTTGATTTGGTCAATAACAGTCCGTTTGGGTATAAAAAAGCTGATTTTATGGTAGCTTTACTTCAGAGCCAAAGCATGGTAGGAATACTTCCATTGCAGTTGGAGAATTTTAACTCAATGGAAAGCAGGGAAGTTGATCTTAGGACTTTGGCGCCCGGACTTGGCGCGACTGAAGTCGCTATTTACCCAATCATTAATATTTACGACGAGTCTGTTTTTGGTAAATGAGAGTGAGATTGAGTCCGGCGAGAAAATATTATGCTTTTGGATTTTCGTAAATTTTCTTCAAGATCGTTTGACTGGACGCTGTTAGTGGCGGCTGTTCTTTTGATAATTATAGGCCTAGTCGCGATCTACAGCGTGGATTTGTCGCGCGGTTCTTCGCTCATTTATTTTAAAAAACAGATGTTAGCGTTTGGAATAGGACTGGTTTTGGTGTTTTTTGCCGTAATCAGCCAGCACACTCTGTGGCAATTTTTAGCCAAGTGGTCGTATTTGGCCGGACTTCTGCTTTTGGTCGCCGTGCTGATCTTCGGGAACACGATAAGGGGGACGAGAGGATGGTTTGCGTTTGCTGGTTTTTCCTTTCAGCCGGTTGAAGCCGCGAAAGTCGGACTTATACTTGTTTTGGCTTACATAATTTCAAAATTTGGCAGAAGATTTGACAGGCCTTTATTCTTTTTTGGGACCGGGATAGTCGCGCTGTTATATTTGGTATTGGTTATGTTACAGCCGGATTTAGGGTCCGCTTTTTTGTTGGCTTCCATTTGGTTCGGATTAGTTTGGGCCGCTGGAGCGAGAAAGTCTTATATTTTAATTTTTGTCGCCGCTATCGCCGCGCTGGCGGTTTTAGGCTGGGTTTTTCTTTTGAAAGATTATCAGAAAGAAAGATTGGCGACTTTTATCAACCCGGGACGCGATCCATTGGGCGCCGGGTATAACATAACTCAATCAATAATCGCCGTTGGAGCGGGTAAATTTTTTGGGAGAGGTTTGGGTTTTGGTTCACAGAGCCAATTAAGATTTTTGCCGGAAGCCAAGACAGACTTTATTTTTTCAGTTATTGGAGAAGAGCTTGGATTTGCCGGAGTGGTTGTCATGCTGGCGCTTTTTGCGATTGTTTTTTGGCGATTAATCGTATTCATCAAAAATTCAGATGATGATTTCGCTTCAGCCGCGGCCACCGGGATTTTAGTTTTATTTTTTATTCAATTTTTAACTAATATTGGGGCCAATATCGGCCTTTTGCCAATTACTGGTGTAACATTGCCGTTTGTCAGTTATGGCGGGTCTTCTTTAATCTTCAGCCTGCTTCTTATAGGATTGGCAGAAAGCATGATGGTTAGGAGATATTGACAATTTTCAGAAAATCTAGTAATATTGTTCAAGTTAGTGTTGCTTAAAATTATCTATGTTGGCTAAAAACAACTCGGATGAATCGTGGAAAAACGATATTCAACTGATAAGTCAATGTCCGGTTTGTGGTATCAAGTACAAGAATGATTCCGCGAAGCTGTATGCCGGCAAGAAAAATGCAAATTTTGTGCACATTACTTGCCACAGATGCGGTAGTTATTTTATGGCAATGGTGATGAATCTCGGCAGAGGCACAAGCACGGTGGGCATGATAACCGATTTGAGTTTTTTAGATATAAAAAGGTTGTATAGCCGCGAATCAATTACCGTGGATGAGGTTATTGAATGGCACAAATTATTATCCAATTCCGGAATTCGCAATTTTTTTCAGTAGACTTAACTAAACGAAGTTTGTAATTTATGACTTTTAAACTTTTGGCAGATCAGCGCACGGTAAAAGGAGCGAAAATGCGCACAAAAACCGAAATCCCGGCTGTAGTTTATGGTTCAGGGACAGACACTTTATCATTGTCCGTGAATTATGACGAGTTTGTAAAATTATTTAAAGAAGCCGGAGAATCCAGTTTGATAGATTTGGTAATCGGCGGGAAAGAGTCGGGCAAAGTTTTGGTTAAGGACATCCAGTATGACCCGATTACAGACAGAGTCAGGCATCTTGATTTAAAGAGAATTGACATGACTAAACCAATTGTCGCGATGGTTGTTTTGCGTTTTGTCGGCGAGGCTTCGGTGATAAAAGAACAGGGCGGCACATTAATGCGCAATATTGAAAAAGTTGAAATTAAATGTTTACCAAAGGATTTGGTTGGGCATATAGATGTTGATTTATCAAATTTTAAGACTTATGAAGATGTGATTAAGATTAAGGATTTGAAAGTTCCGGCTGGAGCGGAAATTATCAACCCGCACGCGGAGGATTTGGTGGCCAAGGTTGCGCGCGCCTTGACAGATGAAGAAATAAAAGCCATGGAAGGCGCCGCGGCTCCCGCTGATTTATCGCAGATTGAAGTGGCTGGAAAGAAGAAAGAGGAAGAGGGCGCTGTTGAAGGCGAAGCCGATGGAGAAGAAAAGAAATCTGATTCTGTCAAAGCCGCTCCTGCGAAGGAAGAAAAGAAAGCAGAAAAGAAGTAAACAAAATTTTAGCAATAAAAACGCCACGTCTTGCGGGGCGTTTTTTAATATGGTAAGATGTATTCGGATTGAATTAAATTAAAACATTGGTATGCGAAAATACAAAACCAGCGTAATTCCGCTCGCTTTGTTAGTGGCCGCAACAGGCGTCATTTCTTTTTTTATGTTTCAGTCGTCAAATGTGGACGGGAGAGTATCTATCGCAGGCGATGTCGGGCTGGCCGCTTCAAAATATTTTAGCGCTTTGGACGGACGCGTGGTAAAAAATTCAGATTCTTCCGCGCCGCAGGTAGTGGCTGTTATGGTAGATAATTTTCCAGACGCCAAGCCGCAATCCGGTTTATCTAAAGCAAAAATAGTGTATGAAGTTCCCATGGAAGGCGAGCTGACCAGGTTCATGGCAATTTATGAGAGCAATCAAGATGTATCTAAAGTCGGCCCTGTCAGAAGCGCGCGCCCATACTTTTTGGACTGGTTGCAGGAGTATGGTCAAGCATTGTATATGCATTCCGGCGGTTCCCCGGTGGCATTGAAGTTAATAAAATCCAGAAATATAAATGACGCGAATGAATTTTATTGGGGCGGTTATTATTGGAGAGAGGAAGGCCGCGCGGCGCCGCATAATTTATACACCGCAAGCAAGAATTGGCAGGAAATAATTAATCGGAAAAATATTAATGATGGATTTTATTCAACAAACAGCTGGAAATACGCCCGTGTTGTCGGGAAAGCCGCGGCTGGAAAAATAAACAAAGAAATAAATATTCTCTTTGACAATAATTATATTGTAGCGTGGAAGTATGACGCGAAAAAACTGGATTATGTCAGGTATGTTAATGGAGAAAAAGATTTGGATAATGGTTCGGAAATCCGCGCGAGAAATATTCTTACGCAGACTGTGGGTGTAAAAGTGTTAGACAGCGAGGGAAGAAAAGAAATGACCACGATTGGCAATGGCGAAGCAAAGATTTTAAGGAAAGGTAAATTATTTTCTGGCACATGGGAGAAAAAGACGCTTTCCGGAAGGACTAGATTTTATGTGGACAAGAAAGAGGTCGTATTATTGCCCGGCATCACATGGGTTGAGGTGGTATCCAAGAACACAAAAATTGAAATTATTAACTAGTTCGCGCAATTTCTAAAATTACTAAACGATCTCGCCCGGCGAGGTCGTTTTTAATTTGGAATGCCGCGTTTGAAAAGTATTTTTTGATTAATTTTGAAATTCCAGTTGATTGCGACGGATCGATTTCCAATAGAAGGAGTATGCTGTTGGGAGCAGGGAGTAGTTTTGTTTGTTGAAATAATTCTTCGTAAAGAGCCAATCCTCCGTTGTCCGCGACAAGGGCCGCTTTTGGTTCGCGCTGAATGGATGGTTCGGTTTGGAATTGCCGTTCGGTCAGATAGGGGAGATTGGCGGTGATTATCATGGAGTAAGGAGCAGGGGGTAGGGAGTGGCGTTTCAAAATCGATTCCAGCAAATTGCCGCGCAGAAATTTTATTTTTACATTATGTTTTTTTGCGTTTTTTTTGGCAACTTTTAACGCTTCGCGGGAAATGTCGGTGGCATATATCCGCATGTCATTCCGAACTTGTCTCGGAATCTCTTGAGATGCTGAAATAAATTCAGCATGACAAGCAATTGCAATAGGAATACACCCGCTTCCGGTACCAACATCAACAAGTGTTATTTCTTTATTTATTTTTTTAATTTCCTCCAGCGCGCTTTCAACCATCAATTCCGTCTCCGGGCGGGGAATTAAAACATTTTTGTTTACAAAAAAATCAAGTCCGTAAAATTCTTTATGGCTGGTTATCGCCGCGACGGAATATCCGCGCTTGTATAAAAAAACAAAATACTTCAAACGAAGCGTTTCTAAAAATGAAAGCTTATATTCCGGATGAGTGAAAAGAAATTCTTTTGGCTTTTTTATGGCCGCGGAGAGGAGTAGTTCAAAATCAAGAGCGGGAATGCGGCTATATTTTTTTTGTGCGTCAAAAATGATCATAAGGCAATTGTCATCCTGAGCAGTGGCGAAGGATCTCTGTCCGGTTCAATATTTGACAGAGATTCCTCGTCGTCCGCGCCAAAGGCGGACTCGCTCGGAATGACAAAAAATTACTCCCCATCGATTGGTGAGTTATCCAATTGTTCAAAATCAACATTTTTAAGCGCGTTGATAATCGGCTCCAAGTCGCCGTCAATAATCGCGGGAATATTATTCCAGCTTTGATGAATGCGATGGTCTGTAATCCTGTCTTGAGGAAAATTGTAAGTGCGAATTTTTTCACTGCGATCTCCGGTGCCGATTTGCGAGCGTCTTTTTTCAGTCAGTTCTTTCATTTTTTTCTCTCTGTCCGCCGCGTAAACGCGCGCGCGCAATACAGCCATCGCTTTTTCCCGGTTGGATGTCTGCGAGCGTTCGTCTTGGCATTGCACCGTGATGCCGGTTGGGATGTGAACTATTCTTACCGCGGAATAAGTTGTGTTTACGCTCTGCCCGCCCGCGCCGCCGGAACAAAAAGTGTCTATGCGCAGATCCTTTGGTTCAATTTTAATTTCCGCTTCTTCAATCTCCGGAAGCACGGCGACCGTAATCGTGGAAGTGTGGATGCGGCCGGATTTTTCCGTGTCCGGCACTCTCTGCACACGGTGCACACCCATTTCGTATTTCAAGTCCTTGTATACATTTTTTCCTTTAATAGAAAAAATTACTTCTTTAAATCCGCCGATTCCGATTCTGTTGGCGTCCAGCATGTTCACTTTCCATTTTTTACTTTCAGCGTAGCGTGTGTACATGCGATAAAGTTCGGCTGTAAATAAAGCCGATTCATCTCCGCCAACTCCGGCGCGAATTTCCATAATTACATCTTTTTTATCAAACGGATCCCGCGGGCGGGTCATTTCGTCTAGCTCTCGTTCCAGATTGGTTTTTTTTGTTTCCAAATCAGGCAGTTCACCGGCCGCCATTTCTCTTAATTCGGCGTCCTCTCCGCCGGCTGGCGGATTATTCATAATCAATCCGATTTCCACAATACTGTTTTCTATGCCAGCCAACTTATTGATTTTTTCCACGATCGGTTTTAGCTCGTTGTATTCTTGAGAAATCTCTTTTATTTTTTTTGCGTCATTAAGCACGGCCGGATTTTGCAGATCGGCTTCAAGTTTTTGGAATTTTGATTGCGTTTCTTTGTATTTGTTTTGCATATTTTTTTCGTTACTCGGCGATTGTCTTCGTATTCCCCTCTTGAGAGGGGTTGGGGAGTGTGAGACCTTTGCGCGTCTCAATCCAATCGACTCTACGTTGTATTATATTGTTTATATCATCTCTAACTTCTTGTTCTTGAAATCTAATTATAGCGCACCCTTCTTTTTCTAAAACTTTTTGTCTTTCTATATCTGACTCTATTTTATAATTATGTATGAAACCATCCATTTCAATTATCAGTTTTAGTTCACGGCAATAGAAATCAACTATATATTCACTAATCGGAGTTTGCCGAATAAATTTATATCCGAGCAATTGCTTTCCTTTTAGTTTATTCCACAATAGCACCTCGCCAAGTGTAGAATTCTTTCTTAAATTACGCGCAAGCTTATTTAAGTATGGTTTCTATAAAGC
>ERZ1292640.3470-Hain-H43-02um-R1-3470-length-12268-cov-7_pt1 | contig 12268 bp, 11 predicted proteins | sample MGYA00564404_ERZ1292640 | MGnify/ENA primary metagenome ERZ1292640 (study PRJEB36523, sample SAMEA6512636) | groundwater metagenome | collected 2019-01-08 | study: AquaDiva: Metagenomics assemblies of 32 groundwater samples | reverse complement strand
TGATCCTGATAAATTTAGATATGAGCTTACCGCTTTCTTAGCAGCAAGTCGTAGTATCACGCAGATTATGCAAGAGGAATTCTCAGAAAAATCAGGTTTTGCTGTTTGGTATACTCAAAAGCAAAGCGAGATGAAGAATAGCGGTATTTTAAAATATTTGCATAGACAAAGAACTCTCACGTATCATAAACGCCCCGTGCTTCCGTCATATCCTATTAATATAACAGGGCAGAGTGCTGATGGTGCTGGCATAAGTATTATTCTTATGGGTACCGGAAGCACTCTTGATTTATCCAGTGGTTTTGTTACTTTACCAATGATACAGCCAGGCACTACTGTAACATATTATTTTGACGATATTCCCAGTAAAGATAAAGACGTGATAGCTATATGTCAAGAAGCCGTAAATGCATTAGAGATTATCGTAATTGAATGCGAAGCCAAGTTTTGTAGTTGACGCAGTTTTTTTACTCGAAGGTGGCGATGAGCTGCTGAATAGCGAAGCATGCTCCTAGTGCGGCGACGTTATTTAGCTAGATTAGGCTATTGAGAAGCAAATATATATAAGGGACGTGTCAAAAAGGGACATGATGTTATAAGTGGTAAATAGTGAGAATTAGTAGACGTCCTATTCCGGGACATCTTGTGAGTAGGTTGTACCAAAATAGGACGTCCGAAAAAATCATGTGCCCCCGTAACTATATAAATAAAATGGAATTTAAATTTCTAGATAATATTTTAAGAGATAAACTGGGACTTCAATTCTCGAATTTAGAGGTTTTGGAGACTAGCTCCTCTTCTTATGAAATTTTACTTTATCAACATGGAGGGAAAATAGTAGCAAACAAAGATTTTATTGGGAATGATGCTGGCAATAATGCCAGCGATAAATTTCGCGACTTCTTTAGATTGGCAAAATCGCAGAATGTATCGCTTGCAGTAACGCCCGAATATTCATGCCCTTGGGTACTAATGAAAGAGATTGTTGAGAATGTCGATTTGCAGCCTACAGAAGGGAAATTATGGGCTATAGGGTGTGAATCTATTTCAAAAAAAGAAATTGAAGAGTTCAGATTGAGAATAAAATCGATGAAGAACATCGCCATTTATTTTGATGATTCAATTCTTCCCTCAGACAAGTCTTTTCTTAATCCGCTTTGTTATATTTTTAGATCAAAAGATAATAAATCCAATTGGGTTACTGTTTTAGTATTTCAATTTAAGACACAACATTGTGGTGTCTGGTCAACGAAGCCAATTGAGAAAGATAATTTAATTCTTGGGAAAGAGATATATATTCTGAGAAATGATAAAAATTCAATAAATCTTTTCACTTTGATTTGTTCTGATGTTGAAAAGTTTGAGGTTACCTCTGAATTCCAAAAAAGTTTGTCACATACTTGGCAATACAATCCGTATTTAATCCTGAATATTCAACTTAACCAAAAACCTCGCCATGAAGTATTCCGTAGATTTAGAAATAGAGTTTTCGATTATGATTATGACAAGAAAGAAATAATATCTCTTAATTGGGCCACAGAAACATTGGATAAGGGAATTTATCCTTTTTCAAGTTTATATATGCAGTCAAATGAATTTAATATGGATGAGAAAGTTTTAGTGACGAACCATGAGGGAGGACTCTATTACACATATAAACGTCAGTACTATCATTGTATATATCTAAATTCAGCGTCATACATTTTCAAAATAAGACATTCTAAGCTTGCTCAAGTAGGAACGCATCATTCAATGGCACGAAGGGATGGTCCTAAAGCTATTGATGTTTATAAGTGGGATCTCAGTCATAATAAATTTAGTAAAGAAGCCATTTTAATAAATGATGGGTTTATGGATTGTCTTAATAGCATTGGCTGTACCTTGCATTCATTGACGTCTAATAAAATGAATGTTGTTGATAAAGAGAGGTTATTAAATATTTCAAATGGAAAAGTCGACAACGGAAATGAGTGGCATAAGATTAATAATTTAATAACATTTAAGATTTCTGACATCGAGCATATTCATCGATTAACCTTTGCTCAAGACCAAGAAACAAAACGCAATAGATTTGATTATATTGACAATATTCGGGTACTAAATGAGGAGATTTTAACAGATCAGAGTCTCTTGCCTGAAAGTTTATCGGAATTTCGTGGCAACTGTGACCATATTAATTTTTTTGAAGGAGCTAACGGGTATAATTATGCTTATAACTTAGTTACAAAAGATAAGAAACATAAGGCCACAGTTGCTTATCTTGGGGTTAGCGACATTTCATTGGCAGAAGAGGCGTTTAGAAACTTAAAAAAAATATTACTTGATAGCCAAGATTGGAGAAAAGTAGTTGTTTGGTATAAACGCGGAAAAAATATAAAATATGCATGGGAATCTGGATTGCCTTCTATAGATGATCAACCAAATGTTGACCCGAATTCTATTGTAAAGGAAAAATAATTATGGAATTAAAACAGTTAAGAAAATTTGTAGAAAAATATCTGAATAAAGTTGAGGCTCTTCCAGGCAAAAATGTTCTTCGAGGTGAGTATTTCTATAAAAGCAAACCAATTTCTGTGTTCTTTATTGATTACTCAACTCAACCATTGAAAGATATCGATTTAAAACAATATCAGGAAGAGCTTATTTCAAGTTCATATTATGGATCAAATGAATTTTTGCAATGGAATTATTATTTATTCTTTTTGAGGGATAAAATTGATCAAATCCAAAAGAAACGGATTGAGGAAGACATAACTTATACCAGAAAATATGTTTTTTGTCCAAACGAATTTGAAACGTATTTTAAGTTTCAAGAAGTCAAACAAAAAATAAAACCCGATATCACTCTTGAATGGAAAGCAGAACTCAGAAAAGCAGATTTAGATGAAGTTTATAGTCAAGCTACTTTTAAAGATGCCATAGATAGATTTATTAAGAATCGAGTTCAAAAGGATCAAATTGATGAAACAAACGGGAAATCATCGAAAACAGAAGGCAGTTTAAAAATAGACAAGATTAAGCAATTAGAAATTGGGAATAATTTTAGGTCATATCCTGAAAAACGAAAATTCGATTTTAAAACTGTTAATTTAATTACTGGAGTTAATGGTACTGGAAAAACTTCGCTTCTAGAGGCCATTGAGTTATTATTATGCGGGCATAGTTTTCGTAATCAACATGATTATGAAAACTCTGCAGAATTAACAGGTTATTATGAGCGATACCCAATAGCTGATAAATTTGATTCTAATGATCAAAGTAAATATAAAAAACGTGATGAAGAATGGTATAAAACACCTGATATGAAGTGGCGAAGTAATAGCACAGCTATTGGATTTAATCGATTTAATTTTTATAATTCAGAGGCTGCTTACAGACTGGCAAGCGGAAAAGATGCAGAAAATTTTACTGAGCAAATGATTACGATGGCTCTTGGTACCGAATTTAATTATCTCAAAGAAAGGCTAGTCGGTTTTAATGAAAGATTAAATAATGAAAAGAAGAGTTACAAAAAGGAGGTAGAAAATGCAAAAAAGCTACTCGATGAAACTAAAGAAACGATTAAGGAGTTAGATAAAACAAATGATTACGCTCAAAAGCGATTCGATTTATTTAAGGATCAGGCGAGTAAAATTGAATGGAAGAAAGCTTTGCCTGCAAAATATGATGGAGAGTTTTCAACATGCGAGGGAGCTATAAATGAAATTGAGAGCTATGCTAATGAGTTGAGAGAATTGTTCGAGGACTTGGAAGAAAATAATTTTAAGGAGATTAAGCAAAAGTATGAGAGATTAATCAATTTGCTTAAAACTTTAAAAGTGGGTGAGAATTCTTCATCGGAATTTATTAAGAACGATGAGATAAAACAAAAAGAATTAAAATCACTAGATAACAGCTTAATAGTGTTGGAGAAAGCTAAGAAATATTTTGAAAACAAGGACAGTTTTAATTTGTTGGGCATCGGAGATAAAAAACAAAAATTAGAAAATGAGCTGTATATTGTGGAAAAAGTACACAAACTTTTAGAGAATCTATCTTTAGATCACTTTAAAGGACAGAAAGTCACCTTTCTTCAGTTTAAAGAAGAAGTAGAAAACTTATATATTAAATTAGAAAACGAACAAAAGACTCTTGACGCTCAAATTGCTATTCAAAAACAAAATCTCAATAAATTACAAAACATTTTAAGCGAAATTAAAGCTAAGGGAAGAGAGTACTTAGGTATAAAACCAGATTCTGGAAAATGTCCTTTATGTGGAGAGGAGTATGAAAAAGATGAATTGAAAAGAAGAATATTAGACTTTTCTGAGAATACTCAGAGGCTATCCGGGTTAGATGGGCTATTAAGCAAATCCAAAGAAATAGGTATGCAAATAAAAGCTATATCTTCAAAGAGGACTCAGCTTGAAAAATTTGAAAAATTATGCACTTTGGTATATGAAGAAGATATTTATTTTGGGATACATTTAGATAAAATTCTAGATAAAATACTAAGTGTTGATCAACAAATTAATAAAAAAAGAGAAGATTTACAGCGATTAACAATGTTAAAAAATAAATTGGAACAGGCTAAATGTTTTGAAGAGGAATTAAAGAATCTAGAATTTGAAATTGATTTATATTTTGGTGACAAATTTCAGATGGAATTAGAAGATGATGTGAAATTTAAGAGGATATACGATGCGACCTTGAAAAGTCGTAACCAGGCAAAAGAAGATCTCAAAAATATTACAGATAAAATTGAACATATAAAAGGAGACATGGAGGAAGCAATTCGTAATTACAATGCTAGATTTTCTTTGAAGTCATACCAGAGCTATTTGGTTAAAGAAAAAAGGAAGTTTGAAATGATTTTGGAAAGGTTTTCTCTCATCAAAGGATATATCGCTATTAAAGATGTTGAAAAAGTTGATAGTATTTGCTTGAAGGTAAAAAAGTTTGTGGAAACATTTCAAACTTTTTTAAACGAACTTAAGAAAAAGAACGACAGTGGACTCTTGTTAACAAAGAACAGATCAACTATTAAAGCCACACAAAAGGAATTGGATGAAAAACTGCCCATCTTAAATCGAATTGACTTGGCGTTAGGTACAATTCAGGCTATTCTTTCTAGTACTGAGAAGAATCAATTTCTAGAATCATTTATACAAGATAATGCAAAAGAAATTGGAGTTATATTTGGTAAGATTCATTCTCCTAGAGAATTTGATGAAATAATTTTTGATAAGAATGAAATTAAGCTTAAACGAATAGATTCAAATAAGAAACATACATTATCAAGAATTAGTTCTGGGCAAAGAACAGCATTGGCTTTGGCAATATTTCTTTTATTGAACCGAAAATTGGAAAAAGGTCCTAATTTAATAATATTTGATGATCCGGTCGTTTTTACTGACGACTTGAATACTCTCACATTTTTAGATTATTTGAGAGAGTTAGTGATCAAAGAGAATAGACAAGTATTCTTTGCGACAGCCAATCAAAAACTAGCAAGTTTGTTTAAGAAGAAATTTAACTTTTTAGGTGAAGAGTTTAATGAAGAACCATTGAAGAGAAGTAATATAGTATAGAATATTTGCATGTGCAGTGCATAAGTTAAATGCACCGTAATTACTGAAATGAAATATTTTTATTGCATGAAAATTGTAAAATGGAAAGCGGTCAGAAGTAATGTCTAAGAGTAATTTATAAAGGATTAAGATAATGCCAGAAGATCGTCCTGCTTGGTTAGTTCGTATGGAAAATGGCTCGATAGCAGAAGCTAGGACGAAGGCATTTCTTATCGACCGCTTCTGGATTTTAGAAAGGTCTGTGGATGTTGAAGGGGCAGATTTTATTATCCAAAGAAGACTTACATCTAAGACTCTTTTAGATAAAAACCCTCCACGATTCGGAATAATTCAGGCCAAGTTTTTTTCAAATGAAAATACAACTCATTATGTACACCGTGAATACGTTCTTAATGCTGATAATGAACCCCAAGAAGAGTTTTTTTTAATTTGTCATACTGGTGTCGAGGAAGGTTCTCGCAGTTTTATGATAGATTCAAAACAAATTTCTGAACAATTTGAGATAACTTCGGAGGAGCATTCCAAGGCACTTTGCTTCAGGCTTTCTGGCTCCAAAATCTTGAAAGAGGGTCATTTTGAAATCATTAATTCTAACCTCATTCTTGATAGAATTGAGCGGGCTTTACAACAGGCAGATTTTCGCAAAAACCGATCTTTTATATCTTGGGCCTTGCCGAGTATCCAAATCAATCCTGATGATATTGACTCAATTTATCTAGAACCTTTAGATAACTGGTGGGGCAATATTCCTAAAGAATTTTATAAAATGAAACAGAAAGTACAGCGGTCTTTATATAAAATTGAGAATGCGGCAAATATGCTCCATGAGATATTATCAACAAGTGATCCTAGTAAGGCACTTACGATAGCGGAGGACTTAAAGTATGAATATGGGCATTCTTATCCCTTTCCAGAGGATATCTTTGATAAGGATTTTCTAAATGTTGTGCGTGAACATAAAGAGCGGCATGATAATTTAAGAAAGGAGGGGCTACTTGACTCTTTTTTATCCTTGCAGTTTGCATTTATCGATTCTATTGTAGAGGATCTTGCTCATAAAATGAAACTTGCAAAAGATTCTGTGTATGTGGTTAGTATAGAGTATGATAAAGACAATTTCTCCAATTTCAGATTTACTGCGGAGTTGAAAATAGTTACTGACTTGTGGCGCGCTGAAGAAAAAGAATCTGACTGGTCATGGAAAGATGTTCCCGGTATTGAGGGACTTTTATCGTCAAAACCAGGCTTTATTCAAATTTATTGGCTGCCGGGAAGATATTCTTACGATGAGTTTAAAGATGGGAAATTTTATCCGAGGGATATTAAAGATTGGAAGCCTGAATTAAGAGAAATAGCGCCATCTCGTACTCTTATGGAAGAAATTTATAGATTACGTTTTTTATGATATGAAAATAATTGCGACCGATGCAAAAATTATAAATGGGAGCTAATAGAAATCGCGCCTTTTTTTAACCAATCCTAAATCAAAGGCTAGTCGCGATTATGCGGCCGGCAGAAGCCGTAGGCGACCCTTAAGGGCCGCCTACATTGTGGATAACTTTGCAGGAGGATAAGATGTCTTGCCCATTATTAGAATTATGTAAGTGTAACGGAACCCAAATATGCTTATTTTGTAAGATATTAACTATTCTTTGCGTTGCTGTTGTGAGCGGGGTTATAGGTTATTTTATAGGCAGGAAGAAAAAATAATTGAAGTTAAATAGGAATTGGGACATACCAAAATGACACGTCCCTAATAAATCATATTTAGGTTTTAGATAGGGGGAAAAAGGATGAGCCTAGGGAGGAAATATGAATGTCTGCGTAATTTTAAGTAAAATTCCGGGGATGGCTAAATGGCTTGATAAGCAATTGCGTACATGGGCAGAGATGAGGATGGCTCAGGAAGAGCTAGGTAAAGCAAAGGCAGAAAAAGAAACGCTCGAGAGAATGTTGATTAAAGAAATGCTTGAGAAGCATAAATATAGAGAAGAACTTGAGCTGGCGAAACAAATAAATATGGAAGCTATTAAAGGTCTTATGAAATGGTGTTCTGATGCGACTTGGGGTTTTATAGATAATAAATACTATCTTATCCCTAAAGTTCCACCAAGGTCTTCTTCGCCTTTAGCATCAGCTTTAGCAGCACGTTTAGGGCAAATTAATAAGCAGTAGGTGACCTTTTAAGGGTCACCTACATTGTGGATAACTTTGCTAAAAGAGTCTAAAAACAATGAATAAAAAACTCAAACAGGCCAGAGCTAATTTATTAGAAGCTGCAAAAGAAATTGATAGAATCAGCAAGTGTTATCATGCTAAAAAGAAGAAAGCTATAACCACAGTAGTTAAAACTGTGCTTATTAAATTTTATCATTATTAAAAATGAATCCGCAAAGGATGGTTTTAATCTTAAGGAATGCATATCTGATTGATGCATCTCTGTAAGATACCAAAGGAGGCAATCAAGTGCATCAAGGTGTTTACGAAAAGCTTAAAGAGGTAGCACGGGCAAAAAAGACAACTAATTATACTGCTATAGGTCAGATGGTAAGCCTAGACATGGAAAACCCATCGGACAGGAATAAAATTTCAGAAATACTCGATGAAATTAACCATTACGAACATCAATACAATCGTCCAATGATTTCAGCAGTTGTAATTCGTCAGGATATTAACATGCCTGGAGAGGGATTTTTTAAATGTGCGCATAATCTATGCAAATTTCAAGGAGAAGATAATATAGTTTTTTGGGTCCATGAGTTGAGTAGAGTTCATAATTACTGGCAATCACATTAGCAAGCACATTTGACTGACAGGAGCAATATAAAAGTATGGATTCATTTATAAATATAGCTACATTAGTAGCTTTGCTTGTTAACACTATTGCTTTGATTGTTGTTATTTATCAGACGAGCATTGCAAAGCGATCATTGACTATCACAAAGAAAAGTATTGATGATGCAAAAACGCAAAGACAATTGGAAATTCTCCCGAAATTTACTTGGATAATAGAAGTACAGGTGCAATTGGAACATTGGAAAAGGGATTTACAAGAGAGAAAAGATAAATTGCAAAAAGGTGTAAATGAGAAAAATGACGAGATGGTCAAAGAAGCGAGTGACACAAGAATAAAAAGCTCAAAAGATTTGTCGCTTAATAAATTTCTTTATGACAACATGCCGTCATGGTTACGAGAATTATGGATATCTGGCGCTCAATATTATTATGATGCGATAGCCCCATTGCCGTCTGTTTATAAAGATGAGAAACCAAATTATAATTATGCTCAAAGTTGGATAAGCGAACGGGGCGAGGATTCGTTACAAGCAATCTCAAAATTACTGGAATATCTTGAAGACATGGTACCATCTGTAATTTTGAATACGCCAGCAAGTTTGTCAGATAAAGATTTTTTGAGAGATTGACTACGAACTTATTTTAGCCGTAGCTGACTTTACATTGTGTATAACTTTGTTAATCATAAAGCGAGGTTTTTATGGCCAAAGGCGGGTGGATAGTGAAGTTTGATAATAAGGAAGTGGAAAGATGCTATGCTGTATCGTTTTATTATGATGCGTGGGAATATTCAGTTAATAACGAAGAAAGAAAAAGCCTGCCGAATAGGTTAGGGACAATAAAAATAGAAATAGGCGAAGATTAAAATAAGTAGTTGTCCCCAGTAAAGTCTTATTTAGCAAGGAGTTTTAAATGCTGGAAAATATACACAGAATTGTAACAGGTCATGAAAAGCAAGATCTCTATGCTGAAGCATTTTTGAAATATAACGTTGTAGCCGTAGGATGGTATATGGATGATATTTCAAATATGAGAAGTGAAGAGATTGAAAAGCAAGCTGAGATAAGAGGATACGATAATCCTAAAGAGGGAAGGCATGTTTTACTTCGTTTTAGAGACAAAATAGAGATAGGAGATCCTGTAATTGCATATAGATCTCCAAATACTATTGTTGCAGTAGGAAAAATTGTTAGTGACTATTTCTACGATAATAAGTGCGATCTTGGCTCAGCAGAAGGGCTATGCTATCCTCATATGAGAAAAGTAAATTGGAGAGAAAAACCTAGAATGTTTGATAGAATATTCTTGCCGGAAGATTTTAGAAATATTGTATCTATCCCGGGTACTTTTAAAACATTGCAATATGACTTTAGTAAAATAGAGAGAGCGCTTGATAATGTGCCAGAGATAACAGAAAACAATATAATTAGAGCTAAAAATAATCAATCTGTCAACATTGAACCATCACCAAAATCATTTGAAAAGCCGAATTGGTTAGTAAATCTTATTAATGATGTAGAGACGTTGCAAAAAGATAAAGAACATAAAGAAAGAGCTCACGAGTCTTTAGTAGAAGAATTCTATGAATTATTAGGATATACAAGATTTGTTGATATAAAACATAGGCAGGGCAGAATAGATATTAGTATTGAGCACGAAGGTAAGATAATAATAGTAAACGAAGTCAAGAAAGATTGGAATTTATCGCATAAAGATAAAACCGTCATACTTCAAGCCTATAATTATTCTCTAGAAAGTGGAGCTAGATTCGTCATCGTCACCAACGGCGATTACTATGCAATATTCGATAAAGATCAAGGCCGTTCTTATGAGTCACATTTTGTGGGCAATTTTCAATTATCAAAGTTAGAAAAAGATGGCTTAAATTTAATAGATTTTTTGAGAAAAGATAAAATAATTCAAGAATAACTAGGAACAAATGACGAAAGAAAAAGCCTGCCGAATAGGTTAGGTACAATAAAGATAGAGATAGGTGAGGATTAAAAAAGATGCGTTTCTTGACTCGGCCTATAAGGCCTCGCTCGAACAGTAATGATTGGGTTATTTTTATAATATTAGCCCTCGTCTTAACCGGTGGGGGGAAAGAATTTTATCAAGACTTATTATGGACATAGAAAATCAAATAAAACAATTTAATAAAATAATACATAACCTTTATTTGGAAAAGAAATGGGAAACTTCTAAACTGTCTCATTTGCTTCGTGCAATAAGATTTCATTTGGGTATTTCTCAATGTCGCTATTGTTCATATTTTCAACCTGAATACGGAGATCATCAAACAAAACGAGAAGAATCTATATTAACGAAAGGGAAATGCGATTGGTCTAATATAGCAGGAGCAGAAATAAACAAAAAAATGGCAACAAAGCTAAGAAGATGTGATAGTTTTGTACCCGCCTTATTTAACATTAAAGGCTATTCACTTCCTAAAGAAGAGGTGAAAGATATTTTGTTGCAACGTCGAAATTATTTTTTCTCTTGGGCAACGATTTTAGTTGCTATAATTGCTGCAACAATTGCATGGACTCAAACTATAGAGACCATGAAAGAAAGAGTCAAGGCAGAAAAAGCTCTTCAAGAGGCAAATAAAGCAAAAGAGAGCGTATCTAAAATAGCAACTGTTTTATTAAAAATAAGTTATATAATTGCTGATGGGAGTAGTCGTTTTGGTGGAATACCAAAAGAACACATAAATAAAATTAAAGAGTGCCAAGAATCTATAAAAGAATTCCTCGATAAAGACTTAGAATTAGAAATTGAAAAAAATATACAAGAACTAAACAAGAAAATAAATAAATAAAGATAGTAAGAAGAATTATTACTTGGTTTTATTTTTGAGGGTAGATGGCTGAAAATGAGTGATAAAACTTACCTCGAAGTTTGGCAAGAATACCGTTTGTTGGAACAAGAACTTAGAGAAGTTTTTGAATATGTTCCGCTAGAAAATGAACATCTCGAGGTGTGGTCTTTAAAACTAGGCAATATATTAATTATTTTAGGTAGCGTAATGGATTCATTTTTTAAGTTTGCCTTAAACGACGCAATTTTCGACAATATGCCAATAATAATAGATGTTCGAAGAAAGACAGAAACAAATATGGGTGATTATAGAGCGATTTTTCAAGATTTTTATAAGCTGTCAGAAAAGAAAGTTTATGTAAGATTAAGTGGAAATTTTTTGCAACCTTTTAAGGCGTTTGAAGACGGGAAATCCCCTGAGTGGTGGCAAGTTTATCAGAATATTAAACATGATAGATTCATGAATAAAAAGGAAGCAAAGTTAAAATATGTTTTAGAAGCAATGGCGGGTTTGTTTTTAGTCAATGTTATTCATATCCCACTAAGAATAATTTTAGTTCGACTTAGACTTTGGGAAAGCGCATATAATACGGGATGGAATTGGGATTTTATTGCCGATAGTATCCTGAACCAGAAAGAGCCTATTGGAGAACATGACATTTTTTTACTAAAAACAGATATATTCGGTTATATATTAGAAGGTATTCCAGAAACAAAAGATCCAGAGACCTGGAAGAAATCACTATCTTTAGTTAAGGAACCTTTATTTTGACGAAACCAAAAATTCAAGGGAGATTTCTATATTTCGAAGAACCAAAGAAAATGAAAATGGAGACACAGGTTGAAATCTAAAATTGTGTTAGCTGTTTTTATATTAACCCTCACCATAACCGGTGGGGGTTTTTGTTTTGGCGAGGAATTCCATTCAGCCCAGGTACGCGATATATCCGATCGGGAATATGAAAAGGCTGTTATAGAGCTGATTGATAATGCGAAAGAGTCGGTTGTTCTTGGGATGTATTATATAAGTACGCAGTTAGAGACGAATAATCCGGTTAAGCTACTCTTAAACGATTTGATTG
>ERZ1292640.3469-Hain-H43-02um-R1-3469-length-12271-cov-6_pt1 | contig 12271 bp, 8 predicted proteins | sample MGYA00564404_ERZ1292640 | MGnify/ENA primary metagenome ERZ1292640 (study PRJEB36523, sample SAMEA6512636) | groundwater metagenome | collected 2019-01-08 | study: AquaDiva: Metagenomics assemblies of 32 groundwater samples | reverse complement strand
GAAATCCGTGACGAAGTTTGCGGGCCGAATAACTTCTGAGTGCTCATCTGCTACCGGCGGCGGGGTATGCTGATTGGAACAGAACTCAAGTCGTCTTCGCACTATCTCGTTTGGTATGCGAAGGACAAAGCCCAGCAGAAATTCCACAAGGTCTTTGATGAGCAGATTGCCGGAATCGGAACAGGCGACCATTTCACCCAACTTGAGAACTCCATTGCCAGCGAAAGTCGGCCAATGACACGGGAGGAAAAGGAGAACGCAAACCTGATTCCGTCGGGCTGGAAGCCATACCAACTGGTAAGTTTGCAAACCTACGGTGTGGGCTCATCAAACAAGTTCCCAATCAAGTTCAACGGTCAGAGTTTTCTTCCCGGCCCAAACAAAGCTTGGCGCACAACTGAATCCGGCATTGAGGCGTTGGTTGCAAAGAAGCGAATTCAGCAGGCCGGGAACACGCTCCGCTACAAACAGTTTCTCGGCGATTTTCCCTTCACGGAAGTTGGAAGCATTTGGAGCAATGCTGCACGAGACCCTGAGAATCTTTACGTCGTTCAGACTCCGACAAACATAATTGCCCGTTGCATGTTGATGACCACCGACCCCGGCGATTTGGTTTTGGACATCACTTGCGGCAGCGGCACGACGGCGTTCGTCGCGGAGCAATGGGGTCGCCGTTGGCTGACGTGCGACACGTCGCGCGTCGCGCTCACGCTCGCCAAGCAGCGGTTGATGACGGCGGTGTTCGATTACTACCAGCTTGCCCACGAAGCGGAAGGCGTGGACAGCGGCTTCCGTTACAAGACCGTCCCGCACGTCACGCTCAAGAGCATCGCCAACAACGAGCCGCCCGAGCCGGAGACGCTTTATGACCAGCCGCTCGCGGACAATTCCAAAGCCCGCGTGACCGGGCCGTTCACGGTGGAAGCCGTCCCCGCGCCGATGGTGCGCAGCCTGGACGAAGTGGCGGGCGAGAGCGCCGCTTCCCCTGAACCTCGTAGCAGCGGACGTGAGTCCGCTCCATCTTCCGCCGGAAAAAGTCAGAGCCGACTCACGTCGGCTGCTACCAATCAAGGGTTCACCGCCGACGTTTCGGTGGCGCGCAGCGGCGAGACGGTGCGGCAGGACGAGTGGCGCAGCGAATTGCTTCGCGCCGGGATTCGCGGCAAAGGCGGGCAGATGATTCGTTTCTCCCGCGTCGAACCGCTCTCCGGCACGCGCTGGCTGCACGCCGATGCCGAAACCAAACCAAACGACGACGGCGTGGATAGGTTGAGGGAAGGCGCGGCGACGGAGCGGCAGCGCGTGGTGATTTCCTTCGGCCCGGAGCACGCGCCGTTGGAGCAGAAGCAGGTCGAGCGCGCTTACGAGGAGTCGAAGACCCTCGTGCCCCGCCCGCAAATTCTCATCTTCGCCGCGTTCCAATTCGACCCGGAGGCGGCCAAGGACATTGACGAGACGAAGATTCCCGGCATCACGCTGTTGAAGGCGCAGATGAACGCGGATTTGTTCACGGAAGATTTGAAAAAGAAGCGCACGAGCAACGAAAGTTTCTGGCTCATCGGCCAGCCGGACGTGCGATTGAGAAAATCCGAAATCCGAAATCCGAAATCCGAAAGGCGGAGGGCCAAGCCAAAGCAGGAGGTGGAGGAGCTTTGGGAAGTTGAAGTGGCCGGGTTTGATTACTACGACACGAAGACGGGGCAAATCGTATCGGGCGGCGCGGGCCAGATCGCGGTGTGGATGCTGGACACGGATTACGACGGGCGGAGTCTGTTTGCGCGGCAGGTGTTCTTCCCGATGGCCGGGGAGAAAGAAGGTTGGTCGAAGCTGGCGAAGAACCTCAAGGCGGAGATTGACGAAACCTTGATCGAAGCCTATCGCGGCACCGTGTCGCTAGCGTTCGCGCCGGGCCAGCATGGCCGCGTGGCGGTGAAGATCGTGGATGATCGGGGGATTGAGAGTTTGAAGATATTGGAGATAAGCTGATATGGCTTTTGAATCCTTAACGGAAGCCCGCATCCAAGAGCTGTTGCGGATGCCGAAGCGCGTGACGAATCCAACCGCGCGCAACGTCGCGGATGCGAACCACGAGCGCCGGGATTATGTTGTGGAGAGCGCCGAGGGCGCGGAGCGATTCAAACTTTTTGTGCGCCAGAACAAGACCATCAGCGATGACTTTTCCTGCGGGCTGCAATGGCTGCCGGCGGGGGGTGAAAGCCTGATTTTGGCCCGCTACAACGGCTCAAGCCACGAACACCCGAACAAATTGGAGGGAACAAAGTTGAGTTTCGCCTGCCACATTCACCAGGCAACCGAACGATACGTGCAAGCGAATCTGAAACCCGAAGGCTTCGCGGCAGCGGAAACCGCGAAGTATCAAACGTGTGATGGCGCTTTGCACCAGCTTGTTACCGACTGCAACGTCAGCGGACTTGAAACCAAGGCCGACCACCCGGAGTTATTTCAATGAGCTTCGATGTTAATCTTCTCAAAGAGCGGCTTTGCAAAACACTCTGCGGCGAAGTCCAGATTCACAAGACGCGCCAAGGGTATCTGCAAATTCTGACTCCCTTTACGTTCACGGACGGCGACACGTTTCAGGTGTATTTGCAGGAAATGCCCGGCGGCGGAGTGCGGTTGACCGATTTCGGCCACACACTCATGCACCTGAGTTACGAGAACGACCTAGGAAAATTCCGGGAAGGCACACGCGGCAAGCTGTTCGACCAAGTCCTGGCAACCGTCGGGATGCGGGAAGAGAATGGCCAACTGGTCTTTGACGCGGCGTTGGAAAGTTTGGGGGGGGGGAATTCTTCAGTTCGGCCAGGGGTTGACCCGAATTCATGACCTGACCTTTCTCAACCGCGCCCGTGTCGCGAGCACTTTCTACGAAGATTTGAAGGAGCGGCTTTACAGCCTGGTTGCTTCCGAAAAAATCCAACCTGAATACATCCTGGCCGGTGAGACGGATGCGGAAAGTTACCCAATTGATTTTCGCGTCGAAGGCAAACGCGCACCGCTGTTTGTGTTTGGCGTCGCCGGTCGGGACAAAGCTCGCCTCGTGACCATCGTTCTCGAGCATTGGCTCCGAGCGAAGGTTGATTTCGATTCACTGCTGATTTTCCAAGAGCAACAGGAAATTCCTCGTCAGGATTTGGCCAGGTTGTCAAACGTTGGCGGTGAGATGGTTGCCTCGCTTGACGCATCGGAGGATTTTCAGCGGAAAATCGTCAAGCTGGCGGCATGAAAAGCAACAGTCCCAACATTTCGCGCGCGAGCTTCGAACATTTGAGGGGGAGGTTGGAACGTTTGGCCGGGAGGTTCGAACGTTTGGGCGCGAACTCCGAACATTTGCCCGCTGCTCCCGCTCCGTAAAATGGCTTCCGGCCTCACCCATCTCATCGTCAACTCGCCCTACGACGAGCCGAAGCATCATTGGCACTATCACCGGGAGACGCAGAAGTTTTCGCTCAAGGATGGCCGTCGTCCGGCAGGTTACGTCATCGCGTCGGAAAGTTCCAAGGCGTTTGACGATCCTGGACGGTTCATCCCGATTGAACTGGTGAACCAAATCCGTCCCCGCGTGAAGGCCTGGCGCGAGAGCGGTTACGCCGGGGTGAGCGGCATCACGCGGCGGTTGCTGGAACATTGGCGCGGTTCGGAGCGTTACGAGCGCCAGCGGCTGTTCTTTTGCCAGCTTGAAGCGATGGAAACGCTCATCTGGCTCACGGAAGCCCCGGCGTCGGAGCGCGTCGGCATTGCGATCTCGTCAGACGGCGGGGCGTTTCAACGGCTGTGCTGCAAGATGGCCACGGGCAGCGGCAAGACGGTCGTGATGGCCATGCTCGTCGCGTGGCAGGTGTTGAACAAGGTCACGTATCCGCAGGACGACCGCTTTTCGAAACACATTTTCATCGTTGCGCCCGGTTTGACGGTCAAGAGCCGGTTGCAAGTACTCATTCCCGCCGGGCCGGGCAATTACTATGACGAGTTCGACATCGTGCCCGGCGGGTTGCGGGAGCAGTTGCGGCAGGGCAAAGTCGTGGTTCGCAACTGGCACGTCCTGAATTGGGAAACGGACGACAAAGTTCGCAAGAAGCGGAGCGTGGACAAGCGCGGCGCAAAGAGTGACGAGGCTTACGTGCGCGAAGTGCTCGGCGACATGGCGAAGGTAAACAATATCCTCGTCATCAACGACGAGGCGCACCACGCCTGGCGCGTCAACCCCGAGTCGAAGAAGGCGAAAATTGACCGGGCGTTGATCGAGGAAGCGACGAAGTGGGTCGGCGGGCTTGACCGGATTCACAAGGCGCGGCGGATTCTGCGGTGCTTCGATTTCTCCGCGACGCCGTTCTCGCCGAGCGGCAAGCAGAGTTCCGAGGAATCGTTGTTCGGCTGGATTGTCAGCGACTTCGGATTGAACGATGCGATTGAGGGCGGATTGGTCAAGACGCCACGCGTCGTCGTGCGTGACGACGGGATGCCGGACGTGAAAACCTACAAGTCGAAGCTCTACCACATTTACGAGCATGTGCGCGATGACTTGAGCCGGAGCGCCCAGGAGTTTGATCCCTTGCCCGACCTGGTGATGAACGCCTACCTGCTTTTGGGCAAAGACTGGCTCGCCACGTATCAGGATTGGAAGAAGCTCGGTTATCCAACGCCGCCCGTGATGATTACCGTCGCCAACCGCACGGAAACCGCCGCCCGCGTGAAAAACACTTTCGACAAGAAGAAGGTGTTGATTGACGAACTGTGCGACCCGGAAAGGACGCTGCACATTGACTCGAAGGTGCTCGACATGGCGGAGGCGAAGGAGGAGGAAGGCGAGTCTCAACCAGAGAACGGCGCAAGTGACGATGACGACGAGCCGAAGCAGAAGAAACTGACCAAAGCGGAGCAGGCGGAGTTGCTGCGCAAGACGGTTGACACCGTGGGTAAGATTGGCGAGCCGGGCGAGAAAATCCAAAAGGTGATTTCCGTCGGGATGTTGTCGGAAGGTTGGGATGCGAAGACGGTGACGCACATTATGGGCTTGCGGGCGTTTTCGAGCCAGTTGCTTTGCGAGCAGGTGGTCGGACGTGGGTTGCGTCGCACGAGTTACGAGGCAAAGAAAGTGCCGCACCCGGTCACGGGCACGGCAGTGGAACTTTTCGAGGCGGAATACGTGAACATCTTCGGTGTGCCGTTCACTTTTCTGCCCCACGAAGGCGGCACGGACGGCCCGTTGCCTCCGCCGTCGCCGAAGACACGGATTGAACCCGCGCGAGAAAAGGTTGGTTTCTTGATCAGTTGGCCGAACATCATTCGCATTGACCACGTTTGCCGCCCGAAGTTGGAATTGGATTTGAAACAGGTCGAGCCGCTGGTGCTCAACGCGACGGACAAGATCGAAAACGCGGAGATGGCTGCGGTCGTTGCGGGCAAGCCGAACCTGGCGGTGTTGACGGAGATTGACCTGCAAGCGTTGGCGGAGCGGTTCAGATTCCAGAAGATCGTGTTCGAGGTTGCCCGCGATGTTTACGACCAGATGAAGCCGACGTGGAAAGGCGCGAAGGAAAATCTGCTCGCTCAGGTGATTCGACTTGTAGAGAAGTTCATCACGTCGCCGTTGCTCGAAATCAATCCGCCGTTGTTCTATCGGGACGAAATGAAGCGTCGCGTAATGCTCACGTTGAACATGGCGCGCATCGTCCAACACGTTTTCGAGCAAATCCGATTCGGCAACACGGTGACGATTGAACCGGTGTTCGACAGCAACCGGCCAATCCGTTCAACGGCGGACATGCAGCCTTGGTTCACTGGCAAGCCGGTCGTGGCGGCGAATCGCTCGCACATCAATTTGTGCGTGGCGGACTCGACTTGGGAAGCGCAAGCCGCTTACGAACTCGACCACAACGCGAACGTCGCAGCTTGGGCGAAGAACGATCACTTGGGCTTCGAGATTGCCTACATCTTCGCGGGAGTGTTTCACAAGTTCCGCCCCGACTACCTGATTCGGCTCGTGAACGGCGTGCTGCTCCTCGTAGAAACCAAAGGGCAGGACACGTCCAAAGATCAAACGAAGCGACGATACCTTGGCGAATGGATAAAGGCGGTGAATGAACACGGTGGCTTTGGCAAGTGGACTTCCGACGTGTGCCTGAATCCGTCCGACCTGCCGACGGCCCTCCACAATGCGACAAAAGGTTAGCTCTTCGTGTCTCCTCTCCTGCTTTCGCAATCCTTTCCGCCCCACTCTTGCTCAACTTTTCCGGTAACGTACTCCAACAAAAGGGCCTTCATTTTGTTTGCCCGGGCGATGCCACCCAGAAATGGCCAAAGCCTCTCCTGAAGCTGCGCGGTAATGAATGGCCGCCGATCCTTTGTGCTGAACACATAGTGAGAAGAAGATCTGACGTAGGACATTGGGGGATTCAGCCGTCCCAGCGGGACTTACGCGATCGCCAATTCGACCCCGGCAGTAGACTGCCGGGCTATTCTCGAATCTCCCTCCGGCAGGCGGAGACTGTCAGAATGTCCAAACTCCAGAGCCGGTCGGAAACCGGCGCTCCGCCCGCCATGATTGAGGCATTGCTGATCGGCGCAGATTCTTGCTGCAAACCCCGTTTGGCTTGTGCTAGTGTGGTTCTCCGTGATACTGAACCGCAAAGCATGGCAATTCCCATGAGGCTCTTCAGTATTTCACGGTTAAACAAACAGGCTCCCGGCGAGGCAGTTTGGCTTAAGCCAGACGCTTGCAACGGAAGAGCGGCCGGCTTGCCCCGGCAAGCCGACAAAATCCGAAACCAACATGAAAACCAGCGCAAAACCATCGGGCAAAAAACCGAAAATAGCGGTCAAAGATCTGAAGACCAGGAAAGATCCAAAGGGCGGGGCTGATCATTCCAGCAGCAGTTCCTCTCGTTAGGGTGTGACGATGCGAAAGGAGCGCGGGCCTCCGGGCCTGCGCGTGCGTAAACGACGTGCCTTTCCGGCCTCGAACGAGTCCGCTTTCGACCGGCAACGGAACTCACTGATTGGTGAGGGGCGCCACCGCCGGGCTGTCTGGGCCAGACTTGGCTTCTGTTCAACGTTGGCTCAACACGCAGGCAGGGATGTGCCCGCGCTCCAAGTGAACGGGCCCCGCTGAGATGAGATTTGCCTGCTTCATTGCCGCGCTGCTGTGGCTGGCCCCTGCTGCTGGCGCCCAGAATCAAGTCCTGGACCTGGATGGCAAGGACAGCTTCGTCGAACTGCCGCCGGATAGCTTCAAAGCCCTTGACGAGGCCACCATCGAAGCGTGGGTGAAATGGGAGAACGTCCGGGGGTATGGCCGCCTCTTCAATTGCGGGCAGAAGCGGAGCGATTTTTCGATTGCCTTGTTGAATGGGCTGGACTTGTGGTTGGTGTTGGTCGATGACCAGTCCAGGAACCAGGAACTCATCGTTTCGGCCATCGTCAAGCCGCGCGCCTGGTGCCATATTGCCGCCGTCACTGGCCACGAAGGGATGAAACTCTATTTCGATGGCATGCTGGTCGCCACCCAGAGTTTCACGGGCAGCTTTTCGATGCTCAAGTCGGGGGCTAAGAATTATCTGGGCAAAACGGTTTCAGACGGTGATTCCGACCCCGCCTTTCACGGGCAGATCGATGACGTGCGCGTTTGGCGGGTGGCCCGCACCGGCGAGCAAATCCAGCGGGATATGTTCGCCCCGTTAACCGGGCGGGAGGAGGGATTGGCTGCGCTGTGGGACTTCGAGGCAGGCGATGCCCGCGACCGTTCCACCAATCAATTTCACGGACAGCTCCGGGGCACCGCCAGAATTGTCGCAGCACGAAGGCCTTCTGCGGATGAACTGGCGCGCCCGGCCTTGCTTTGCGGCTCGGTTCGAGACACGACGGACCAACCTCTTTCCGATGCCTTCGTGTCGGTGGAACAAGAGGACAAGGAAGTGGCCCGCACCAGCGCCAACTCGTCCGGCGAGTATCGGCTGGCGGTTTATCCGGAAGGCAAATCGTTTGACCTGGCTGCCAGCAGCGGCGATGGAGGAGCTTGGCAAACGAATCTTCAGTTGCGGCCGGGCGAACGCCGGCAGCTCGATCTGGACGCCGGAGAATCCACTGGCATTTCAGGCACGGTCACGGCGCGTGATAACAGTTCGCCCCTGGCGTTTGTCTCGGTTCAATTGGTCCGGCCGGCTTCGGAAGCTCCGGCGCCGGATGGGACCGTTCCGCGTCCGCCGCGGGTCGTCGATGCGACATTTACCGACGAGAAGGGCCGATTTCGCTTTGCCAATGTCAAGCCGGGCCCATTCCAGATTCGTTGCCAGGTTCCGGGGAAGTTAATCTATCATAAGGACCCGGTTACGATTGAACCCGGCTCGCCATCGCTGCCAGGCGGGCAGGCCGACGCAACCCAAGCCGGACGGGCAGATGGGCGGCAGCGGCCATCAATCGATTTTCGTCTGGCCCCATTTAGGAAGGGGACGTGGAAAAGCTTCGGCTTCCTGGACCGATTGGCTCACGAGGAAGTGCGTGATATCCACATTGACCCGGACGGAACAATGTGGTTCGCCACGGCGGGCGGGGTTTCGCGATATGACGGCAAAGGTTTCATCAGTTACACCAAAGAGGACGGCCTGGCGCACAATCATATCTCGGTCGCAGCCCGCGGCCCGGACGGAGCGATGTGGTTTGGCACCGAAGGAGGGGTTTCGCGGTTCGATTCATCAGCCGAGCCCGGAAGTGCCAGGAAATGGCAGAGCTTTACGACCGCAGACGGTTTGGCGCGGGACAATGTAGTCTCCATCGCCTTCGATGCGGCGGGCAGCGCCTGGTTTGGCACGGGCGGCGGCTCAGTCTATGGCAGCGGCAACGGGCTTTCGCGCTACGACGGGAATCGATGGACCAGTTTCACCCCGGCGCAGGGCGTGCCCCACTATGACGTTCACGCCCTGGTCTGGGACCCTAAGGGCCTGCTGTGGCTGGGCACTCATGCCGGCGTGGGCCAGTACGATGGCAAAGAGTTCAACGCCAAAATAACCAAAGCGGATGGGCTGCTTCATGACGGCGTCCATTCTCTCTTCCGGGAGGGCGATGGAACGCTCTGGATTGGCGCCCATCGCGTCGTTTCACGTTATGGTCCAACGGCCGATTCTGCCGGCGCTCAGGTTTTGACGCATTTGACGGTCAAAGAAGGATTTGTGCCGGACGTGGCCAACGCCCTCCTGCGGGACTCGCGCGGCATCTTATGGATCGGCACGGACGGCATGGGCTTGTTCCGCTACGACGGCAAGACTCTGGTCCGGTTCACGCATCACGATGGCTTGGCTGGAGACGTGATTTACGCGCTGCGTGAAGCTTCGGATGGCCTGCTGTGGATTGGCACCGGCAACGGCGTCTCCTGCTACGATGAAACCAGCTTCGCGAGTTTCACTGCGCAGGATGGCTTGCCCAACAACGCGGTGAGCAGGATTTTTCCGGACGCGGACGGCGCGTTCTGGGTTGCGCGCCCCGTGCCGTATGATGGCTATGGCTGGCCGCTCTGGCGTTCGCCAGGCGACGGTGTCACGCGCTTTGACGGGGAGGGTTTCCGGAACTTCAGCGCGGTCGAGGGCCTGGCCGGCAACCACGTCCACGCGATGGCGCGTGATGCACAAGAGGGAACCTGGGTTGGCACTGACCAGGGACTGGCCCGCTACGATGGCAAAAAGTTCAGCAAGATACTGTTGCCGAAGGAAGAGGGCGTATTGAGTTTGCATTACGGTCGCGATGGCCTGCTTTGGGTGGGCACTCGGAATTCCATCTGGCGGCACAACGGCCGGCAAATAGAGGACCTGGCGACTGTCTATAAACTGCCACCGCAGACGGTGCTCGCCATTCATGGCCAAACTAACGGCACGCTCTGGTTCGCCACGCGGGAGAGAGGCTTGTGGCGCTTTGACGGGCGGCAGTTTTCTAATTTTAACAAAACAAACGGGCTGCCTGGCAACTGGATGCAATCCATCACGGAGGCGCCGGATGGAACGTTCTGGTTTACCACGGGCCAAACGCCGGTTGAACCGGCCCAGGGCGTGGTTCGGTATGACGGCAAACAATTCACGACGTTTGCGACCACGAACGGTTTGGCCGAGAATTATGTTCGCGTCATTCATTGTGATCGCGACGGCACAGTTTGGTTTGGCACCGGGAGCAGCGGTCTTTGCCGCCTCCGTCCTTCGGCGGAGCAGAAAGTTGAAAAGCCGTTCGAGACGTTCACTCAAGCCAAAGGCCAGCTCGGACAAAACTCCGTCAACGCTCTTTATCGGGATGCGTCCGGCTTGCTCTGGGCCGGCACCGACGGCGGTGTGGCGTGCTTCGATGGAGCGGCCTGGTCTTCCCTGGACAAGCGTGATGGCCTGGCCGGCCAAAAAGTGACTGCCATTGCCGAGGATGGCAAGGGTTTCCTCTGGTTTGGGACCGATCAGGGCCTGACCCGTTTCAAGCGGCGTTCATTCCAGCCACACCCACCGGTCGTCACCGTGCAGAGCGATCAGCCCGCGTCGGGACGGTCAGGCTGGTTTGCCAACGCCAGCGACCGGAACGAAGCGGGACTCCCCCAACCCGAGGAAATGCTCACGGGCAAGGCAAACCCGCCGGTTGTGACAAGCGGCCGGCGCGTGACGTTTCGTTGTTACGCGGCGGACCTCAAAGCGCGCTCCGAACATCGGCAGTACCGCTTTCAACGGGCCAAAGGCCTTTGCACGCCGTCCGAACTGATGAAAAACCCGACCGGGTTTCCTTTTTCCACGCCCACCAACGAGACCCAGTTCGAGACCGCGTTCGAGGAGCCGGGCCTGTACACGGTTGCCGTGCAGTATATCGACCGCGACCTCAATTACTCCTTGCCGTCGGTAACCATGATGACGGTCGTGCCGCCTTGGTACCGCAACGGCTGGATCGTCCTTCCCTCCGGCGCGCTGGTGCTGGGGCTGCTGGCCACTTCCCTCCTCTCAACGTCGCGTTACCGGGCCAAGCGGCGCGAAGCGGAGCGGCTGCGAGAACAATTGTTCATCGAAGAGAAACGGGCCCGCGAGTCTGCCGAAGCGGCCAAGGAAGCCGCCGAAGTGGCCAACAAGGCCAAGAGCCGATTCCTGGCCAACATGAGCCACGAACTGCGCACGCCGCTCAATGCCATCATCGGCTACAGCGAAATGCTCCAGGAGGAAGTGGCGGACTTGGGTCACAACGAATTCATTCCGGACCTCCGCAAGATTCACGCCGCGGCCAAGCATCAACTCGGCCTGATTAACGAAATCCTGGATTTGTCGAAAATTGAGGCGGGCAAGATGACTTTGTATTTGGAGACCTTCGATATTGGCCAAATGGTCAAGGATGTTACGGCCACGATTCACCCGTTGGTGCTGAAGAACTCGAACCGGCTGGCGGTCGATTGCCCAGCCGAGATCGGTTCCATGCATGCGGATTTAACCAAAGTGCGCCAGGCGCTCTTCAACTTGTTGAGCAATGCCTGCAAGTTCACTGAAAACGGAACCGTGCAATTGCAGGTGAGCCGTCAGACGGACGAAGGAAAGGATTGGATCACGTTCCATGTCATCGATTCCGGCATCGGCATGACTCCGGATCAATTGGGCCGGCTCTTCGAATCGTTCAACCAGGGCGACACGGTCATCATGCGCAAGTATGGCGGCACGGGTTTGGGCCTGGCCATCAGCCGCCGCTTTTGCCGCTTGATGGGCGGGGATTTGACCGTGACGAGCGAGTTGGGAAAAGGCTCCGTCTTCAGCGCCCGGCTGCCGGTTGAAGTTCCGGAGTTGCAGGCCGGCTGAGCCATGGACTGTTCAGCCGCGCAGGGCCCAGCGCACGAGCTCACCCAGGCGCGGCGGCTTGCCTTGCATGAGCAACCCGATCCGGAAGACGCGGGTGGCGGCCACAGTCAGGAGCACGCTGAACAAAAGCATGCCCAGCAACCCCAGCCACGGCTGCCAGGCGGGCACACCGGCAGGCAGGCTCTGCCGCAACAGCATCAGCATCGGCGTGAACGGAGGAATGAACGAGCCCACCGTCGCCACCAGGCTGTGCGGCTCCTTTAAAACGGGACCCAGAAGAAACATCGGGATCAACATCGGCAGGAGCGAGGGCAACGCCAGGTTCTGGGCATCGCGGGCGTCGTTGCAGGCCGCGCCCAAGGCGAGAGAGTTGCCGCCCACCATCAGAATAGACAGGACTACGTATGTCAGAAACCAGGGCAGAAGGTGAAACGGGAAGAAGCCGACGGCACCCAACTGGA
>ERZ1292640.3468-Hain-H43-02um-R1-3468-length-12272-cov-8_pt1 | contig 12272 bp, 10 predicted proteins | sample MGYA00564404_ERZ1292640 | MGnify/ENA primary metagenome ERZ1292640 (study PRJEB36523, sample SAMEA6512636) | groundwater metagenome | collected 2019-01-08 | study: AquaDiva: Metagenomics assemblies of 32 groundwater samples | reverse complement strand
GTGTCGCCGTGCGGCACCTGGAACAGGAGCTTGTCGGGGTTCTTGAAGTCGATCGCCGACAGCACGCCGTAGGGCGGCTTGACGATCGGCAGGCCATCGAGGCCCTCGCCCAGCGCGCGGCGGCCGGTGGAGCCGGGGAAGTTGATGCCGCCGGCGGGCGCTCCCGCGGGTGCGCCTGCGGGACGCTCGACGCGCAGACCGTAGTTCGGCTCCGCTTCCCAGCGCGGAGTGCGGTTGCCCTTGTTCTCGGGGCTGACCTTGTGGAATTCCTCTTCGTCGTAGTGGCCGACCGTGACGTTGGTCATGCCCGCCTGCGAGTAGAAGATGCCGGTCTCGACGTCAAAGCCGGCGCCGGGCCAGTTGGTGCCACCGGCGGTGTTGCCGATGTTGATGCCGCCGAGCAGTTTCGACTCGGGGCCCGTGGGGGGCACGAAGGGCGTGGGCTCCCAGCGGAACAGCTTGAGGTTCTTCAGCGCCTGCGCGCGCAGCGCCGGCGTGAAGTCGATGAGGTCGCTCTCGGCCACGTAGGTGCGGGCGTAGGCTGGCGGCTTGGTGACGAAGGGCTGCGTCGGCGCGGTCTGCTCGTACTTCATCGTCGACTGCGGAACCGGGCGCTCTTCAATCGGCCAGATCGGCACGCCGGTGATGCGGTCAAAGGTGTAGAGCCAGCCCTGCTTCGAGGGCACGGCCACCAGCTTGCGCATCTTGCCCTCGACCATCGTGTCGATCAGCAGCGGTGCCGACGACATGTCATGGTCCCACAGCGGGTGATGCACGAACTGGAAGTGCCACTTGCGGACGCCGGTCTTCAGGTCGACCGCGACCAGCGACTCGGCGAACAGGTTGTCGCCGGGACGGTTGCCGCCGTACTCGTCGATGGTCGGCGTCTCGACCGGCAGGTAAGCGATGTTGGCTTCCGGATCGACGGTGATCTGCGTCCACACACCGTTGTTGCCGGTGTATTCCGCCGAGCCGTTCTTCCACGTGTCGTAGCCGAACTCGCCCTTGCGCGGAATGCCGTGGAACGCCCACAGCTGCTTGCCGGTGCGCGCATCGAACGCGCGGACCTGGCCCTGCACGTTGGTGGCGTACTCGTAGCCGAGGCCCTCGAACATCGACGAGCCGACGATGATCACGTCGTTGACGACGGTTGGCGTCGAGTGGAGGCCGATTTCCGACTTCTCGAGGTCGGCCTGCTTGCCGTTGATCATGATGCCGACCTTGAGGTCGACCACGCCGTCCTTGCCAAAGCCCGAGACGGGCTGGCCGGTCTTGGCGTTGAGCGACACCAGGCGGTAGCCGGTGGTCACGTAGACGACGCGGTCATCGCCCTTGCCGTCGGTCCAGTAGGAGAGGCCGCGACCCGACAACTGGCGGGGCGCCCAGCGCGTGGCGCGCTCGCCTTCGTCCATGCTGTAGGTCCACTTGATTTCGCCGGTGCGCGGTTCGACCGCGATCACGGCGCGACGGGTGCCGGCGGTCGCATACAGCATGCCCTTGACCATGATGGGCGTGCCTTCGAGCTTGGTTTCGGGCCGCGGACCGAAGTTGTCGGTCTTGACGCGCCAGGCGACTTCCAACTTGCTGAAGTTGTTGCCGTTGATCTGATCGAGGGGCGAGTACTTGCTGCCGCGAAGGTCCGCGGTGTACATCGGCCACTCGCCGTTCTTGGTGCTCGGCATCGGGCTGGCCTGTCCGGACACGAGCGGGGCGACCCACGCGTAGACCGCGACGAGCAGCACAAGTGCGGGCACGACCCGAATTGCGATGCGCTTCATGCGTTTTCTACTCCTGCAAACTGGTAAGGAAGACAGTCGACCGAACCCTTCCCGATTCGATCGCGACATGATAGCGCCTTTTGGGGCCAGCGGGGCAGTGAACTCGGCTAAACGCTGGCCTTGAGGCGCTTGACCTCATCGGGCGTGAGATCGCGCCATTGCCCGGGTTTCAGGCGGCCGAGGCCGATCGGCCCCATCTGGACCCGGCGCAAATCCCGCACCGGCAGCCCGACCGCACGGCACATCTTCCGGATTTGGCGGTTCCGGCCTTCCCGCAGGGTAATGGTCAGCAGCGTCGTCGGTTTGTGGCCCTTCACCGTGGTGCCGGCGTGGACGTCGGCCGGCGAGGTGCGGCGGCCGTCGATGAAGACGCCCTTGCGCAGTTTCTCCATCGCCTTCGGGTCGGGTATCCCCAGCACGATCACCTCGTAGACCTTGTCGACCTCGTGGCGCGGGTGAGTGAGACGCGCGGCGAGATCGCCGTCGGTCATCATCAGCAACAGGCCTTCCGAATCGAAGTCGAGACGCCCCACGGGATAGATGTAGGCGCCCTGGCCGATCAGGTCCATCACCGTCGGCCGGCCCTCGGGATCGCTGCGCGTGGTGACATAGCCCTTGGGCTTGTAGAGGACGATATAGCGGTCCTTGACGTCGAGCTTGATGCGGCGGCCGTCGACCTTGATCGCATCTTTTGATGGATCGGCCTTGGTACCGAGCGCGCGCACGGTTTCGCCGTTCACCGTCACACGGCCTTCGAGAATCATCTGCTCCGAGGCACGGCGTGAGGCGACGCCGGCGGTCGACAGAATTTTTTGCAGCCGAACGCCGGAATCATTCTCAGTCATCAATTCGCACCACAGCACCCAAGCACGTCAGCACCTAAGCACCTCAGCACCCAAGCACCTCAGCACCCAAGCACTATCGCCCCATTATCCCTCGCCAGAATTGCATCAGGCGCCAAACCTCGGTGATGCTCGGCGCGCGGTTCACCTCGGCATGGGTGATCAGGCCGCTCAACAAGCCGGTCACCTCGACCTTGTCCTTCAGGTGCTCGGCGAGCAGCACGGTTTCGACCGAGGGGATCACGTTGTCGTCGACGCCGTGCAGCAGCAACACCGGTGCCAGCGGCGGCGCGGCCCGTTCGGCCGACAGCGCCGGCATGCCGGGATGGTCCTTGAGGCCGTCGGCAATGGGCAGCAGGATTGGTCCCAGCTTGTCGACCGCCCGGTCGTTCACGTAGGTCATCAGGGCGCGCGAAGGCTCGGGCAGGGTCTGCGCGTAGGCCTTCATCTCGTCGAACACCTTCACGGCCGCCGCCTGATCGGTCAGCGCCAGCGACGAGGCGAGCAGGAAGCCGTCGATGCCGCGGCTGAGCGCGGCCACCTGGTCGGCCGGCACCACGCGGTCCGCGAGGCTCAGCAGCACGACCGCCACGCCGTAGTCGTGCGGCGGATGCACGCCGACGTACGCGGCGCCGGCGACCGCCGAACTGCGCTTGGCGCGTTCGAGATCGCCGAGCACCTCGCCGGAACACAGGTAGTGCATCACGCGGGCCAGGTCGCCGTGACCGCCAAACGACAGCACGAACGCCACGTGATCGCGAACGGAGGGCCGTCCGGCAGCCACCACCGACAGGCCGCCGGAAAAGCTGATGCCGAGCAGGCCCACCTTGCCGTCGGCCGCGTACTGCGGTTGCCCGCTGGCCCAGATCACCGCGTCTTCAATCACGTCGGTGACCTGCGGCGTGATCTTGAACTTCTGCAGGTCCGGCGCGGCGATCGTCAGCACGCCAAACCCGGTGGCCGCGAGGTCTTCGGCCAGGCCGACCAGCCGCGCTTCGTTGATACCGTCACGATGCACGCCCGGCATCAGCAGGACGGTGCGGCGCGCGCCGCCGGCCGGACGGTAGAAGCGGGCCGGCACGCCGCCCTGCCGCGTCGGCACCATGAACACGTCCTCGCGCGACACCGCCGCGGCGCGCCAGCCGGCCACGGTGGCCGGGGCGCCAGGCAGGTCGGCGGCGCGAATGATGAAGCTGAGCGCGTCGAGATAGGGCGGCGCCAGCGCGCCGAAGACGACGAGCAGCGCGGTGACGGCAATCGCCGCCTTGCCGCGGCGCGAGAGGGGCACGGCGGAATGGTACACTGGACAGCTGAAGGTTCGCACATTGGTTCAATCAAGGGGGTGCCATCCCGAAGGTTCGACCACGCCGGTTCTCGGAACCATGTGATTGAACCCGCGTGATTGAACTACGGTGACGGAACCCTCGTGAAGAACCTCATAATCGCGATTGATGGCCCCTCGGGCGCCGGCAAGGGCACGCTCGCGCGCACCCTGGCGCAGCGGCTTGGTTACCGGCACGTCGACACCGGCGCCATGTACCGCGCCGTGGCGTGGAAAGCGGCTCACGCCGGGGTGTCCCTGGACGACGATGGCGCCGTGTCGGCCGTGGCGGTCAACGCGGCGCTCGACCAGGCGGACGGCCGCATCACGATTGACGGGCACGACGTGACCCGGATCATCCGGACCCCCGAAGTCGACAAGGCGGCGGCCGCCGTGGCGCGGCTGCCTCACGTGCGCGAGGTGCTGGTGGCACGGCAGCGGGCGCTTGGGGCGGACGGCGGCGTGGTGATGGAAGGCCGCGACATCGGCACGGTGGTGTTTCCCGGCGCCGACATGAAGATCTACCTGGACGCGTCGGCGGAAGAGCGCGCGCGGCGGCGGGCGACCGACGAGGCGCACAGCGGCGGCCAGGACAGCCTGGCCAATGTGAAGAACGACCTGGTGGCGCGCGACACGACCGATTCGACCCGGGCCGTGGCGCCGCTGACGCTCGCGCAGGATGCCGTCTACATCGACACTACCGAGATGCCGATCGAGGTCGTCGTCAACCACGTCATGATGTTGCTGATCGACAAGCTAAACCCGCTCGGATGACGACGACATGACCCCCGACGAATTCCGCAAGGCCGGCCACGCGCTGATCGACTGGATTGCCGACTATCGCGCCACCGTCGAGTCGCGCAAGGTGATCGCCCAATCCGCGCCAGGCGACATCAAGGCCCTGTTGCCGCAGGCTCCGCCGAAACAAGGCGAGGCCTTCGCCGGCATAGCCGCCGACATCGATCGGGTCGTGATGCCGGGCATCAGCCACTGGCAACATCCGCGATTCTTTGGGTACTTCCCGTCGAATGGCACATTCGCCAGCGTGCTGGGTGACCTGCTCAGCTCGGGCCTTGGCGTGATCGGGTTGGCGTGGCAGTCGAGTCCCGCGCTGACTGAGGTCGAAGAAGTCGTCGTCGACTGGATGCGGCAGATGCTGGGCCTGTCGCCGGCGTGGAGCGGCGTGCTGAACGACACGGCATCGACCAGCACGCTCGTGGCGCTCCTGTGCGCGCGCGAGCGAACCTCGAACTACAGCTCGAGCCGCGGCGGCTTGCAGGCAGAGGCCAGGCCGCTGATCGTCTACACGTCGGCGCAGAGCCATAGCTCGGTGGAGAAGGCGGCGCTGCTCGCCGGGTTTGGCCGCGAGCATGTCCGCTTGGTGCCGCACGACACCGCCTATGCCATGCGGCCGTATGCCTTGGACGCGCTGATCCAGGCCGACCTCGCGGCCGGCAACCAGCCCTGCGCGGTGGTCGCCACCACCGGCACCACGACCTCGACCGCGCTCGACCCGCTGGCGGCGATTGCGAAAGTCACGACGGAGCACGGCCTGTGGCTGCACGTCGATGCCGCGATGGCGGGCTCGGCGATGATCCTGCCGGAGTGCCGGTTCATGTGGGACGGCGTCGAACAGGCGGATTCGCTGATCGTCAACGCGCACAAGTGGCTGGGCGCGGTGTTCGATTGCACGCTATACTTCGTCCGCGACCCGGAACACCTGGTGCGCGTGATGTCGACCAACCCGAGCTACCTGCAGACCGCCGCCGATGGCCGCGTGAAGAATTACCGCGATTGGGGCCTGCCGCTCGGCCGCCGCTTCCGCGCTCTGAAATTGTGGTTCCTGATCCGCGAGCAAGGTGTCGAGGGCCTGCAGTCACGGCTGCGCCGCGACCTCGCCAACGCGGAGTGGCTCGAACAACAGATCAAGGCCACGCCAGGATGGAAGGTGCTCGCGCCGGTGCCGTTGCAGACGCTGTGCGTCCGGCACGAGCCCGGCTGGCTCACGGATGAAGCGCTCGACCTGCATACGCAAGCCTGGGCCGCGCGCGTCAATCAATCCGGCGCCGCCTACCTGACGCCGGCGATGCTCGACGGCCGCTGGATGGTCCGCGTGTCGATTGGCGCCGAACAAACTGAGCGTGTCCATGTCGAGCAACTGTGGGCGCTGATGCAGCAATCCGTGGCGACACACCGTTAGGTTTGTCGAGGTAGCCGCTATGAACACTTTCAAGATCATCAACCCCGCGACCGGCGCCAGCATCGGCTCCGCGCCCGACGCCAACGCCGGCGATGCGAGGGCGGCAATCGAGCGATCGGTCACTGCGTTCCCGTTATGGAAGGCGAAGACGGCGTTCGAGCGTGCCGACATCCTGCGCCGCTGGCGCGATCTCATCCTGAACAACGAAGACGCCATCGCCCGCCTGATGAGCGGCGAGATGGGGAAGCCCATCACCGAGTCGCGCGGCGAGGTGAAATACGCCGCCGGCTTCGTGGACTGGTATGCCGAAGAGGGCAAGCGTGCCTACGGCGATCTCATCCCGACCCATGCCCCGGCCAAGCGCCTGCTCGCCATGCGCCAGCCGGTCGGCCCCGTTTACGCCGTCACACCGTGGAACTTTCCCGCGGCCATGGTGACCCGCAAGGTCGCGCCGGCACTCGCCGCGGGCTGCACCGTGGTGCTGAAACCCGCGGAGCAGTCACCCCTGACCGCGTTACGCCTGTCTGAGTTGTGGGTGGAGGCGGGCGGTCCTGCAGATGTGTTCCAGGTGTTGACCACCGCTGACCCGGTCGCGGTGTCGGCGCCGTTCTTCGCCGACGCGCGCGTGCGCAAGCTGACCTTCACCGGCAGCACCGAAGTGGGGAAGCTGCTCTACGCGCAAGCGGCGCGCACCGTGAAGCGCGTCTCGCTCGAACTCGGCGGCCACGCGCCGTTCATCATTTTCGAAGACGCCGATGTCGCAGCGGCGGTCACGCAGGTCATGGCGACCAAGTTCCGCAACGCGGGACAGACATGCGTGTGTGCGAACCGCATCTACGTGCACGCGTCGATTCGCGATGCGTTCGTCGCGCGCCTGGCCGAGGCGGTGCGCGAGCTGCGGGTCGGCGATCCCTTGAGCGACACGACGCAAGTCGGTCCGCTGGTCGACCGCGCCGGCCTCGACAAGGTGGCGGCGCACGTCGCTGATGCGGTGGCGAAGGGCGCGCGCGCAGTGGTGGGCGGGCATGCGGGGCAGGGCCTGTATTTCGAGCCGACGCTGCTGGTCGATGTCACCGCCGGCATGCGCATTCTCGATGAGGAGACCTTTGGACCGGTGGCGCCGGTGGTCAGCTTCACGGCAGAAGCCGATGTCGTTGCCGCCGCCAACGCCACGCCATATGGCCTGGCGGCCTACATCTGGACGCGCGACCTCGGCCGCGCCTTCCGGGTCGCCGAGACGCTGGATTATGGGATTGTCGGGGTCAACGATGGGTTGCCGGCGACGCCCCACGCGCCGTTTGGCGGCGTGAAGGCGTCGGGTGTTGGCCGCGAAGGCGGGCGCTGGGGTCTCGAGGAGTATCTCGACGTGAAGTACGTCTCGATCCTCCTGAATTCGCAGCCCTCCTGATCTCCTAGTCTTCGTCTTCGAAGTCTTCCTTCGAGCTCGGATCGAGCTCCCACCGGTGGGTATCGCGCTCGGAGATCTCGGCGCCGCCCTGCAGTTCCTCATCGTCGGCGTACTCGACGCCGAGCGCGCGGCCGATTTCGTCGACGACGTCCTGGTCGGGCGTGGGGTTGTCGCCGCCCGGCGCCTCGTCGCCGACCGTTTCGGCCGACTGCCAGTCAGCGTCGACGTCGCCGGCCGTGAGGCGGGGGCTCGCACTGGTGTTCTTCTTCAACGTGTCCTGGAGTTCCTCGAAGCCGGAATGCGCGGCGGAGGCGATGCCGGCCATGCCCAGGCTCGAAGGAATGCCGTGGATGTCGGCCACCGTCTTGCGTGGCCGGTCGAGGTTGGGTTTCCTGTAGGAGGCGACCGCAGCCTTGGCGCCGGCCTTCGCGGCTTTAACGTTGACCACGGCCTTCTTGACGGTCTTGGTGACCTTCCTGGCCACGACCTTGGCCGAGGCCTTTGCCTTCTTGCCGGCGGCCTTGGCCTTCTTGATGGGCTTGGCGGCCTTGCGAACCGCGGCCTTTGCCGTCTTTTTCGCCTTCTTTACCGCTTTCTTGACGGCTTTTCGGGCGGCGGCTTTCGGCGCGGCCGTCTTCTTGGCTTTCTTCGCAGCCTTCTTGGCGGGCCGTGCGGGCTTCTTGCGGGCCATGGCAAAATCCTCCGGGGATTCTTGACAGTTTGCGGCTAAGTAGCGTAACCTCTATCGGTTACGCCGGGTGCCAGTTTCCAGTTCACTTCACAAGTTCCGCTGTGATCACGACGCTGGCGCCCTGACAGTAGCAAATCTGAGAGTAAAGGACACGCACCGATAATGGCAATTTCGCAGGACGAACAAAACCCCGCTACCGAACCAGGCGCGACCCCCGCAGCCCGGGTTCCGGGGAAGCAGGCGCTGAAAACCACGTCACCCTGGGGGCACGACGATGATACCGACCCACAGGAGTATGCACGCCTGCTGGACCTTTACGATAACAGCTTCCGCAACCTCGCGGAAGGTGAAGTCGTCAAGGGCACCGTTCTCAAGGTCACCGCAAACGAAGTCGTAATCGACGTCGGCTACAAGTCCGAAGGCGTGATCGCCGTGGACGAGTTCCTGGACGAGACCGGCCAGGTCATCGTTCGGGAGGGCGACGTGGTCGACGTGCTGCTCGAGCGCACCGAAGACCGCGAGGGCCACATCGTCCTCTCGCGCGAGAAGGCCGAGAAGATGAAGATTTGGGACGAGGTCGAGCGCGCCTTCCAGGAACGGAAGGTCGTGATTGGCCGCGTCGTCGAACGGATCAAGGGCGGTCTCGCGGTGGACATCGGCGTCCGCGCGTTCCTGCCCGGCAGCCAGATCGACGTGCGTCCCGTGCGCAACCTCGATGCGTTGAAGGGGCAGGAGCTCCGCATGCGCGTCATCAAGGTCAACAAGAAGCGCGGCAACATCGTGCTGTCGCGCAAGGTGCTCCTCGAAGAGGAGAACGCCGAGAAGAAGAAGTCGACGCTCGAGACGCTGGCCGAGGGCAAGGTCCTGCGCGGCGTGGTCAAGAACATCACCGACTACGGTGCGTTCATCGACCTGGGCGGCATCGACGGCCTGCTGCACATCACCGACATGTCGTGGGGCCGCGTCGGGCACCCGTCGGAGCTGTTCAAGGTCAACGACGAGATCGACGTGGTGGTGCTCAAGTACGACCAGGCCACCGAGCGCGTCTCGCTCGGCCACAAGCAGTTGATGGCCGACCCGTGGACCACCGTGATGGACCGCTTCCCGGCCGGCGCCCGCATGGCCGGCAAGGTGGTGAGCCTGACCGACTACGGCGCGTTCATCGAGCTGGAACCTGGCGTCGAAGGCCTGATCCATGTCAGCGAAATGTCGTGGAGCAAGCGCGTCAAGCACCCGTCGAAGATCCTCAACGTGGGGGATTCGGTCGACGCCATGGTGCTCGGCGTGGATCCGGCGGCGCGCCGCATCTCGCTCGGCCTTAAGCAGGTCGAGAGCAACCCGTGGCACGAACTGGCCGAGAAGTACCCGGTCGGCACGAAGATCAAGGGCAAGGTCCGCAACCTGACCGAGTTCGGTGCGTTCGTGGAAGTCGAGGAAGACATCGACGGCCTGATCCACATCTCGGACATGTCGTGGAGCAAGCGCGTCAAGCACCCGAGCGAAGTGCTCAAGAAGGGTGACGTGGTCGAGGCGATGGTGCTCAGCATCGATGCCGAGAACCAGCGCCTGTCGCTCGGCCTCAAGCAGCTCGCCACCGACATCTGGGAGGACTTCTTCGCCCGGCACCAGGTTGGCAGCACCGTTGAAGGCAAGGTGGTCCGGATGACCAACTTCGGCGCGTTCGTCGAGCTCGACGAAGGTATCGAAGGCCTGATCCACGTCAGCGAGTTCGACGATTCACAGGGCGGCGAGAAGATCGATCTGGAAGTCGAGAAGAGCTACCAGATGAAGATCATCAAGCTCAGCCCGGCGGAGCGGAAAATCGGCCTCAGCATTCGCGCACTGACCAACGCCAACTACCGGGCCGACTACGAGTCGTTCTCGGAGGCGCAGGGCCAGGGCGGCGCGACGCTGGGTGACCACCTCAAGCACAAGTAGAAGTGCTGGGGTGCTACGGTGCTGTTGTGCTGCGGTGCACCTGAGCACCTGAGCACCTCAGCACCTCAGCACCCTAGCCCTGAGCACCTGATTTATGACGAAGGCGGAACTGGTCGAAGAAGTATCGCGTGTCTCGGACCTCACGAAGAAGCACTCGGAGGTCATCGTCGACACCGTGTTCGAGAGCATCATCGATGCGCTCAAGCGCGGCGAGAAGATCGAGCTGCGCGGATTCGGCAGTTTCCGCCTTCGCAAGCGCGAGCCCCGCAAGGGCCGCAACCCCAAGACCGGCGACAAGGTGGACGTGCCGCCCAAGCGCGTCCCGTATTTCAAGCCGGGCAAGGAATTGAAAGACCTGATCAACCGGGAAACGGGGGAGCCGATCGACGGCACCCCGCCCCCGCCCACCGACGGCGCCTCCGGCCCTCTCTGAGATGTGGAGGCAACCCTTTAGGGTTGCCTGGTGGGGCAACCATTGGATCGCATCTGGTCTCCCTGGAGACACTCCTACGTGACGCGCGCTAAGGAAGCGGATCAGTGTGTGTTCTGTTCGGCCTTGTCGTCCGACGAAGGCCGCCAGCTGGTCGTGCACGAAGGCGCGCGCGCCTACGTCATCCTCAATCTCTATCCTTACAACGCCGGCCACCTGATGGTGGTGCCGCACCGCCACGTGGCGACGCTGGCGCTGCTCGAGCGTGATGAGCTCACCGAGATGGCGCTGCTCACGCAGTTGTCCGAGCGGGTCCTCACCGAAGCGTTCGCTCCCCAGGGCATCAACATCGGCATGAACCTGGGCCGCCCGGCCGGCGCGGGCATCGTCGATCACCTTCATACGCATCTCGTGCCGCGCTGGAACGGCGACACGAACTTCATGACGGTGGTCGGGGAAGTACGGGTCCTGCCGGAAGAGCTGCCGCGCACGGCAGAAAAACTGCGACCGATATTTCAGAGACTCGCTGGGTAAGGGCTATAATCGACGCTTATCTCATGCGTCGTCCGTCCTTATCCTTATGACCTTCGATCTGACCCCCGAACAGCAAGCTCTCGTTGACCGTGTCCGCGTCGCCGTGGCCGCCGGTCCAACCCTGGAATCACTCAAGTCGTTGCTTCAGCGCGAGGCCGTGCCGGCGACGCTGGTCGTCGAAGAGGTGTCGATGACTGACGCCGGCCTCGGCGCGCAGCTTGGTTTCTCGGCGCTGGCCGGCGCCACGGCGGGCCCGGCGTTGGCGTTGCCCGGCCTGCTCGGCAGCGAGGACGCTCTCGCCGCCGTGGGCGAAGAGCATCCGGTTCGCGCGCGGCTGGTTGCCGCGGCCGTGGCGCTCGGTGTCGCCCGCGCCGCGATTGCGCACGCGGTGGCGGCGATGAAGTCCGCCGGCCTCAAGCCGGGCCCTGACGAGCAGCGGCCCCACTGGGTGATCGCCGACGGTGCGACGGAAGTGGAAGCGGCGCGGCTGCTGACCTACCGCGCGGCGCAGGCCCTTGATCACAACGACAGCAACGCCGCCGTGCTGGTGGCCCGCGCCAAGGCGTTTGCCGCCAACGCCGCGGAGCACGCGGCTGACGCTGCGATTCGGATGGAAGGGCCAGGAGGTTACGTGCGAGGCGGCGTGCTCGAGCGCCTCACGCGAGACGCCCGAACCCTTGCGGTGATTCTGAGCTAGCCCAGAATATTCTTGGCGATCGTCATCAACTGCATGTTGGTGGTGCCTTCGTAGATCTGGCCGATCTTGGCGTCGCGATAGAGCTTCTCGACCGGATACTCCTTCACAAAGCCGTTGCCGCCGAACAGGTTGACCGCCATCGAGGCGACCCGTTCGGCCACCTCGGACGAATACACCTTGCACATGGCCGCTTCCGTCAGGAAGGGCAGGCCCGCGTCGCGCAGCCGCGCCGAGTTGTAGACCAGTAGCCGCGTGGCTTCGACGTCGGTCGCCATGCGCGCCAGTTGGAACTGCACGCCCTGAAAGTCGGAAATCGACTTGCCGAACTGCTTGCGCTCCTTGATGTACTTCACGGTATGGTCGAGCGCGCCCTGCGCCAGGCCGAGCATCTGCGCGCCAATGCCGATGCGCCCTTCGTTCAGCGTCTCGATGG
>ERZ1292640.3466-Hain-H43-02um-R1-3466-length-12280-cov-11_pt1 | contig 12280 bp, 9 predicted proteins | sample MGYA00564404_ERZ1292640 | MGnify/ENA primary metagenome ERZ1292640 (study PRJEB36523, sample SAMEA6512636) | groundwater metagenome | collected 2019-01-08 | study: AquaDiva: Metagenomics assemblies of 32 groundwater samples | reverse complement strand
CCGTGTGGTCGGCGCTCTGCCGGTACCGTTCCGCCACCTTTCCGAACTGCGCGCGCGTCTCCCGTTTTTCCGGCGGTTCCGTCAAGGGCCCCTCCTTCACCTATTCTCCGATGGGACCGTGGCGATTACAATGGGATGGCGATGACCGAGCCTTTCCCCCTTGTCTCCCGGCTCTACGCCGGCCCGTTCCCCGCCATCGAGGAAAAGCTCCTGTCCCTGCTCCCGGCCCGCTTTGCGCGGCCCGGCGGGTGGGAGCACGTCCTGCTGGTCCCCTCGAACGAGCTCCGGGAGCATCTCCTGCGCAGGCTCGCGGCGCGATGGGAGGGGGTCGCCGCCGGGGCGTCGATCCTGACCCTGTACGATTTCGCCCTTCGCCTGCTCAAGCACCGCGGGCGTTTCCCCCGCGAGCTTCCCCCCGCGCTTTTCTCGGCGGCCCTCTCCGCGGCCGTCCGGGAATTCTACGCGGGCGGCATCGGGGACTTCGCGTCGATCGCCGGGACGCCGGGGTTCCTGCCGGCGCTCTCCCGTACCCTGGCGGACCTCGAAGAAGGATGGCTCGGCCCGGACATCCTCCGTCTCGCGGAGCGGGAATGCCGGGAGGAGGGGCATCCCGGGAAGGCGGCCCGCTGGGCGGAGTGGCGCGGGCTCGTGGAGGCCGCCGGGCGGAAGGTCAAGGCGATGGATGGGATGACGCGGCGCCAGGTCTTCCAGGAGGCCGTGTCCGGGTTCGAGCAGCCGGGCTACCCGTTCCGTGTCTCCCTGTACGGGTTCTACGATTTCACGCGGCTCCAGTGGACGCTCGTCGATGCGATCCTCGGAAGTGGCCTCCTCGACGAGGTCTATTTCCCGGGGCTGTTCCGGGAGGACGGGTCGCTCTCCCCCGCGTTTTTCTACGCGGCGCTTGCGTGGGACCGTCTCTCCAGGGCGTTCGAGGGGAACGTGGAGATCCTGCGCGACCCGGCTCCCCCGGATGTCTTCGCGGTCCGGGACAGGCTGTTTTCCCTCGCCCCTCCGGCGGAGTTCTGTCCCGCCCCGGTGACGATCCTGTCCGCCCCGCACGAGGAGGGGGAGGCGCGCCTGTCGGCCCGAAAGGTCCGCCGCTGGCTCGACGAGCGCCCGGACGAGGAGATCCTGCTGGTATCCCGGAAGTTCGCCGAGGAGGCGGTTTCCGCGTGGGAACGGGCAGCGAAGGAATACGGCATCCGGACGGTGGAGCGGCTGACCGTCCCCCTTTCTTCGGCTCCGCCGGTGCGCGTGCTGCTCCAGATGATCGAGGCGGCCCGGGAAGATTTCCCGCGCCGCAAGACGATCGACATCCTATCCTCGCCGTACCGCCGGCATGCCGCCGTCCCGCCGGTCGCGCCGCGTCCCGATCTCTGGGACGTGTGGAGCCGCGAACTCCTGGTGATCTCCGGCAAGGACTGGGACAAGCCGATCACCCGCCTCCGTCCCAGGGACATGGAGGAAGCGGAAGGAGACGCATGGAAGGAGCAGGAGGCGCAGCTTAAGCTTTTGCGAGCCGAGGTGCGCGCCCTTCGTACATCGCTTGTGCCCGTGCAACGGGCAAAGGGGTATGCCGGCCTCGCGAAGGGCTTGCGGCGTGTCCTGGTCGAAAACTTCCGGTTCATCAACGACGAGAGCCATGAGGCCGAGCGCGACCGACGTGCCCTCTCCGCCCTGTTCCTGCTGCTGGACGACATCGAGCGGATCCCGGACCGCGCGGCCCCGTGGCCGGGGGCCGACGAGGCGCTCTCCTGGTTCGCGGCGCTGCTTGCGGACCAGCGGTTGTTCGTGGGGGAACGGGGCGGGATGCGAGTCCCCGGCGCGGTCGTCGCCGGCGATCTCCACACGCTGCGCGGGGTCACCGCCGACCGGGTGATCTTCCTTTCGGCGAACGACGACGCGGTGCCGGCGCAGATCGACGAGGACCCCCTGCTCACCGACGAGGACCGGGAGGCGCTCAACCGGCTGACGCGGCGCCCCGAGCTTCCCGACGCCCTCTCTCTCCTGCGCAGGAACGCGGGGCAGGAGAAACTTCTGTTCGCCCTGCCGGCGGCATCGGCGAGGCAAGAGCTTTGCTTCTCCGTCCTGCGGGCGGATTCGGAGGGCGCCGTGAAGCGTCCTTCCCGGTATCTTCTCAACCTCCTTGCGCAGTTCGCGGGCCCGGAAGTCTTCGCGGAGGAGTGGGCGTCGAAGGCGCACGCGCAGGTTCTTTTTCTCCCCCGCTCTCCTTTCGCTATGCTGCGCGCGGAGGGGCCCTTGAGCCGGCGGGAGGAGGCGCTCCATTCGTGGCGGGACGGAAATCCCCCGAAAGACGGCGCGGACAGGATCCCGTGGCGAAGAATCGTGGCGACGCTTTCGGAGTGGGAGAGCCGCGAGGCGGGCGCTTCGCTCTTCCCTGGTTCGTGGATCGCCGCGCCGCGGCCGTCGTGGAGCACGTCGGAGCTGGACGAGCTGGCCCGCTGCCCGTACCGGTACTTCCTGCGGTACCGGCTGGGGCTTGACCCGGTCGAGGAGCCGGAGGAAGAACTGTCGCTTACGCCCGCCGAGGCGGGGCTCATCCTCCACGACATCCTCCACAAACTGGGCAAGGATGCCGCCGCCGGGAAGGGATGGGGAGACGCCGCGCCCGCGGCGAGGAAAGCGTTTGCAAACTTCAAGCGAGAGAATCCCACCGGCCTGCCGGGACTGTTCCTGTTGCGGTGCCGGGAGATCGAGCGGGACGCGGCCGCTTTCGTGGAGTGGGAGCGGGACCGCGCGGGCGATCCGGGGACGTACCGGGTGGCCGCCGTGGAGCACCGGTTCAAGGTTGCGGAGGAAAGGGGACTCCCCGCTTTCCGGGGAAGGGTCGACCGCATCGACCGGGGCCCGAGGGCGGAAGCGGAGATCATCGACTACAAGTACCGGGACGGTAAAAACGAGAGACCTCCCCTGGAATGGATCCTGAACGGCCTTTCCAACCAGATCCCGGTCTACCTTGCTTTCGCCCGGACGCTATCGCCGCCGCCCTCCGACGTTCGCGCCTCGCTCCTGTTCCTGAGGAACGGAGTCCGGCCCGTGACGGTCGAAGACGATCAGTGGAAGGCGGTGCGGGACGGGTGGTCCGAGGCCCTTTCCGGCTGGATCGCGCTCGACCGGTCGGGAACGTTTCCGCCGCTTCCCCACCACCGGTTCAGCTACGCGGGTGGCCATCCGCCGCGGTACTGCGACGCATGCCCGTTCGCGGACCACTGCCGCGTTTCTCCGCGCTTCGAGGGGACGGATCGGGAAACGGAAGCGCTCGCGCGTCGCGTCGACGAGGACATGGCACTGCGCCTGATCGGGGAGCACCGGCCCGCGATCCGGTGATGTCTTGGGGCCGTCGGAGTTCGATTTCGCAAGAAGGGGTTTGGAGCCGAATGGAAAGCGATCGCATAAAGGCCGTCACGGAGTTCGCCCGCGATATCGCGGTGGACGCATCTGCCGGGACGGGGAAGACGGCGACCCTGATCGCGCGCGTCACCAACCTGTTCCTTACGAAGAGCGATCTTCTCCCCGACCATGTCCTGCTCCTGACGTTCACCGAAAAGGCGGCGGCGGAGATGAAGTCCCGCGTGGTGGAAGGGCTGGAGCTGCTGTTCACCGCCTGCCGGTCCGCATCCTCCCTGCGGGAAGTGCGGGAACAGGTCGAAGCATGGAACACTCTCGTGCGGATTCCCGAGGGGGACCTCGCAACCTTGAGGGAGCGCGTGGAAGACCTGGTGGACGGAGTGGGACGGCTCTCCGTCACCACGTTCCACTCCTTCTGCCGGCGCATTCTCCTTTCCTTCCCCGCGGAGGCGGGAGTCGATCCGAAGTTCGAGGTGCTTCCGGAAGGGGAGGCGTCCGACGCGTGGGACAACGCGTTCCGCGCGTTCCTGCGCTCCGAGTTCGGCGGAGAGAAAACCGACCCCTCGTGGGAGCAGGTGCTTTTCCGCGCCCCGGGCCAGGAGGCCATCTGGTCGATGATCCGCCGCCTCTGCGTCTCCCAGCGGGACCTTCTTGCGGAGGGGGAGCTCGATTTCGGCTTGCCAGAAGACTTCCTGGCGTACCTTCGGCGCGAGTATGCGGACGAGGTCGAGTGGTTCCGGGCCTTCGTCGCCGGCATCGCCGATCCTACTCACGATATGGCGCCGGTCTTAGCCGATGCCTTGTCGATCCTGGAGAAGGCGTGGGAGGCGGTTTCGCGGGGCGACCTCGACGCCGCAGCCGCGCTGGCCCCGCAAGGCGCGAAGGCGTTTGCATTTCGTGCCGACCGGACGAGGAGTAAAAAGATATTTCCGCAACCTTCCGGTTTCACTCTTGCGGAAGCGCGGGACGCGCTGAAGGATTTCTGGAAGGAGCTGTCGGAGACGCCGTCGGGGCACGCCGCCGCCTGCTTCCTGGTGGACCGGGCGAAAGCGGCGCTGTCGTTCTACGGGAAGGCGAAGGGGAGCGGGCTCGATTTCATGGACCTGCTGTTGCGCGCGAACCGGCTGCTCGCCGGGAACCCCGACGTCGCGGCCTCGCTCTCGGGCCGGTTCCGCTACATCCTCGTGGACGAGTTCCAGGACACCGATCCCCTTCAGGCGGAGATGCTGAAAGCCCTTTCCTCGGACGGCGCGCCCGGACGGCTGTTCGTGGTCGGCGACCCGAAGCAGTCCATCTACGGCTTCCGGAGGGCGGACATCCAGGTCTACGCCCATTTCCGCGAGAAGATGCTCTCGCAATCGGGGGAAGGGATCGCGCTCATCCGCAACTTCCGGAGCCGTCCGGATCTCCTCGATGCCGTCAACGGACTCTTCGCGCGCGTTCTCTCCGGCAGGGAGGATTTCTCCCCCGCGTACGTCCCCGTGGTTTCCTATCGGCAGGACCCGGGCACGGGCTCTCCGGCGACGCGGTACGCGCTGGGGGACGAAGTTCGCGAGGCGGAGTTCGTGTGCGGGCTGGTCCAGGGGATCGTCGGGAACGTCGCCGTGGGGGGGAAGGGCGGCGCGCCGGAACGGGCGGCCTCGCTGAAGGACATCGCGGTCCTATACCGGTCGGACACGGGGGGAGACGTGCTTTCCGCCTTTCGCGAAGCGTTCGCCAAGGCCGGGATCCCCGTCGTCGTGCCTCCCCGAAAGGGGTTCTACTCCCGGCAGGAGGTGCAGGACCTGCGGATCGTCCTCTCCGCGATCGACGCGCCGGCGGACCTCTCCGCGCGGTACGCGGCGCTCAAGACGATCTTCTTCGGGCTGCGGGACGAGGAGATCCTGCCGCTGTACGCCGATGGATCGCCGCCCCCGTCGGCCAGGGTTAACGACGCGCTCGGGCTGCTCGCGCGCCTCTCCGCAAACCGGGGGAGGGCGTCTCTCTCCGGCCTGTTGGCCGAGCTCTACCGCGAGACGGGCGTCGAGTTCGTGGCCGCGCGGCTTCCCGACGGCGACCGCATCGTCCAGAACCTGGCGAAGGCGGCCGGGATGGCGAGGACGTTCGAGTGGACCGGCGGCGGCTCCGTCAAAGCGTTTCTCGCCGACCTGCGGCGAAAGACGGAGGAAGACCGGCAGGAAAACGAGTTCCCCTCGTTCGACGAAGGGGAGAACGCCGTGCAGATCTCCACCATCCACGCCTCCAAGGGGCTGGAGTTCCCCATCGTGATCCTGGCCAACCTTTCGCGGGGAGGGAGGAAACGCGTCGAAGGGCTTCGGGTGGACCGGGTCCGGAAACTTTCCGCGGTGGTCTTTCCGGGCTTTAAAACCTATTCCGCGTTCCGGCAGATCCCCCTGGGTGCGGAAACCGTGACCTTCGAGCAGTGGGAGCAGGCGAAGCAGGAGGCGGAGGAAGTCCGACTGCTCTACGTCGCCGCGACCCGCGCGCGCGACCGGCTCTACTTCGTGGAAGGGGCGAAGGGTCAGGGGTCGGGACAAAGAGACGCGCTGCGCCACGGACTCTCCTTTGCCTCGGACGGCGGAGGGGAAACGTGCGCCGTGAGCGGGCTTCCCGGAACGCGACGCCTCTTTCCCGGCGGGGGAGAACTTCTGGAAGTCGCCGTCCCGGAGCCGCTTCCGGCAAGGGAGGTCCCCCTTTCCGCACCGCTCGATCTATCTTTCGCGAAAGGATGGGCTCCTCCGCCTCCGGCGCCTCCCTCCGTCCTTCCGGAGCCGGTGTCGCTAAAGGAGTTTCACGACCGCGAGAAGGGGAAACAGTTCGGGGAGAAGGTCCACAAGGCGCTGGAGGCGTTCCCGCCGGTTCTTTCCCCGTGGCCGCCTTCGGTGCCGCTGCCGCCCGCCGTCTCCTGGGGTGAAGGCGAGGAGGCCCGCTGGAAAATCATATGCCGGAAGATTTCCGCGAGCGGATTTTTCAAGGAGCTGCGCGCGAGGTCTTTCGTCGGAACGGAAGTTCCGATGTTGGTCTGCAAAGACGGGCTATCGGAAGAGGAGCGCGCGGACCTGGTTGTCAGGACTCCGCGGCGGCCTGGGGATGCGGAACGAGCGGACGCGGAACATTGGATCGTGGATTACAAGACGGGGCGGCGGGAGAAGGATCAGGAGGAAAAATATTTCCGGCAGATGCGCGGCTATATGTCGATCCTTGCGGAGGCCTGGAACGTTCCGGTCCGCGGCTTCATCTGGTACGTCGAAACCGGCGAGGCGGTGGAACAGGCCGTCCCTTCGATGCGTTTGCATTGATATCGATGTGACACAAGACATGTTTATGATACAATGTGTCACGATATGAATCATGCCTTTGCGAAAAGGGGAGCGCGGCATGAAGACCCTGAACGTGCGTGAGGCCCGGAAGTCGATGACGCATCTGGAAAAACTACTTGAAAAGGAAGGAGAAGTAACGATCACACGGCGGGGGGAGCCGATCGCCCGGCTGTCTCCTGTGGGCCGGAAGAAAGGAATTCCTACCCACCGGGCCCTGCGGGAGTCGATCGCCCGGCAAGAAGTCCAAAGCGAGACGCTGGTAAGGGAAGACAGGGACGGGCGGGGTTGACGGGTACCGCGGGATGAGCGGCGTCTATTTCGACACGAGCGTCCTGGCCAAGTGGTACCTTCCGGAGCGGTACTCCGACGACGTGGATGTTTTCATCCGGGAGAACGGCCCTGTCCACGTAAGTGACCTGACCGTTGTGGAGATGAGAAGCCTTCTTTCGAGGCGCCGCCGGGAAGGTTACATCGATGCGAAGTCGGAGGCCCGGGTCTTCGCTACCTTCGAGGAGGACATCCGTAAGGGATCCCTCATCTGCCATCCGCTTCTTGCGGATCTTCCGAGGGGGGCCGCATCGCTCATATCGATCCTCCCGGATGTGCCTTTAAGGACGCTCGACGCGCTGCACCTTGCGATGGCCCGGGAGATCGACGCATCGGTGCTGGCGACCGCGGACAGGGTCATGGCCGACGCGGGGAAGGGGATGGAGATCGACGTCGTCTGGTTCGGAGATTGAAAACGCGTCCGCGCCGGAGTTGGCCTAAGGGGTTTCAGCGAATCGGTTTGAGGTAGATGAGCTTGTCGTCGCCCTCGTCGTAGTAGCCGGGAAGCGTGGCGGCGAGGGTGCAGCCGATCTTCAGGTAGAATTCCTGTGTGGCGCCGTAGCTCTCCTTCGAGGAGGTCTCGATGACGAGGATCTTCCCGCCGCGCCGCTTCACCTCCTCCTCCACGAACGCGACGATCTTCCGGCCGTACCCTTTCCCCATCCGGTCGGCCCGGGTGGCGAGCCAGTAGAGGTCGAAGGTGGACTTCGTCATCGGGTTCTTCCCGAAGCAGGCGTAGGCGGCGACCGTCCCGTCGTCCTCCACCAGAACGAAGGGGTGGTAGTCGTCCTGCTCCGGCCCGGTGAGGGCGATGTCCACGAGCTCCATCGCGACGTCGACCTCGTAAGGCTTGAATACCCCCGTCCCCTCTATCAGGCTTCGCACCGCCTCACGGTCCGCGGTCCCGATTGCCCGGATTCGGCTCATCGCGCCCCCCGGGCCAGCCCCAGCCGCAGGATGGCAAGGATCAGCGCGTCGTAGGAGAGGCCCTCCGCGCGTCCCGCGCGGGCGAGCCCCGCGTCCGGAGAGATGTCGGGGTTGGGATTCACCTCCAGGACGAAGAGCTTCCCGTTCCGGTTGGAGCGGAAGTCCACGCGGGAGTACCCGCACAGCCCGAAGATCCGGGCGCACTCGACCGTGATCGCCGCCAGGCGCCTGCGCGAGGCCTCGTTGACGTCGGCGGGGCACACCGGCGCGATCTCGGAGAAGGCCGGATGGGCCGGGTCCCACTTCGATTCGAAGGAGCAGACCCTCCACTTGCGGTTCCGGTAGATGAGCTCCGCGGGGGGGAAGGCGCGGTAGGGATCCTCCGACGTGCCGTTGCCGAGGACGGCGACGTTGAATTCCCGCCCCCCGACGTATTCCTCGGCGAGCGCCTCCTGGTTGTACCTCTCGATGACGAGCGCCACCCGTTTCTTCAGCCCCGCTTCGTCCTCGACGACGCTCTCCTCGGTGATCCCCGCCGATCCGTCTTCCCTCGCCGGCTTCACGATGACGGGGAAGGAGAGCCCCGAGCGGCCGCGGGGGACGCCGGAGTAGAGGCGGAACGCCGGGGTGGCGATCCCGTGGGAGGCAAGGATCCGCTTGGTGAGCGCCTTGTTGTTGCACACCGTGAGGGGGGACGGCCCGTTCCCCGTGTAGGGGATCCGGAGCAGCTCGAGGAAGGCGGCGCCGTGGGCCTCCTTCTGCGCGGAGTTCAGCGGGCATTCGCTCAGGTTGAACACCGCGTCCGCCCCGAAGGAGCGGATCGACCCGGCGAGCGCGACGATGTCCCTTCCGAAGGCGAAGTACTGCGCGGCGACCCCCGACCGGCCGAGCGCGTCCGCGACCGAGCGCGCGCTCACGGCGAGGTCCATGGACTCCCGCATCTTCGCGTCGGCGACCCCCGCGAGCGATTCCTCCACGGAGGTGTAGAGCACCGCCACCTTTTTCCCGGCGAGCTCCTGCGGCGTCATCGGGCGGGGACCTCCTGGCGGGAGAGGGCGTGGGAGAGGATCTCCGAGACGAGGGAGAGGTAGGACATTCCCATCCGGTCGGCCATGATCGGGAGGTCGCCGTACCCCGGGGAGAGGCCGGGGAGGGGGTTGCACTCGATGAACTGCGGGACCCCCTTCGCGTCGAGCCGGAAATCGATGCGGGAGAAGTCCCGGCACCCCAGCAGCCGGTAGATCCCCACGGCGCACCGCTCGATCCCCGCGACGACGCCTTGCGGGAACGACGGCGGGCAGCGGTACTCGACCTGGTTCTCCCAGTCGCGTTTGACCTCGAGGGAGTAGACGAACTCCTCGTTCCGCACGGTCCTGGGGGCGATCTCCATGACGCCGACCACCCGCGGGGCCGCGTTCCCGACGATCCCCACGGTGACCTCGGGGCCGGCGACGAATTCCTCGACGATGGCGTCCTGGAGGTATGTCCCGGTGACGAACCGAACCATCTCCCGCGCCTGGGAAGCCGTCGTGGCGCGCGAGGAGATGCGCACCCCCTTGCTCGACCCCTCGAAAACCGGTTTCACGATGACCGGGAAGACGAGGCCGGGATCGGAGAATTCTCCGGCCGAGCGGAAGGTGCGGAACCTCGGCGTGGGGAATCCTTCGGAGGCGACCAGCCGCTTCGCGACCGGCTTGTCCAGCGTCACGCAGAGGGTCAAAGGGTCCGAGCCGACGTAGGGGATGCCGAGCATTTCCAGCAGCGCCGGGACGTGCGCCTCGCGGCACCGTCCCCCCTCCCCCTCCGCGATGTTGAAGACGATGTCGGGACGGCTTTGCCTCAGGGCGTCGATGATGCCGGGCCCCGCCCCGAGGCGGACGACCTCGTGGCCGAGTGCGGCGATCGCGTCGCAGAGATGCCCCACGGTCGCCTCCGAGTCGTACTCCTCGAAGGCGTCTTCCGGGAGGTGGGCAGGAGGGTTTGCGGGCTTTACGTTGTAGGAGAGGCCGACTCGCACCGTCTCCTTCTCCGGGCCATCCGCTCGTTCCCCGCGGGGATGAGCGCCTTGACCTCTCCGGTCATCAGGCGGTACACGTCCAGCCGGGGAGGAAGCCCCTCGGCTTCCGGCTGCGCGGAAGGCCGTCCGTCGTCGCGCGGCTCCAGGTAGCTGACGATGATCCCCTCGTAGTTGCGCAGGATCGTCCGCTGCTCGCCCATCGCGAGGATATAGTTGGGCATGAGCGGGATCTTCCCCCCGCCTCCCGGGACGTCCACCACGAACGTCGGGATCGCCAGGCCGGAGGTGTGGCCGCGCAGGGCCTCCATGATCTCGACTCCCTTGGACAGGCGCGTGCGGAAGTGCTCCAGCCCGCGGACCTGGTCGCACTGGAACAGGTAGTAGGGCCGGACCTTCGCCTTGAGGAGCTGCGTGTTGAGCCGCCGGATGATCTCCGGGTGGTCGTTGATCCCCTTGAGGAGGACCGTCTGGTTGTTCACGGGGACGCCGGCGCGGAGCAGCCGGTCGCACGCCTTGCGCGCCTCGTCCGTGATCTCGCGGGGATGGTTGAACTGGGTGTTCACCCAGATCGGGCCGTACTTCGAAAGCAGGGCGCACAGTTCGTCGTCGACCCGCATCGGGAGGACCACCGGCACGCGCGTGCCGATCCGGATGATCTCCACGTGCGGGATCTTGCGCAGGCCCTTCAGGATGAACTCGAGGCGCGGCGTGGGGAGCGTGAGGGGATCCCCGCCGGAGATGATGACGTCCCGGATCTCCTCGTGCCGCTTGATGTAGGAGAACATCTTGGTGAGCTCGAACTCCGTCTTCGCGCCTTCCCCCAGCGCCCAGATCCGTTTCCGCGTGCAGTGCCGGCAGTACATCGAGCAGAAGTTGGTCACCACCATCAGGCACCGGTCGGGATAGCGGTGGGTGAGGCCCGGCACGGGGCTGTCCTTCTCCTCGTCGAGCGGGTCGTCCTCGCCCACGTCCATCCCGAAGTACTCCTCGGTGCGGGGGATCGCTTGGAGCGCGATCGGATCCGCGGGATCGTCGAACCGGATGAGCGACAGGTAGTAGGGGGTGATGCCGAGGTGGTAGATGTCGTTCACGCGGTTGAGGATGGTGGCTTCCTCGGGCGAGAAGTAGCGCAACCCGGCGAGTTCCTTGATGGAGGTGATGCGGTGGGAGAGCTGCCACCGGTAGTCGTTCCACTGCTCCCGGGTCACCTGCGGCCACGGCAGGCCCACGGGGTTCGGGCCGTCCGGCCTGGCGTTCAGCGGAACGGAATCGTCACCAGGGTTTTGGTCCATGTCCTCCTCGTTTTTCCTTCGTCGACGGGGTTGGGTTGCCCGGTTTCACCCGAACTTATCGCCCGCTGGTCTTCACCCAGAAGAATTCGACGGGAGCCTTGCCCTTGTTGGAGAAGGCGAACTCCTTCTCGGCATAGAAGTAGAGGCTCTCGCCTTTCCGCGCCAGGTAGGTGGCGTTCCCCAGGCGCAGGCCCAGCCGGCCCGAGAGGATGAACACGTAGTTCTCCCCCTCCTGCGCCGGCTCGAGCGGCGCCTCCTTGCCCGGCTTGATCGTCGCCCGGTAGGCGACCATGGAGCGGTAGCGGCTCTTGGGGATCAGGGTGTCGAAGGCCTGGTATCCCGTCACGTCCGAGGGTAGGGCGTCCGTTTTCCGGAAGAGCACCTTCTCCTCGTCGTCGTCGGCGAAGAAGGAGGAGGGGGTTTCGTTCAGCGCGGATAGGATTTCGAGGAGGTTGGCGACGGAGGGGGATGTGTGGTTCCGTTCGATCTGCGAGATGGCGCCCTTGGTGAGACCCGCTCTCTCCGCCAGGTCGGCCTGGGCAAGGCCGTTGATCTGCCGCAGGTGCTTGATCCTTGCCCCGATATCGATCAATACGGTTTTTTAAACCCCCCGTTTAATAATCTATCCAAATTTTATGAATACCCGAATGGCATGTCAACAGAAATATAGCGATTCCATAAAAGAAATTTGCCCCCATGTTCCTTTCCGCTATCCGGCGTGGCCCGTTTCTCTATACCCGGAAAACCGCATTTCCGCGGCGATACTCGCCATCAATGGAAGGCACACCCGCAGGAAGGTCCGGCGGAGCCGCCGCAGAGGCTCCCGAGCACATTCGGGGGTAGACGTTACTATAATGCCCAGGAAGTTACTTTTAGCCCAGGGACGTTCTTGAACTTTACTTTTAAGCCTAGGGACGTTCTTGAACTTATAAAAATCCTGTTCGAAAGTTCAAGAACGTCCCAGGCTAAAGTAAAGTTCAAGAACGTCCCTAGGCTTAAAAGTAAAGTTCAAGAACGTCCCGGGCATA
>ERZ1292640.1042-Hain-H43-02um-R1-1042-length-22991-cov-4_pt1 | contig 12281 bp, 9 predicted proteins | sample MGYA00564404_ERZ1292640 | MGnify/ENA primary metagenome ERZ1292640 (study PRJEB36523, sample SAMEA6512636) | groundwater metagenome | collected 2019-01-08 | study: AquaDiva: Metagenomics assemblies of 32 groundwater samples | reverse complement strand
GGGAAGACGCACAGCACCGGCCCGGAGGGATCGAGGCCCAGCTCCCGCTTGAGTGCCGCGCGATCCGGATTCAGCGCCGGGCGATCCAGCAACGGGTGGCCGACGAAGGTGGCGGGGACGCCCCGCACGCGGAAGAACTCCTCCTCGAACGGGAGGATGACCGCGAGGCGCGCGATGCTGCGGCGCATCCGCTTCACGCGCCACTCGCCCCAGGCCCAGAGCGCCGGCGCGATGTAGTAGAGCACCGGCACGCTGGCGCGGTGCGCCGCCTCGGCGACCCGCAGGTGGAACCCTGGGTAGTCCACCAGCACGACCAGGCGGACGTCGCCGCGGGCCAGCCGCCGACGGATCGTGCGCAGCAGTCCCACGTGCGCGGGCACCTTGCGGAGGACCTCCACGAAGCCCATTACCGTGAAGTCCTCCATCCGGGCCATCAGGTCCACGCCCGCCTCGGAGAGACACGGTCCCCCGACGCCCTCCAGGCGGACGCCGGGAACTGCCTGCCGGAGCGCGGTCACGAATGCGGCGGCGTGGGCGTCGCCGGACGGCTCCCCTGCGGAGACGAAGACGGTGGGGGCCGCCATGTCAGGCCATCGCCAGCGCCGGGGCGAGCGCCGTCGCATCGTGGATCTGGTGCGCCAGCCGCAGCGCCGCGAGCCCGTCCCGCCCGGAGACCGGCGGCGGCGTGCCCGTGCGCGCCGCCCGCACGAAGCTCTCCAGCTCCAGGGCCAGCGGTTCAGCGTCGGGCCTGTCCACCGGCGGGATCGGGGCCACCGACCGAGCGTCGGCGGGGTCGGCCCCGGTCCGGACGAACGTGCCGCGGCCCGCTGCGAGATCGAGCATCAGGCGTCCGTTCGCCTGGACGATGCTGATCCGACGCACGCGCGCCGGCGCCAGGCGGCTCGCCTGCAGGGTGGCGACGACGCCCGACGCGAACACGAGACGCGCCGTCGCGGCATCCACCGTCGCCGTCCGCACGCCGATGCCCGATGCCTCGACGCTCACTACCGGTTCCCGCACGAGGGCCAGCACCAGATCGAGGTCGTGGATCATCAGATCCAGGACGACGGTCACGTCGGACCCCCTGGCCTGGAACGGGGCGGCACGTTCGGTCTGGATGGAGCGAGGCGTCTCAAGGTAGGGGGCCACGGCGCGGACCGCGGCGTTGAACCGCTCGACGTGGCCGGTTTGCAGCACGACGCCGGCGCGGTCGGCGGCCTCGATGAGGCTCTCCGCCTCGGGCACGGTCTCGGCGAGGGGCTTCTCGACCAGCACGTGGCGACCGCGCGCGAGCGCCGCCATCGCGACGTCGCGGTGGGCGCGCGTCGGGACCACCACCGACACCGCGTCCACGTGGTCGAGGAGCCGCGTCAGCGTCGGGAACGCCCGCGTCCCGACCAGCGCCGCGACCTGGTCCGCCCGCTCGCGACGCGCGTCGTACACCCCGACGAGCCGTGCGCCGGGCAGCGCCGCGTACAGCCTGGCGTGGTGGAATCCCAGGCTCCCCACCCCGACGACGCCGACGGGGAGCAGGACGTCACTCACACGAGGACCCCGCGCTCGCTCTCCTCGATGAATTTGAGGAACAGCTCGATCTCGGGCAGCGGCTGCAGCTCGCTGCGGGCACGCTCGAGGGCCTGGCTGACGTTGAGATCGGACCGGAAGAGCAGCATGTACGCCTTCTTCAGCTCGTGCACCGTCTCGCGCGGGAAGCCGCGGCGCTCCAGGCCGACGGTGTTGAGCCCGTACAGCTGCAACGGGCTGCCGGAGGCCTTCACGAACGGCGGGATGTCCTTCGACACGCGCGACATGCCGCCGACGAAGGCGTGCGCGCCGATCTTCACGAACTGGTGCACGGCCGCGAGACCACTGATGGTGACGTTGTTGCCGACGATCACGTGCCCGGCCAGTTGCGCGCAGTTCGCGAGGATGACCTCGTCCCCAATGTGGCAGTCGTGCGCCAGGTGCACGTAGCTCATCACCAGGGACTTCCTGCCGACGGTCGTCTTCCAGCTCTCCGCCGTGCCCCGGTTGACGGTGGCGTACTCGCGGACCACGGTCCCGTCGCCGATCTCGACCCAGGTCTCCTCGCCCTTGTACTTGAGGTCCTGCGGGTCCCCCCCGAGGATGCTGCCCGAGCCCACGCGGCAGTCCGCCCCGAGCCGGACCCGGCGCTCGAGCACGGCGTGGGGCGCCAGCACCGACCGATCCCCCACCGTGACCTGCGGCCCGATGATGGCGAAGGGACCCACCGTCACGTCGAGCCCGAGCTCGGCCCCGGGGTCCACGATCGCCGTCGGGTGGATCGTCACGCCGCTCACGGGCACCTCACCGGTCGATGACGCGGGCCACCATCTCGGCCTCGGCCACCACCTTGCCGTCTACGTATCCCACGCCCTTCATCCGGCACGTCTTGCCGCTGAACTTGAGCATCTCGAGCTCGAAGCGGATCGTGTCGCCCGGGACCACCGGCCGACGGAACTTCACGTTGTCGAGCGACATGAAGTACATCACCTTCTCCTTCACCTTCTCCTCGCCCGCGATGCTCATCATCAGCAACCCGCCCACCTGCGCCATCGCCTCGATGATCAGCACGCCCGGCATGATGGGGTGATTGGGGAAGTGCCCCTGGAAGAACGGCTCGTTGATCGTGACGTTCTTGATCCCCGTGATGCGCCGGCCCGGCTCGATGTCGAGGATCCGGTCCACCAGCAGCATCGGGTAGCGGTGGGGGATGACGTTCAGGATGGCACGGAGGTCGAGGGCCGGCCGCCCGGGGTGCTGCACGTGGCGCACCAGCGCGTGGCCGAGTGCCACGTTGCCCCTGTGGCTCGGCTTGGTGGCCACGATGTGCGCGCGCACCCGGCCGCCGACCAGCGCGAGGTCGCCCAGGATGTCGGCCGCCTTGTGGCGCGCGAACTCGTCCGGCCAGCGGAGCGTCGTGCCGACCGCCCCGTGGTCGTCGAGCACAATGGCGTTCTGCACCGAGCCGCCCGCGATGAGGCCCTTGGCGCGGAGCGCCTCGACCTCGCGCACGAAGCCGAAGGTCCGGGCCGGCGCGAGCTCCGCCGCGAACGTCGGCGCGTCGATCACGAACTCCACGGACTGGCGACCGATGAGCGGGTGCGGGAACTCGATGGTGGACGCGACGCGGAGCCCCGGGGCCGGCCCGACGAGGTAGGCCGCTTCCCCTTCCACCACGTGGAACGAGTCCGTCACCACGTACTCCACGATCTCCCCGCCGATATCCTCCGGGCCGGCCTCCTCCAGCGCGCGGAAGAACGGCAGGAAGGACCCGTCGAGGATCGGCGGCTCGGGCCCGTTGATCTCGATGACCAGGTCGTCGAGCTGGTGCGCGGTCACCGCTCCCAACAGGTGCTCGACGGTGTGGACCTCCGCCTTGCCCACGGCCAGCGTGGTGCGCCGCTCCACCGCCGTCACGCAGGAGAGCCGGGCCGGGATCTCCGGCGCTCCCTCCAGATCGACGCGCCGGAACACGATACCCGTCCCCGGCTCCGCGCGCTGAAAGGTGACCTTCGACGTGGCGCCGGTGTGCATCCCGGCGCCCTCGAGTGACACCGCGCGGCACACCGACCGCCGCACCGGGCCGTTATTCGCTGGGATGGCTGTCACGCTCGACGAGTCCTTCCAGGGGGTCCGCGATCTTCGCCAGCCGGTAGAGCACGGCGACGGCCCGCATCGCCTCGCGATGCGCGCGTGCAGGGGAGCCGAAGTAGGTGGCGCCGGCGGGCACGTCGGCCATCACCCCCGACTGGGCCGCGATGCGGGCGCCGCGGCCGACGGTGAGGTGCCCCGCGAGGCCCACCTGCCCCGCGAGGATCACGTCGTCCTCGACGCGCGTCGATCCGGCGATGCCGACCTGCCCCATCACGAGGCAGCGCGCACCGATGCGGCAGTTGTGCGCGATGTGCACCAGGTTGTCGATCTTCGTGCCCGGGCCCACGACCGTGTCGTCCACGCTGCCGCGGTCGATCGTCGTGTTCGCGCCGACCTCGACGTCGTCGCCGATGATGCAGCGCCCGACGTGCGGGATCTTCTGGTGGCCCGCGGGGCCCTGGACATAGCCGAAGCCGTCCACGCCCACGCGCACGCCGGCGTGGAGGACCACCCGCGCCCCGACCTGCGCCCCCGGGTACAGCACGACGCCAGGGTGCAGCGTCGTATCGTCCCCGACGCTCACTCCCGCCCCGACCACCGAGCCGGCCAGCACCGTGACCCGGTCACCCAGCGTCGCACCTGCGCCGACAACGGCGTGCGGCCCGAGCGCCACGTCGGCGCCCAGCGTGACGCCCGGTTCGACCACCGCCGAAGGGTGGATGCCGGTCACCCGCGGCGGCACCGGGTACAGCCGGCTGACCACCCGCAGCATCGCCGCATGGGGATCGCCGACGACGATGCGCGTCGCGGGGCCCGGCTGAGCGCCCTGGTCCTCGGCCTTCACGAGGACGGCCCCCGCCTTCGAGGCTTGGAACGCCGGCAGGTAGCGCCCGTGCGCGAGGAACGAGAGGTCCTCGGGGCCCGCACGGTCGAGCGGGGCCACGCCGCACAGCGGCACGGCCCCGTCTCCGATCAGAACGCCGCCGACGAGCACGGCGGCCTCGGCAGCGGTCAGCGGTTGGGCCACCGGAGCGACCGGCGCCTTCTGCTCGCCTAGCGCTGCGCCGAAGGCGGTGGCTGCGGCGGCGGCTGCTGCGGCCGCAGCGGCGGCGGCCGCGCGCCCGGACGCTGTCCGGCGGGCGGTGCCGCGGGCCGCGCCCCCGACGTGTCGCGGGCCGCCGGGGCCGGCGTGGGCGCCGGGGCTGCGGCCTGCAGGCGCTGGATCACCAGCGGCGAGAGATCGAGCGTGCGGTCCGCCGTCACGAGCGCGCTCCCCTGCGCCCCCGCGTCGAAGACCATGGCGCAGTTGAACTCCGCCCGGACCCCCTCGATCACCGCGTTGACCCGCTGCATGATCGGCGCCGTGAGCTGCGCCTCGCGCTCCTGGGCCTGCTGGTCCAGCTCCTGGGCACGCTGCTGGGCCCGCTGCTGGAGGTTGCTGATCTCCGTCTCGCGGGCCTGCCGCGCCGCCGGCGTCATCACGACCGACGTGCGCCGGTACTCCGCCACCGCGGAGTCCAGCAGCTGCTGCATCCGTTGCGCCTCGGCGCGGAAACCGGCCATCTCGCGGGTGAAGAGGGACTCCGCTTCGGCACGCCCCGGCGTGTTGGCCAGGATGAGCTGGGAGTTGATGTAGGCGAGTCTGAGCGGCGGCTGGCAGGGCACTTGCTGCGCCTCCAGTCCCGTCGCGACCACGCCTGCCAGCAGGGCGGCCGATGCCAGCCCGGTGATGCGTACCATGCGGTGCTCCTCAATCGTGGGCATCAGAAAAAGTTGCCGACCTTGAAATGGAGTTTCCAGCCCGGCGCGGGCCTGCCATCCGTGCCGATCCGGTCGAACCCGTAGGCGTAGTCCAGCCCCAGCGGGCCCATCGGCGTGACGACCGAGACCCCGATGCCGGCGCCCCGGAACAGACGCGTCGGATTGAAGCCGGACGCTGTGGACCAGACGTTGCCGGCGTCGTAGAAGAACGCGGCGTAGAGCATCTGGCTGACCCGGAAACCGAACTCCGCCGTCGCGACGAAGTACGACTTGCCGAACGCCGTCCGCGGCACGCCGCCCAGGGTGGCGGTCGGGTCGAACCCCCGCGGCGTGATCGAGAACTCGTCGTAGCCACGCAGCGGGATGCCGTACTGCGTGCCGCCCATCGCGTACAGCTGCCGGAAGAAGGGCCCGGCATCACCGAACACGAAGCCGGCCTTCGCCGAGAGGCCGATGAGTATGCGCACGCCGGAACTCGCGGGGCCGCTCGGGCCGAGCTGGCCGACGGGGGCGTACCACCGTGACTCCAGGTCGTAGCGCTGGAACGCGGCCGAACCGCCGAGGACGCCGCCGGTGAACTGGGCGCTCGCGTTGTACATCGCGCCGGCGGTCGCGAACGGCAGGTCGATCCGGGTGTCCCGCATGAAGCTGACCCCGGCCGTGGAGCGCAGGCAGTTCGCGCAGCGGAAGGTGCCGGTGAGGTTGGCCGCCGCACCCGAGTACGACTCCCGCTCGATGGAGTACGACGTGAAGACCCGGCTGTACCGGCTGCGAGGCAGCGGCCAGCCCACCTGGAGCGAGACGCCCTGCGTGTTGATGCGGCCGAGGTCCGCGACCGTGTAGCGGATCCTCGTGTTGTGGATGCTGAACGTCGACGAGACCCGGCTGCCGAGGACGGACGGGTCGGTGTAGCTGATGTCGAAGTCGTTGATGTTCTTCCCGAACTGCCACTGCAGCCGCCCGCGCTTCCCCATCCCGAACAGGTTCGGCTCGTCGAGTCCGAGGAACCCGCCGACGCCGGTGCCCTGCCCCACGCTGGCGCCGAAGTTCACGTTGCCCGTCCGCCGCTCTTCAACACGGAACACGAGGTCGATGTCACCTTCCTCGTTCGCCGGCCGGGTGTCGGGGAACGGCAACGGCTGCTGGAAGAAGCCGAGGTTCCCGATGTTCTGGTACGAGCGCAGCACGCGCTCCTGCGAGAAGACGTCGCCCGGGAGGATGACGATCGCCTCGCGGATCACCCGGTCGTGGGTGATCTCGTTGCCGAGGATCTCGATCCGGTTGACGATCGCCGGCCGCCCCTCCTCGATCTGCCACGTGAGGTTGACCCGCGGCTCCCGCAGGGAATCGCCGGCCTCGATGCGGTCGACGCGCGGCTCGATCTGCGCATAGATGTAGCCCTGGTTCCAGTACTGGGTGCGGAGCCGCGTCGTCGCGTTCTCCCACTTCGTCTGGTCGAACCACGACCGCTGGGCCGCGCACCCGCCGGTCGGGCACGCGTCGCCGGCCCCGGCCGAGTTGCCGAAGGGGTTCAGCGTCAGGACCTCTTCGGTGGAGAAGCGCCGGTTCCCTTCCACCGCGACCCGGCCGATCAGATACGGCTGGCCCTCCTCCACGGTGATCTGGAGCGTCGCCTTCCCATTGTCGCGGTCCACGATGAGGGTGTCGTCGAGCACCCGGAAGTCGATGAAGCCGCGGCTCCCGTAGAACGCCGGGAGGCGCTGCTCGATGTCCTCGCGCAGCTGCTCCTCGGCGTACTCCCCCTTCTGGAACCACCAGAAGCCCTCGGGCCGCGTGCGCATGTGCGCCACGATGTCCTTGTCGGCGAACCGCTCGTTGCCCTCCATCTCCACCCGCGCGATGGCGACCCGCCGCCCCTCGTTCACGTCGTAGACGATCCGCACGTGGTCGCTGTCGTCCGGGACGAGGATCGCCCGCACGCTCGCCAGATAGTAGCCCTCGGCCTCGTAGAGCGAGTCGATCCGTTGGGTCGCGCGCTCGACCAGCGCCGCGTTGCCGGGCCGCCCCGCCGGCAGCTCGATGCGGTCCCGGACCGAGCGCTCGGACAGCTTCACCACCCCGCGCACCGTGGCGCGCACCAGGAGCGGCCGCTCGCGCACCGTGATGACGAGGATCTCGCTGCCGTTAGCGCCGCTGCGGCGTCCCAGCTGCACGTCGTCGAACTGACCCGTCAGGAAGACCGCGCGCAGCGCACGCTGGATGTCCCGGTACGTGACCGGCGCGTGGACCGGGAGCGCGGCGGTGTTGACGATCGTCTCGCGGGTGTTGCGGCGATTGCCCACGACCTCGATCGAGTCCACGATCGGGCCGGCGGCCGGCTCCTGCGCACGCGCCGGCGGCGGCGCCAGCACGAGCGTGCCGGCCACGGCGACGAGGGTCCAGGCGACCGGAAGGCGCACGGGCTGGCTAGGCCTTCGAGTGCGAGGGTGCGCGGAAGCTCAGGTGCTCGCCGTCGGGCGCCACGTCCACCTCGAGGTCGTCGCCCCGGCTGAACTCGCCCACCAGGATCTTCTCCGAGAGCGGGTCCTCCACGAACCGCTGGATGGCCCGCTTCAGCGGCCGGGCGCCGTAGTGCTCGTCGTAGCCGTGCCGCACCAGCAGGTCGGTCGCCGCCTCGGTGAGACGGACGGTGATCTCCTCGTCCGCCAGCCGGGACTCCAGCTCCCGCAGCACGATCGCGACGATCGCCTTGATGTGCTCGCGCGAGAGCGGGTGGAAGACGATGACCTCGTCCAGGCGGTTCAGGAACTCGGGGTTGAAGGTTTTGCCGATCTCGTCCTTGACCTTCTCCGCCATCTTGTCGAACGCCGCCTGGGTGGACGCCCCCGATGTGAAGCCGAGTTGCGCGCTCTTGGTGATGTCCCGCGCGCCGACGTTGGACGTCATGATGACCACGGTGTTCTTGAAGTCGATCACCCGCCCGTAGTTGTCCGTCAGCCGCCCCTCGTCGAGCACCTGGAGGAGGATGTTGAAGACGTCCGGGTGCGCCTTCTCGATCTCGTCGAGCAGCACCACCGAGTACGGCTTCCGCCGGACGGCCTTGGTCAGCGCGCCGGAGTCCTCGTAGCCGACGTAGCCGGGAGGCGCGCCGATCAGCCGGGAGACGCTGAACTTCTCCATGTACTCCGACATGTCGACGCGGATCAGCGCCTGCGGGTCGGCGAAGAGGAACTTCGCCAGCGCGCGCGACAGCTCCGTCTTCCCGACGCCGGTCGGGCCGCAGAAGACGAAGCAGCCGATCGGCCGCCGCGGGTCCTTGAGCCCCGCGCGCGAGCGCCGGATGGCCCGCGAGATGGCCTGGATCGCCTCGTCCTGGCCCACGACCTGCAGGTGGATCTCATCCTCCATCCGGAGCAGGCGCGAGGACTCGGCCTCCTGCAGCCGCATCACGGGGATGCCCGTCCACCGGGACACGATGAACGCGATCTCCTCCTCGTTCACCACGGGACGCTTCGTCTGCCGCTCCCGCTCCCACGCCTCCTGGCGCGCGAGGATCTCCGCCTGGAGCTCCCGCTCCTGGTCGCGCAGCGCCGCGGCGCGCTCGAAGTTCTGATCGCGGACCGCCGCCTCCTTCTCGCGATTGAGCGTCTCCAGCTTCGCCTTCAGCTCGCCCACCTCCGGCGGCGGCACCTGCGCGCCGATGCGGGCGCGGGCGCCGGCCTCGTCGATCACGTCGATCGCCTTGTCCGGCAGGAACCGGTCGGTGATGTAGCGCTCGGACAGCCGCGCCGCGGCCTCGAGGGAATCGTCGGGGATCTGGATGCGGTGGTGGTCCTCGTACCGCTTCCGGAGCCCCTTGAGGATGTCGATCGTCTCGTGCACCGACGGCGGCTCCACGATCACCGTCTGGAAGCGGCGCTCGAGGGCGCCGTCCTTCTCGATGTACTTGCGGTACTCGTTCAGCGTGGACGCGCCGACGCACTGCAGCTCGCCGCGGGCCAGGGCCGGCTTCAGCATGTTCGAGGCGTCGATGGCCCCCTCGGCGGCGCCCGCCCCCACCAGGGTGTGCAGCTCGTCGATGAACAGGATCACATTCTTGCTCTGCGCGATCTCGTTCATCACCGCCTTCAGCCGCTCCTCGAACTGGCCGCGGTACTTCGTCCCGGCGATCACCGCCGCCATGTCCAGCGCCAGCACGCGATGGTCCCGCAGTGCGTCGGGGCACTGGCCCGCCGCGATCATCTGCGCCAGGCCCTCGACGATCGCCGTCTTGCCGACGCCGGGCTCGCCGATGAGCACCGGGTTGTTCTTCTTCCGGCGCGACAGCACCTCGGTGACGCGCTCGATCTCCTTGTAGCGGCCGATGGTCGGGTCGAGCTGGCCCTCGCCCGCGAGCTGCGTGAGGTCGCGGCAGAAGTGGTCCAGGGCCGGCGTCTTCGACTTCTTCTCGGCCTTGCCGGCCGCCGCGGGGGCCCCTGAGGCGGGCGCAGGCGCCTGCGGCATCTCGGAGCCGAGCAGGCGCAGCGTCTCCGCCCGGGCCTGCTCGAGGTTTACGCCGGCGTCCGTCAGCACCTGGGCCGCGATGCCCTTCTCCTCCCGCAGCAGGCCGAGCAGCAGGTGCTCCGTGCCGACGTAGGAGTGGTTCAGCTCACGCGCCTCCGACATCGCGAGCTCGAGCACCTTCTTCGCCCGCGACGTGTACGGCAGGTCCTGCCCGCCGGCGCCCGCCGCCTTCCCCTTCTTGACCGTGTCTTCGATCTTCTGCTGGATCTCCTCGAGGTCCACGCTCAGGTTCGACAGCACGGCCGCGGCCACCCCTTCGCCCTCACGGATCAGCCCGAGAAGGATGTGCTCCGTCCCCACGTATTCGTGGTGCAGGCGCGCCGCCTCTTCGCGGGCCATCTGCAGCACTTTCCGGACGCGGTCGGTGAAGTTGTACCCGTTCATCGTCTCATCCTTGCAGGGGACGCTGGCGCCTCACGCGCGCCGGTCGGCTTCCTCGTCCAGCGCCCGCCGTACGTACGCGGCCCGCGCCGCACGCGCGTCACTGTCGCCGGGAATGTGCGCCTCGTAGGCCGCCAAGTGGGCGGGCTGCGTGAAGATCAGCAGCTTGTTCAGCGTGTATACACTGACGCCGGGGATCAGGTTCAGCCCGACGCCGAGCCGTACGCCCGAGAGGAGGTTCATCGCCTCCTCGAAGGACAGGCTGCGCGCATGCCGCAGCAGCCCGTACGCCCGCCAGACCTTGTCCTCGATGATCGTCGGCGCGTCGCGCAGCAGCACCTGCCGCGCCTGCTCCTCGTACGCCACCACCTGCCGGACGATCTTCCCCAGGTGGTCGAGCAGCTCCTCTTCGGCCTTCCCCAGCGTCGTCTGGTTCGACAGCTGGAAGAAGTTGCCGACGACCTCGCTGCCCTCGCCGTACAGCCCGCGGAACGTCAGCCCCACCTGCGTGAGGCCCTGCAGCACCTTGGCGATTTCCTTGGTGAGCACCAGGCCGGGCAGGTGAATCAGGACCGAGGCGCGGAGGCCCGTGCCCACATTCGTCGGACACGCCGTAAGATAGCCAAATTCCGAGTGGAAGGCGAAGGGAATCGCACCACCGAGCGCGGTGTCCAGCTGCTCCAGTTCGGCGTACGCCTGGGCCAGCGCGAAGCCCGACCGCAGGGTCTGGAGACGGAGGTGGTCCTCCTCGTTCACCATCACGCCCATCGACCCCGCCAGGTACACTGCCGACCCGCTTCCCCCTCCGCGCTCCGCGGGGGCCGCCGTCAGCTCCCGGGAGGCCAGGTGCCGCTCGTGCAGCAGCAGGCGGTCCTCGGGGGCGAGCTCGTCGAGGAGGAAGCGCACGCTCCCACGCCCGAAGGGCGAGCCGCGCCACGCCCCGTCCACGAGCTCCAGAATCCGGGAACGGTCGGAGGCCTCCGCGCGCTCGGCGAACGGCACGCCGTCCACATTGCGGGCGAGCCGCACCCGGGTGGACAGCACCACGTGCGCCTGGGGCCCGCTGCCGTCCAGCCACGACAGCCCGCCGTCCGGTACCAGCGCGAGGTCGATCACTCGAGGCCCCGGATGGCGTCGCGGAGCTGCGCCGCCAGCTCGAAGTTCTCCGCGTCCACCGCGCGCTGCAGCTCGGCCTTGAACTCTTCGAGCCGCCGCACCGGGCCCGCGGGCGCCCCGGGGTGCGCGCCGTAGCGCTCCCCTTCGTGCTGCGTGTTGCCGTGCAGCCGCCGGAGCAGGTCACGGAGGTGCCCCTCGAAGGTGACGTAGCAGCGCGCGCAGCCGAGGCGTCCGCTCTGGCGGAAATCCGCCAACGTGGCGCCGCACCCGGGACACGCCGCCGCCGCCGCGGCCCCTCCGCCCGGCGGCACGGTCTTGCCGAGCGACGCGAGGAAATCCCCGAGGGGGAACTTCGCCACCTGGCTCCCCGTCTCGACCCCCTTCTCCTCCGCGCACCGTTCGCACAGATGGAGCGTCGTGATCGTGTTGTCCACGATCTGCGTGAGGTGGATGACCGCCTCGCGCTCGCCGCAGTTCTCGCACGGGGTCACGGCAGCGCCTCCGCGTCCGCCACCGGCGCCAGCGTGCCGTCCTGCAGCAGCAGCACGCGGTCCGCCCGCCGCGCCAGCTGGCGGTTGTGCGTCACGAGGACGACCGCCGTCTGCCGCTCGCGGGCCAGGCGGAACAGCACGTCCGCCACCATCTCGCCGCTGCCGTGGTCCAGGTTGCCCGTGGGCTCGTCGGCCAGGACGAGGGCGGGCTCGTGCACCAGCGCGCGCGCCACCGCGCAGCGCTGCTGCTCCCCGCCGGAGAGGGCCGCCGGCCGGTGGGTCATCCGCTCCGCGAGCCCGACCGCCGCGAGCACCGCCTCCGCACGCGAGCGCGCCCGCGCCGGGGCCCATCCGCCGATGCGCAGCGGCATCATCACGTTCTCGAGCGCG
>ERZ1292640.3465-Hain-H43-02um-R1-3465-length-12282-cov-7_pt1 | contig 12282 bp, 15 predicted proteins | sample MGYA00564404_ERZ1292640 | MGnify/ENA primary metagenome ERZ1292640 (study PRJEB36523, sample SAMEA6512636) | groundwater metagenome | collected 2019-01-08 | study: AquaDiva: Metagenomics assemblies of 32 groundwater samples | reverse complement strand
AGCTTCATGCTTACAATTAACTTGTCGTAGGGAAATAGTTTCTGGATAACACAGGTGGATTTTTGTGTTTGAAAAGAAGAAGAAAGTTCGCCATAACTTCGTTACATGTTTATGAATATCGCTTCTGCATTATTATTTTACCTTGCAGGTCGTGTTTCACGTATAGTATAGGTACCAAGATAAAGTGATTCGTTGTTTTCACTTTTAATATACATATCAACACTTAAATTAAGTGGAATATTTTCATCGGTCATGTTTGTTTCATTCAATAGAAATTCTACTTTCTCTTTTGGGTCAAATATCGAAACTGGGTAAATATCGGCTTTTAAAAAAATGCTTGAAGCGTAGCACTGATTAAAAAGAAATTCTGCAATAGTCTGATTTCCTGTAATCATCAAGGCTAGATGTCCCTTGTGTTGGCATATGAAACCTAAATCAAAATTTTGTGTCAAAATTTTCATGATATCTGGACTATTTGTAATGTTATCTATAATTTTATATGAAGAAAATATTTTTTCAGCACTTTCCTCTATTACACCTAACTCTTTTAGGACAAATGATTTTGTTAAATAGAGGTTATAGTAGTTTGCTGGATTAGAAAATTCATTTAGGGATATTTTTGATAAACTATTAATTAAGTCTAGAGATTCATCATATTTTTCAGATTGATACAGAGAATTGGCTATATGGGCTTGAGCATCAAAATAGTATTCTTGAGTTGGTTTGACTTCTTTGAAATCATTAATCGCCCCAATCTGATCTCCAAGAGCTTGTTTAACTAAACCCCTACCAAAAAAGGCAGGTGATAGGCTAAACTTGTCCTCATTAACAAATCTTCTATTTTCAAGAATTAAATCGTATTGTTCCTTGCTACTTAATAAGGAATCTTTATCACCTTTTAAGGTACCCAATTCCAAATAGATTATCGCTAGATTTAAATGGCAATGAACTGGAACTCGATTATAACCACTTTTTTCTATACATTTATTAAAAGCTGATATGGCTTTATTATAAGAATCCAAGCCCCCCCTAAATTTCTAGTATTCATTAGAGAAATCCCATACTCAAACCAAAATTCTTGATTATTCAAAATATCGGAGTTTGAATCTATTATCAATTCATAGAAGTATACAGCTTGTCTGAAATCTTCCTTTTCATAAGCTAATTTTGCTCTTTTATAAAAATCATCAGAAAATTCTTGAAGAATTCCTTTGTAAATCTCTTTCTCTTTAATTGTTTCATTAAGAATTCTCCTCATTTCGTTTATATCATCTAATCTTAATGACTGTTCTATTGCAGAAGTTATATCAATTATTTTTAGAGAATAATTTTTATTTTGTGATTTCAATTCAGATATTTCACTAGTTGTTGCTATATTTTGATATATTGTGAAACCACCCAGAAGCAAAGCAACTAGTAAAGAATATACAAATAACTTAAAGGTTTCGTTGAAAGTAAATCTATCAGAATAATATTTTATGGTACCTTTTTCTTTTTTATACTCTCTAATAACTTTATTGATATACCCCCTACTAACATTTTCATGCTCTGCAATGGCTTTTCTATCCATGCCGACTCTAAATAGTAAAATTATCTCGTCTTTCTTTTCCATAGTAAATGTGTAACCTTTATTGAATTATTAAATTATCTCTTTCTCGAACATATAAAAAGTGTATAATCTTTTTAATAATATTATAAGTCCACTTCATAACTTTTGTTCTAAAAAGATAATTCTCCCACTAAAATAATATGAGAATTAAATCAAAATCTGGCATCAAAGCTCTCATTCGTTGCGGCTTAATTCATGTGACACATTGTCCGTTATACGAACTTCCTAAATCTCCACCATTACTTTCCTATCCTTATCATTAAGCTCTTTAATCAAGTTATGCCCTTTAACTTTCTCTTTGATTTCTTTCCAGGAATATTTCTTGGAAGCTTTGTTCAGCTCATCAAGAACTTCTTTAACCAAAGTATATTTCTGATAAATTAATTCTCCTTTCTCGCGAAGCTCGGTTTCTTCAATCCTAAATGCTTCAATTGTCTGCCTCTGCTCTTCAATTATTCTCTGCAAATTCTTAAGCTTCTTGTCAAATTCAGTCTCCTTAATCTCTTTAAACTGCAGATAAAAGAACGAAAGCGCCTCGCTGAAAGATGAAAATTTCCTTTTATCCCTGTTTTTATAAAATTCCATGTCAAAAGGTATAACATCTATAACTAGGCCGTTTTCAAAAACGACATAAGCATCAATTTCTTTGCTTATTATTTTATGAAGTGAATTAAATATTAAATGCGTAGAGTTATCATCAATATTTTTTGGGTTAATAGTTTTATCAGCATCAGATAATAAACAAGCTTCCTCAGCATACAATCCGCCCAATCCCAGTTCTATTGCAAGGGAAGTAATAAGAGAATCTTTCTTGGAATTTTTAAAAACAGCGTCCAAATCTTTCAGCTCAAATAAATTATTGTTCATCAGGGGATAAACATATTTTAATTTCGGCCTAATCGACCGCTCCCTGAAATCGTGATGCTCAAGAGCATTAAGGATTGCATTATTCTCGCTGCATAATATTGCATTTCCTTTTCCAAAAAACTCCAAATAAAAAAACTTCTTCTCATCCTTGACTTTGAAAGTAAATTTCAAAATCCTTTCAGGCTCAAGCTGCTCAACATCCTCAAGGAAATAACCGTCAAGATGCTTCCTCAAGAACATTCCAAAGCCTAAAGTTTCATCATAATTCTCCTTTTCATCAATAAGGTAAGCGCAAGTGCCAACCTTAATCTTTAATATTTTCCTGCCTTCATTTGCCTTGTGAAAGCTGAAAATTATCAAATCAGATTCAGGCTGGTAAATCTTGTCTATTCTTGAGCCTTTTAACCGCCCTAATTCTTTTGCCAGAAAATGCGCATCCATGGAAGATAATTGTTTTTTCATGCTTTCTCCACAATAATCAAATCACCATGATTAACACTCTTAAAAGCGCTCAAGTCTCCTTTGATTTTGCCAAACACATTAACTTTGGATGCCGCTTTTATCTCTGTTTCGGTTGAAGCTGGAGTTTTTCCGAAGAAAATGCAGAAGCAGCATCCTTCCGGCCAGTAAGCCAGGTCTCCTTTTTCAACAACATCATCCGCACTTTTCTCCAACTTCAGCTTTAAAGGAATCACAAAATAAATCTCGTCTCCCCACCTGTTTGCAGCTCCGTCAATGTGAAGTATATTAAAAATAGCCTTCGCTGTTGGAGTGTTCTTCAGCTCAGCTTCCGCTTCAATGTCATTCACGAAAATCTTTATTTTCATAGTTAGGTTATAAAAAGCAGAATCAACGGGTCACCTGCATCAGATTTCAGTGATTAGGCCGTTCTCGTTCGGTGATTATTATTCATTTTATTTCTATTTTTATTAAATTAAAAAATTTTGATTGTTCTCTGCTTCAGCCATTTCTCTATCCTGTCCATTCCGCGGGTAATCTCATGTATTGAAGTTGCATAGCTCAGCCTAACATGCTTGTCCGAGCCAAATGCAATGCCAGGAACAACTGCAACAAGCGCTTCATCAAGCAGCTTGGAAGCAAAAGTCATTGAATCCATTCCGGTCCCTTCTATATTCGGGAAAGCGTAAAAAGCGCCTTCCGGCTCAATGCATGAAATGCCGTCAATCTCGTTTAGCCTTTTGTAAATGAACTTCCGCCTCTCATCAAAAGCCTGGACCATGAGTTTTACAGAATCCTGCGGCCCGGAAAGAGCCTCAACAGCAGCCATCTGCGCCACGCTCGTAGGGTTGGAAGTTGAATGCCCCTGCAGGTTATCCATTGCCTTGATTATTTCTTTAGGCCCTGCAGTGTATCCGATTCTCCAGCCGGTCATCGCATAAGTTTTTGAAACAGAATTTGAAATCAGTGTAAGTTTTTTGATATCTTCTCCAAAAGACGCAATGCTTGCCTGCTTATTATTCCCATAAACAAAATGCTCGTAGACCTCGTCGGAAATAACATAAAAATTGTGCCTGACGGCAAGCTCGGCGATTTTTTTAATTTCCTCTAAATCAACTACGGCACCGGTTGGATTGCTAGGGCTGTTTAAAATAAGCAGCTTTGTTTTTGGAGTTATTTTGGATTCAACCATCTCTGCAGTTAATTTAAATTTATCATCAGTCTCGCAGAAAACTGTCTTGGCCTCGGCAAGCTTAATCATTTCATCATAGCTCACCCAGTAAGGAGTTGGCAAAATGACTTCGTCTCCTTTGTCAAGAACGCACATCATTATGTTGTACAGTGAATGCTTTCCGCCGCAGCTTATCAAAATTTCAGAAACATCATAGCTTAGCTTATTGTCCCTCATTAATTTATCAGCAACAGCTTTCTTCAGCTCAGCCATCCCGCCGGAGGGAGTGTACCTGGTAATATTATTGTCAATTGCCCTTTTCGCAGCCTGCTTTACATTTTCAGGAGTATTAAAATCCGGCTCTCCCGCACCAAAAATAACTACATCATTTCCTTCTTTCTTCAGCTGCTTGGCTTTTGCATCAATTGCCAAGGTAGCGCTCGGCGCTATATTTCTTGCCCTTTGAGATAACATTTATTTACCACCGAGACTCTTGATTAGCCCATTAATATTAAAACCTTTTGTAGTGCCTATTGCAATGATTTTATGTTTTCTTTCTTTTGCCTCATTAAAACAAACATCAAAAATCTCAGCCTCAAGATTCTCCTTTATTTTGGATTCATGGAATTTTTTCTTCTTCAGACGTTTATTCAGTTCCCGGATATCACACTTAGTCACAATGCAAAAATCAGCATATCTTCTGGGAAGATAGTGGGAAAGATGGGAATCAATAATTATTCCTGTAATTTTATCAGATTTTTTATTCCTATTATTTTTATTTAATTCCTTGATTATTTTTATTTCATTAATCAGTTTTTTATTTAATTTATTAACATCAATAATTTTAGTTTTTCTTTTCCTGTCATAACCTTCGGATAGTTTATATTTGGAAATAATTTTATTTACGTCAAGATAATAGAAATTTAATTTCTTGGCCAATAGTTTGGATAAAGTTGTCTTTCCGGTGCCGGGCGTGCCCGTGACTAGTAAGGTTTTCATCTTATTGCAAGCAAATGTTCTTGTGCAAAGAATAAAGGATGCATAAACAGCTCCTGTTGTATCCTATGACTCTGCCCTAAAGATAAATCTTCAAGGCCAAAATCAAACAAAATTTCTTGCCCAACGGGTTCAAGAATTCCGCCGTGGTCATTAGTAAGAATAATTTGGTATCTCCCATCTTCAGTCAGATCTTCTGTAAAAAGGTAAGGAACCATTCCAATTATAGAGCCGATCGCAAATTTAGGAACCCTGTACCTGCTGCCAATTGTTTCTGCATATTTTCTTGCGCAATACTCCAAATCTGCCTGCATATAATCTAAATCCGCGCCAAAACTAAAAGTCCTTATTGCTGTGTGGTTGCCTCCAAAGTTGCCAGCCAAAAAAACTGAGTGATTATTACCACCAAAACCTCTAGACTTTAGGGCTCTATCTATTATTTGAGATAAATTTTGTTCGCTTTCAATTGACGCCCTAACTCTTTGGGAAGATTCCAAATATGCCTTATAATTATCCATATAATTAGTTATATATCTCCATTTAAAAATCCTTACATAAATTTTTATATATCCTAAAATAAGTTGTAATATGAAAGAAGAATTCGTAATTTCAACAAGTAAAAAACATGAATTGATAGATATAACAGAAAAAGTAAATTTGATAATCAAGAAATCAAAAATAAAAAACGGACTGTGTAATATATTTGCAGCGCATGCAACGGCAGCAATAATCATAAACGAAAACTATGATCCAAATATCTGCCTGGATTTGTTGGATTCATTAAACAAATTAATCCCAAGCGGAATCTGGCGCCATGACAAAATTGACGGCAACGCGGACTCGCACATAAAGTCAGCAATCTTGGGGCCTAGCGAAACAATACCTATAAATAATGGTAAATTACAGCTCGGTCAGTGGCAAAGTGTCATGATGGCTGAACTCGATGGGCCAAGAAATGATAGGAAAATTATAGTAACAATACTAGCTGATTAAAATGAACTGTGATTTATGCGGAAAAGTTGATGAGCAATTAAACAGGACGCTCATAGAAGGCGTTGAATTAACTGTATGCGGCGCCTGCAGCAAATTCGGAAAAATTCTGGCTCCCGTAAAGAGATACTCTCCGAAAGAGCAGCATAAAATGATTCAAAGAGCCCAGCCGCAGGCTCCAAAAGAAGAAAAAATGGAAATTCTGGTGGAAAACTACGCAGATTTAATTAAGAAAAGGCGCGAGTCAGTTGGCTTGAGCCAAAAGGATTTCGCCCTGAAGCTGAATGAAAAAGAATCTATGATCCATCACATTGAAACTGGCGCGTTTGAGCCGACTTTGGAAATGGCAAGAAAGCTCGAGAGAATTCTTGGAATAAAATTAGTTGAAGAGCACGAAGAAAAGCACCAGATGCAGAAAACAAAGAGGGAAGAAAGCTTCACATTGGGCGATTTTATAAAAATAAAAAAAAATTAATAGTACAGCACTGCAAAAGTTATAGCAAGCCATAATACAAGGGCTGCGATAAACCTTCTGTCGGTCAAAACCAATTCCGGATTTCTGGCAATTTTTGAATTAGTATAGACAAACTGAAAATATCTAAATAAAGCATACAGCACAACCGGTATGGTAAACATAAGCTTGTTATCCACAGTTAAAGTATAGAAAGTGTAGGCAACAATAAGAATTGTAGTAGTAATTATCATCAAAGCGGTTGTTATTTCTTCGGTGTAATAAGACAGAGTATTCCTATGCATCGCAGCTTTTTTGCCGAGATTGGCGAGCTCAACCCTTCTTTTTCCGACGGAAAGGAAAAGCGAAAGAAAAAAAGGGCACAAAACAAGCCAGGGAGAGATATAAACACTGATTATTACTGCTCCTGCAACTGCCCTTATTACAAAATTAACTGAAATCAGCAGAATGTCTGCAAATATTTCCTTTTTGAGATAGAACGAATAAGCAGTGGATAAAATAACAAACAGCAGCATAAGCAAAAAGAACTTCAGGCTGATTAAGTAAGATAAAAACAGCCCGGCAGAAAATAAAACAACTGAAAAAACAACGGCATTTGGAACTGATATTTTTCGCGACGCTATTGGTCTGGATTTCTTGGAAACATCCTGCAGATCATTTCTTCTGTCTGCAATATCATTAAGAATATAATTTGCAGATGAAAGCATAATCAAAATCATAAAGCCGAAAAAACTTAACATCAGCTTATTAAAATTAAACAGGTTAAATGAGAAAAACACCGCAAGAAACACGAGCAGATTTTTATACCACTGCTCTGGCCGCATCATCTTAACATAATCACTTACATTCATTAGGATAGGTTCGCAATAGATATTTAAATAAGTTTTCATGGGTTAAGGTTAATGAACGCAAATGAGATAGTAAAAAGATGCCCGACTTGGGAATTAAAAATGTACACTCGCCTGAGGTTCCTAATTCTACCTATAAGGAAAATAGATAAAATTGTGCCGAAAAACGGCAAAATAACCGACTATGGATGCGGTTTTGGAATTGTTTCCTGTTATCTTGGATTATCATCAAAAGACAGGAAAATAACAGGGATAGAGCACAATGCTGAAAGAATTAAAAAAGCAAGGTTAATCGGCAAAAATATCAGGAATGTAAAATTTGAAGTGGGAGATGCTTCAAAAAATAAAATTGCAAAATCAGATATTCACTTGTTGATTGACGTTGTTCATCACATTTCCTATAACAGCCAAGTTTCGCTTCTAAACAACATAATTAAATCAATGGATAAGGATAATTTAATAATAATAAAAGATATTGACAAAAAGCCGTTTCTTAAGTATTTATGGAATTACATGCACGACAAAATAATGACGCTAAATGATAAAATTTATTTCAGAAACCATGAATGGTTTGAATCCTTCTTCAAAGAAAGAAAAATGAAAACAGAAATAATCAGGTGCGATAATTTCTTCTATTCGCATTTTATAATCATTGCGAGAAAATAAACTGCTCATTGCCATTAATTTTTTTATAATAGGAAATTTCAAAATTATTCTTCAACAAAGCTATGAATTGGGCGGTTTTATTAGGGCATTCAAAATCCTTTGGATGGCACGGTATGTCTTCAGTGTCCACGAAAATGTAAGAAATATTGGATTTATTTTTATTAACATAGCCGGTATAGTAATCGATTCTGCTGGAATCATAAAGCGGGTAATAAATCAAGTTTAGTTTCGTATCAGTATACATAGTAATGAATGGGTTTGTAGTCAGCACTTCTCCGTTAATTTTTTTACCAGATATATAGGAATAAAACTCAGTATTGTTTGATTTTTGATGGATATTTTGCAACGTATAATTCAAAACAAATGATAGGGAAATTAAAAATACAAATATCAATGCAATTTTGATATATTTTTTATTCAGCTTGCCAAAAAGTTTAACAATCCCATAGCCGGAAAGTATAGCAATAAACGGCAGCACAAGTATGGGATATCTTTCCGTCTTGCATCCCAAGTTAGAAAAATAGATAAGGGATGCAGCAGCATAAAATGAAATTTGAATCTTATTAATTTTATTTTTATTAAAAAACACTAAGAGTATTCCAATTATGGAAAATAAAAACAGAAAATTATCCTTTATAATCAAGGGAATATAATAATAAAACGGCTGTTTGTAAAGCACGTTGCATCCAACAACATTGTCTATGACATATTGCGCGGATTTTAACGGGAACAAAGCATCATTATAACTAAAATAATTAAACAAGAAATATGGGAGAATTATTAAAATAAATCCAAGTCCGATATAAAAAAACTTTTTAAAATATGCCAAGAATTTTTCTTTGCTAAAAAATAAGTAAAATGTGTCGACGGCAAAGATGACAGCTAAAAAAAGCACCGCTGGAAATTTGGTCAGGAAAGCAAGCCCAAACAAAGCTCCTGAAACAAAATTTTTCTTCCCAAGATAAAAATAAAAACCCAGCAACAGGAAGAAAACAGTTAAAGTCTCAACCTGAATTGAATATATCGGGCTGAGCATTAAGCTGGAAAAAGCAGCTAAAATTGAAGCGGCAACCGCAGTATTTTTATCAAATAATTTATTGGACAGCACATAAGTTAGGATTATCACTCCCACGGAAACAAGCAAAATAAAAATTTCGCCGGCTATTAGCGGATTTAACCCTATCTTCCAGAAGAACCCAAGTATAATCGGAAGAGTTAAAGGCCTTATAGGCTCCCACAGCCCAAATTGCCCGTTGGAAAAGATATACTTGCCCATCCCGACATAAACAGCCGAGTCCCACCACACATCTACCTGAAACAAAAAGTAAATAGATTTCAAAACTGCAAATATTATTATTAACAGAATTAAAATCTTAAATCTAAATTTTCTCAGCATATTGCCAGCTTCTTTTCCCTGCAGAAAAGCTTTGTTAGCTCCTTTTTGTTGTACAGCCCGGAATAAGTGGTATTTCCCAGCACAATTGAAGGGTATTCAGTTATATTATACACTCTCGTAAGGAGGTTTATAGAAGCTATATTCAAGTCAGCGTCAAAAGAGAATATAGCAAGCTCGTCTTCCCTGTTTATTTTTTCCAAATCTCTTTTAATATCAGCCAAAACAAAGGATTGTGCATCACAGTCGGGGCATATATCCTTCTTTTTATAGAAATAAGAGACTATTGTTTGATTCAGCTTGCACATGTCTTTCATCTTCTTGAGCATTGCAAAATACAGCACTTCTTTTCTGTTAAATTCGGTCTTTTGCTGCACATAAAACGGATCCTGCATGAAATTTTCTGTGACCTGCCTGTAGAGGTCAATTTTCAGGCCCAAATCCCACAGGCCCTTGTCCATGGTAGAAAGTGTGCTCTGCAGCCCAACACAGGTTGAGTCCTCTCCGAATATTTCTGACATAAAAATTAGTGTCTGGATATTTTCATATTCGCCAACAACACTGTTCATTCTGTCAATAACTGCCTTTTCCCTTTGGCTGTTTGCAAGGCTGTTAAAATAAAGCATTGAAATAAATAATATGGAAGTTATCAAAAGCCCAATTAGAAATATTTTCTTTCTCATTTCCATCCTACCTTTTTCCTAAAAATTACAGCCAAGATGGATGACGCCCAGAATATCTGGTAAAGGAAGAATATGAATGGGAATCCTATGACGCCCAAAATATTTTTTTTGATTTTGGTGTTTGACAGTTTCATGCATATGTACATGGATAAGATGGTTGTAGCTATTGCAGTTATCCCAAAAAAGCTCAACGTACCCATGGTGAGAACATCAAATTTTTTTAGTGTAATGTAGGACAGAAAATTGAAATTAGTAAGGGAAAAAAAAGAAATTGACTTTATTAAATTAGACAACCCTAGATATACAGAAAAAGCAAAAAGGGATAATCCCAAAAGTATCAGAAGGAATGTATAAGGGACTATGTAAGAAAAATACCCTATCTCGGAATTAAAGACAACATTGTGGTGCTTTATTATTGTGTATATTGCCCCGGAATACCACCTCTTTCTTTGCTTGTAGAGAGATTTAAATGTCCCGGGAGTAATGGTTCTTACCTTTGTGGCTATGCAGCATGCAATCTTATAGCCACCTTTCTGGAGCCTGTAGGCGATTTCCAAATCCTCAACAGTGCTTTTTGGATCAAATCTTCCGATATTCTCCAAAACTTTTTTCCTGTAGATGGAAAAAGGTCCCGGAGTTACATGCACTGCGCCAAAATATGAAAGCACCTTTAAAAACAGCGAAAGCCCAATGATATACTCAACAGCTATTATCTTCTGCAGGAAATTTTTTGCATCCTTGACCTCAACCGTAACAGTAACTGCCCCGATTTTTTTATTTGAGAAGTAGGGTACTGTTTTTTTTAGGATATCGCTTTGCACTTCTGAGTCTGCATCCATGCAGGCTACAAATTCCCCGCTAGATTGTTCAATGCCCTGGTTTAGGCATGCAGCCTTTCCCTTGTTATTTTTATTGTCAATAAAAATTATATTCTTGCCTTTGAGCCTGTTTATAATTTTGCTTGTATTATCCCTGCTTCCGTCGTTTACAATTATTATTTCGAGCCTGTCTTTTGGATAGTCAATCCTGTTCAGTGAGGTTATGTTTTGTTCTATAGTATCCTCTTCATTATATGCGGGAACGATAATGCTTACTTTAGGAAGCCCCTGATTATTTTTCAGTTTTGGGGATTTGAATAATTCCTCCTTTTGGCTTAAGAGCGCAAGAAGAAAAACTACATTAAAGTAAATAGACAGGAACCATACAAGGGACACAATTAAGCTGTAAGCCAGATTCATATTGCCAAGAGTATAAAAGACTCATTAAAAAGGTTTCGAAAGAGGTTCGTTAATCACAAATTTTATAATAATCCGTAGCCTACCAATCAACAATGGAAGAAATAAACAATATCATCAACAACAAAACACCGACCGGAAGCAGGATTCTGGATGAAATGCTGAACGGCGGCTACGAAAACGATATCATAACAACAATTTACGGCCCTGCCGGCGCCGGCAAAACGGTCATCTGCATCCTGGCAGCAATGACGGCAGTCAAAAACGGCAAGAAAGTCATCTACGTGGACAGCGAAGGCGGTTTTTCCGTCGAAAGGCTAAAACAGGTTGCTTCCAGCGCAAATGATGACTTCAAAGAAATACTAAACGGCATGATTTTCCTCAGGCCGACAACTTTTGAAGAGCAGAAAAAATCATTTGAGAAGCTGAAGGATATCATAAATGATAAAATTGGAATAATAATAGTTGACTCAATTGCAATGCTGTACCGGTTGGCGCTCGGCAAAAGCGAGGATTTCCAGGAAGTAAACAGGGAACTTGGAAGGCAGATAGGGTATCTAACAGAGATTGCAAGGAAAAAAAACATACCCGTCCTGATAACTAACCAGGTCTACATGGATTTTGATGAAAGGGACAAGGTAAACATTGTTGGCGGCGATATTCTCAAATACGGAAGCAAATGCCTGATAGAGCTGCAAATAACCCCAGACGGAAACCGAAGGCTTATCGTCAGAAAACATAGAAACATACAAGCCGAACGCGAGCTGTTGTTCAAGATAATTGAAGCCGGCATAACCAGCACAAAAGAGAGCAAAGGGTTCAAGTTGTTCTGATTTCTCTCCCCAAAAGCTTTTTAAAGCCCTATGTATAATCTTAAGCCTATGGGGAGCAAT
>ERZ1292640.3461-Hain-H43-02um-R1-3461-length-12287-cov-13_pt1 | contig 12287 bp, 13 predicted proteins | sample MGYA00564404_ERZ1292640 | MGnify/ENA primary metagenome ERZ1292640 (study PRJEB36523, sample SAMEA6512636) | groundwater metagenome | collected 2019-01-08 | study: AquaDiva: Metagenomics assemblies of 32 groundwater samples | reverse complement strand
GCTACTGTTGATTCTTGTTATTAAGGTACTCTTTTAATTTCTGCCAGGTTTTCGGCCCGACCTTTCCGTCTGCCTTTAACCCATTCTGAGACTGGAAAGACTCTATAGCCTCTCTGGTCTTAGGGCCCAGGATTCCGTCTATCTTGCCTTCATAAAACTTTGCATTGGCAAGCGCCTGCTGTATATCCTGAAAACTTGGTTTTTCCATGGATACTGCCGCAGAAGAACTGTCCTCCTGAACGCCCTGCATATCAGTCTGGGCTTCCTGGAATGCATTTGTTGCCAGAGTTGCCGCCTCTTCACTAACAGCCGGCTCAACAGATACATTTTCATCTGCGGCTTTTTTTAAACAACCGGCCAAAGCAAACACCAATACCAAAATCATAACTATACGCATTACCATATTGCCTCCTCAAATGAGCACTTGACTTACGTCATCCACAAGATGACGTAAGTCAACCTGCTATGAATAGTTTCTTTGTTGTGCGAATTTGACCCCGCCCTTTTGGTCATTTAGTCTTAAATTCTATAACTTGCCAAAAGGGCGGGATAAGTTCGGACAAATGACTTACGTCGGCTTTCAGCCTCCGTAAGTCATGTCCTCACTTACTTTAAATAAGCTGACAGTTTTTCCACCATGATACCGCAATAATACTTCAGAAACCTGGCTTCATCCGATCCAGGCATGCTGATAATCTTTACGCCATTGATATATTTCTTGCCTTTATCGTCCTCCTCTGTATCTGTTACCCATTTTATTTCCGCAACCATGGATACAGGCGGATTCGTATCTTTTAAATCAACTTCCAGCTGCACATAAATCCCTGATTTTAAAGCCTCTTTTGATTCAAAACACACGCCTTCTGCGGATATATTTCTGGTCCTTGTAAACTGAAATGCCTGCTCATAATCAAGTATCTTGTATTTGGCATCCAGGTTTAGTTCAAATCTTGGATACCTTCTCCTATCTTTAAAAAACCCCTGGCCTTCGATCATAGAACCTCCATTATAAGCTTCTTAGCCTCGTTAGGCGTAGCTGATAAAAATTTAAACCTGTGCTCAAATATCTTCAGCCCCTTCAGGCATTGATCCAGATAATTCGCTGCTTCTATGTTGCCCCTGTCAAAAGAAAGCGCTGACACAAAACTTATAAGCGCCTCCTTAAGTTTCTTTTTATTAAAAAGTATCTGTCCTATCCTGAAATACGCATCCCTGTTTATAAAAGGCCTTTCAGGCTGGAGCGCAACAACTTTATTATAAAATTCATACGCCTTATCGAAATCGCGCTCTTCAAAATACATATCGCCTATCTTCAAATAATTAAGGGCTATCTCGTAATGGTCTATATATTTTTTTTCCTCGGATTTAAGGTTCCCGATAAATTCCATAAATTCCTTTATGCCCTGTTCAGTCTTGAGCCTGTTCCCGGCAACCTTCATGTTAAATGTATTATTCACATACTCATCTATGACCGAATCCACTCTTTCAATCACATCCTGCAGATAATATTTAGGACTAAGCTTCAGCGCGCCTTTATAGTTTTCTATGGCATACTGGAAGAACTCTGTTGCTTTTTCATAGTTCTTCCAGTATGCCTCGCGCCTGGCCTTGTTATGGCAGTCCACAGCTACGTCCAGTACAGGCTTTATCCTAGCGCGCTCTTCATTCCATTCCTCAAGATTTTTTATTTTTTCTTCTATATTACCTATATTATTATCTTCCATATTTGAACAATATAGCACAAAAATATAATACTGTGAAGAAATTTTATACCACTTTCAATGAGAGGTAGCACTAATTGCTCCTCCGCCATCCCTGGCAGGCCTAAAGAAAAGCGTTGTTTCTTCGAGCGGGCATGGTGTCCGCTGAGCCAGCCTGGAGTCTTCGGCACTGAAATAGTTTCGCCGCGCGCTACGGTTTACAGCTCGAAAATTTTGCGGAATTCTCACCCACGTGAGACGAGGGTCAGTTCCGCAATTTTCTCGCTGTAATCCCTTGCGCGCTTAGCATAGAAAATCTATTATGCCGAAACTTTTCTGAGGTGCCTCAGGCTCCATGCTGGCTCAGCGGACGAGTGAGAAGAAACACCGAGCGAAGGACGCCTCGCTGGGGGGTCAGGCAGATCTAATATAATCAAAATGTAACTTAACTATTCAAATAATACATTTTGACTTTATTTTATCATATTATTATGCTATATTTATCCTATGCTGAAATCCGTGATAAATCTGCTGTATCCGGCTGCCCCCGGGGTATGCCCTGAAAAAATAAAAAAAAGGCTTCCTCCGTTCTGCATTAAATGCGGCAGACAGCTGAACAACATCCCGGAACCGATAGACATTTGCGCGGATTGCAAAAATGATGCGCCGTATTTTGACAGGGCATGGTCAGCCTGTTATTACGAAGAACCTTTAAAAGGCCTCATCCATGATTTTAAGTATAAACACATAACCTCTCTTTCAAGGGATTTTTCTAATCTTATTGTTGATTTCATGAAACAATATAATGTAGCCGCGAGCTGCGAACTTATACTATCCGTGCCAATGCATTCCGACAGGTTATTTAAAAGAGAGGTGAATCATTCTGATATACTGGCAAAGGATATAGCCAGGCGCATGAATATCCCCTATTCCGGAAACATCCTTAAAAAAATAAAAAATACCTCTATTCAAAGCACGCTCAAGCGCGAAGAAAGGATAAAAAATCTCCGCTCTAGTTTTTCTATAAAAAATACTTCCGCTGTCAGGGGTAAAAACATACTTTTAGTGGACGATCTTTTTACAACAGGATCCACTGTAAATGAATGCTCCAGAATTCTGAAAGAATCAGGCGCGGCCCGCATTGAAGTAATCACGCTCGCGCGGGGAGACAAGCCATAATGAAGATACTGCGTAAGTACCTAATAAGAGAAATCATTGTGATGTTCTTGTTTTCCCTGACTATATTTACGTTCACGCTTGTAATCGGAAACATCATAAAGCTTGCGGAGCTCGTGATAAACAGAGGCGTGGACATAAAGCTTGTAGGCAGATTATTTCTGTACCTCGTACCGTTTTTATTGAGCTACACGATACCCATGTCCATGCTCACCAGCGTTCTTCTGGTATTCGGCAGGCTGTCAGGCGATAATGAAATAATCGCTATCAGGGCAAGCGGCATAAATATATACAGACTGAGCGTGCCGCTGCTCATGGTAGGCCTTTTATTCAGCCTTTTTTCTGTAGCATTGATCGATAAAATAATACCCCAGATGCATTTCGCGTCCAGAAAAATCATAAAAAACATAGGCATAAAAACCCCTGCCGCATACCTTGAGCCAGGCACATTTATAAAAAGCTTCAAAGGCTATATAATATTTATACATGAAATAGATAAGAATAGGCTTAAAGGGGTGCGCATATATCAGCCTCAGAATGACCGTTCCACAAGGACTATAATAGCTGAAAAAGGCGAATTTATAACCCTGGAAAATCAGAACGCCGTGAAATTAAAGCTTATAAACGGTACAAGCGACGAGCCAAATCCGAAAAACCCTGTAAATTTTTATAAACTGAACTTCAAGACATATTACCTTACCCTAAACGTTGACGAATCCACAGCGCCAAGCGATTACACGGAGAAAAAACCAAAGGAAATGAATTTTCAGGAAATAAAAAATGAGGCTAAAAGGCTCGGGCAATACCATGTGGATACGCCCGCTCTCGTTACAGAATTCCACAGGAAAATTTCAGTATCCTTTGCAAGCCTTGTCTTTGTGATCATAGGCATACCCCTTGGGATATTCACAAGGCGCGGAGAAAAAACCATACAATTTGCCATAGCCCTGGGCGTTATCGTGGTATACTATCTGCTGATGGCGATCAGCATAGCCCTGTCGCTTAAAGGCATCGGAAACCCGGCATACTGGATGTATCTGCCTAATATAATAATAGGCATAGCAGGCATTATCTTATTGCGCAAAACCATTGAATCGTAGGGGACAGGCATGCCTGTCCCCTACTAATGTTATGAGAATATTGGATAAATACATAGCAAAATATTTCTTACTGCCCTTTTTATACTGCCTGGCGCTTTTTATAGTCCTTTATATGATCATAGACCTTTTCGGGCTTCTGGATGAAATCCTGAAACACAATATCCGTATCCCCATCCTTCTGGAATACTATTTGTCAATGATACCATTGATTATAATACAGACCACTCCTGTGGCAAGCCTTATCTCCATCATGTACGTCCTTGGCAATATGAACAAATTCGGAGAAATAACAGCTATGCGCGCGGCGGGTATAAACATCTACAGGATTCTCATGCCTTTCATATACATCGGCCTCGCAATAACAATGCTCATATTCGCTGTATCTGAAAAAGTGCTTCCCTATAGCATGAGAAAGGCAGAATCTATAAAAGAAAACTATATAGACAATGCAGATAAGGATAAGCCCTCTAATAAAAAGTTGATCTCCAATATTGCATTCTACGGCAGGAATAACCGCCTTGTATTCATAGATAATTTTGACCCTTCCAATAAGATCGCAATGGGTATTACAATACTTGAGCAGGATAAAAAAGATAATGTGTCGCTAAAGATAAACGCTCATGAAGCAAAATGGACAGATGGTAAATGGATTTTTTCCAGCGTACTGATGTATAAATTAGACGATAAGGGCATGGTAGTAGGAACGCCTGAATTCATACGGGAAAAACCAATGACAATGGAAAAACCCAAGGATCTTATATCAAAAGGCACGAATTATGAGTATATGAGCTTCCGCGACCTTTTTAGTTACATAAAGAATTTTTCCGAGACTTCGCCAAAACTTATTACAAGGCTCCGCGTAGACCTGCATCAGAAAATAAGCCTTCCATTCGTAAGCCTTATTGTAATATTGATAGGGGCTGGGTTTGCGTTAAAAGTCAAGCAGCGCGGCAAAGCCACTGCCTTAATCGGCATAGGCGCAAGCATTGTGATAGGATTTATCTATTACGCTTTTATGGCAAGCTTTATCGCGCTCGGTAAAAGCGGAGTTCTTCCCGCCGCCCTCTCAGCTCACTTGGCAAATATATTGTTCGGATTAATTGGGATAATATTGATAAGGAATTAGTAGGGGACAGGCATGCCTGTCCCCTACGGAAATCGTTAACTTATCCCCAAAACAGGGAAGCATTAATGCTCCCCTGTTATTCCATATCTTTAAAAATTCTCTCAAAAAATATTTTCTATAAATTTTGCTCTACAATACCTCCCCTTTGCTGTAGAATTTCTCTTGTCCCATTTTGCTTACGAAACCTTGAAATAATTTCTCTGGCTCTACGAGCAATTTGTTCATTAGAGTCGTTAATTAGGTTTTTAAAAGTCTGAATTGCAGCGTTTCTAAAATATGGGTCATTATTACCAAGGAAAGAAGCTACTATATCCACTTCCCCTGGAGTTTCTATACCTATAAATTCACCAGGTTTTGCATCAAATATACCTGATTTTAAAACAATATCCTGATATAGAATGGATGGGGCCATTCTCCATCCATATGCTACATGATATAGGCCAACTATCCAGTCATTATTTCCAAGTTTTTCTGGATCAGGGATCGATTTATAAGCCGATAGTGGCGTAATATACAACTCTGCTGTACCTTCTCTTTCGAAAGGTTTCGTATTTGGAATTTCGTTATAGAGAATGGCGGCCCTTTTATATCCATAAACTTCTTTAATTGCGCCTCTCCACATTCTAGCTAAGGCTTCAAAGGCATATTTAGGATCTAATAATAGCCAGCTAATCTCCCGATTAGATAATTTATTTGCGTCTATGCTAAATCTCTTCCAACCGTCATATCTTCTAACCCAAACAGGACGCATCTGAGTTATGCCAATGATGGTTTTCCCTTCTACCACAACCCCGCCTAAAAAATCTTGCATTTTGCTATCTAAAAAAGTCCTATTTTCTATCCAATCTGGCAAAATAGAATGTAAAAAATCAATAACTTTTTCTGATACGACATCTCTTGCTACTAATGAATTCAACCCTCTCCTTAAAGATCGAGGAGGAGCAGTATAACTAGCTTGAACAGAAAAAATCTCAGCTAATAACACATGAGGGGGAATATTGTTGGGAGTTTTTGAAGCTTCTATTATATAATTACGCAATGGTAAAAATTTTGAACGGACTTTTTCTATAGCATCTAAATATGCGGCGCCATCTAAGCTAACAGACTCCTCCTTATCTTCATAACTTATGCCGTGTATATCAATATAATGAACACTTTTATTTTCAAGTTCTTGTAATAGTTTTAAATTTTTATCAAAGTCATTCAATATGGAAAATCTGCCGGTAGATATAGAATAAAATGCCGGAGCTTCTTCATATTCTATAGAAGGATAATTATAAGCTCTTCGTATTCCATATCCCATAGCACCAAGACATGCTGCGAGTATAATAGTAGCAACGACTCTTTTAGACATTGTCATTTGCATCCTCTTAAATGTCCTTTTTTGCCCAACAGGAATTCTTAAAGAATTTCTTGAAATAGCCTTGGCGTAAAGCGAGTTATTGAGATTACTATATTTAGGTAATTCCAAACCATATACTATGCTATTCAAAAAGAAACTCACAGCTACAAATAACGCTACAATCTTCACACTGTAACCTTTTTTAAACTTTATCATAATCTTGACAAAAAAATTCCCTTGTCACAGGGTTTCTTTTGTAGGGACAGAACATTGTTCTGTCCCTACATTATATATTAAGTATAGCACAAAATGGCTGGATTTCAAGGCAACCTACGCGGTCCACAATGGTCAAGAAATCAGGTATTTTTTAATATAATCCAGGAATGTTTCGTAGGCCTTCCAATCAGTTTTTATAAAACTTTCTATCTTATTCCATCTGATGTCAAGATACTGGTGAGCAAGTATATTTCTAATCCTAACGCCATTCGCAAGAATAGAAGCAATATCCTCGCCTATTACATTTTTCGCGGATAAACTTAAAAAATATTCCCTGTAAGTCTCAGGAATAGCTATCTCCTCATTGATTAAAATAATCTTAGCAATATCTAAAGACGCATTTACAATATTTTCTATACATCTTTCTATATTTCTCCTTATATCGCTATTAACCTTATAATTTTTATAATCTACATTTAAAAATTTGTTCTTAAAATCCTTTATCTCTTCACTCAAAAAATCAGAGATCCTGGCTAATCTTTCTCTGTCTACTTTTTCAAAATGCATATTTCATCCTCCATGCATCAAGGTTAAAATCCATAAAATCTTCGGCTTCTCTTGAGATCTCTAACATAAAGTCAAGATAGAGCCCCTTATCTTTTATATCCAGAGCTATGCCTTTACGAATAATATTCCACGCAAGCGTAGCCATACTGCGATTTAAAATCACCAAATCCACTTCTCTGCCTAAAAGTTTTTCCAGGTTATTTTGGATTTTATTTTCTAATTTATCGTCCTGCCTTTTTAAGTACACTCCTATATCTATATCTGATTCAAGGCATGTTTTCCCTGAGGCGCTAGAACCAAATAAAAAGCCGAATAAAATATCTTTTTCCTTTTCGCAATATGATTTAATTATTTGAACCATCTCTTCTTTTTTCATATACTATTAAAATATAGCATAATATTGTCAAAATACAAGGTTTATCAGGCCGTAATGCACGGCAGAAATAATTTTGATCAGAAATTAGTGTAGGGAACAGGCATGTCTGTTCCCTACAGAATTGTTTATGTGCCGAGTTCCCAGCTGGCAAGGTATTTTTTCTGAAAAGGCGTTAAGGTATCTATCTGGACAGCCATGCTCTTTAGTTTGAGCCTGGCTATTTCTTTATCTATTGCTTCGGGCATCCTGTAGACTTTCTTGCTAAGCTTGAAATGATTCTTTACAAGATATTCAGCGGCAAGCGCCTGATTCGCAAAGCTCATGTCCATGACTATTGCAGGATGGCCTTCTGCGCATGCAAGATTTACCAGCCTGCCTTCGCCTAAAAGATTGATGCGCCTTCCGTCTTTTAGCAGATATTCCTCTACGCCGTTACGGATAACGCGTTTCGACTTACTCATCTTTTCGAGGGCCGGTATATCTATCTCAACATTGAAGTGGCCTGAGTTCGCGACTATTGCACCGTCTTTCATTGCTTTAAAATGATCTTCAGCGATAACCGTAGTATTCCCTGTAAGGCTTACAAACAAATCTCCTTTTTTAGCTGCTTCTTTCATGGGCATCACTGAATAGCCGTCCATTACTGCTTCCAGGGCTTTTGTAGGATCTATTTCCGTAACTATAACATTGGCTCCCATACCTCTTGCGCGCATGGCAAATCCCCTGCCGCACCAGCCGTAACCAAGCACAACTACAATTTTACCCGCTATTAGAATATTCGTAGCCCTTATAACCCCGTCCACTGTTGACTGTCCTGTGCCGTAACGATTGTCAAAAAGATGCTTTGTATCCGCGTCATTTACAGCGATTACAGGAAAAAGAAGCTTTTTATTCTGCTCAAGGCTCCTGAGCCTTATTATGCCAGTGGTAGTCTCTTCTGTGCTGCCAAACATATCAGGCACAAGATGTTTTTTGGCTTTATGGATTGTTGAAACAAGATCTGCGCCGTCATCCATTGTTATGTGCGGCTTCAGCGCCAGGGAACTTTCTATATGAAAATAATACACCTCATTACTCTCGCCTCTTCTTGCGAAAACAGGTATATTAAAATCTTTCACCAAAGAAGCTGCGACATCATCCTGAGTGCTCAAGGGATTGGATGCGCACAGATTCACATCTGCGCCGCCAGCCTTTAAGGTATTCATCAGCACTGCTGTCTCTGTTGTCACATGAAGGCATGCACTTACTTTCACAGCCTTTAATGGTTTTTCTTTTGAGAATCTTTCCCTTATAAGCTTAAGGACAGGCATGTTCTCATCTGCCCATTCTATCCTTAATTTTCCGGTAGGAGCTAATTTTATATTGCTTATATCGTATTTCATTCCATCCTTTCCATCTTTCGCCATCTAGACACCGCATCTGAATCCAGATGCGGTGTCTGACAAGGTTAAATGCAGCCCTTTCTTAATAAATCTACCTTGTCAGTTTCTTCCCATGTAAAACCTTCTTCTTCTCTGCCAAAGTGCCCGTAAGCAGCTGTCTTTTTATAAATAGGCTTAAGAAGATCCAGCTCTGTTATTATGCCCCTCGGCGTAAGGTCAAAATGTTCCCGTATAAGGATTGAAATCTTTTCTTCTGAAATTTTTCCCGTGCCGAATGTCTCTACCATTACTGCCAATGGCTCTGGCTTTCCTATTACATACGCAAGCTGAATGCAGCATTTCTTAGCAAGGCCTGCGGCTACTATATTCTTCGCGACATATCTTGCCATATACGCGGCTGAACGGTCAACCTTTGTAGGATCCTTGCCTGAAAAAGCCCCGCCGCCGTGGGGTATGACGCCGCCGTACGTATCCACTACTATTTTTCTTCCTGTCATTCCTGTGTCAGACTGAGGCCCGCCTATTAAAAACTTGCCTGTCTGATTTACGTAGTATTCTGTTTTGTCGTCAACAAGTTTACCCAGTATAGGTTTTGCAATATGCTGTATAATCTCTTTTCTCGCTTTTTCAGTTATATGCTCTCCGCTTTTATCCAATATCTCTTCTGTGTGCTGGCACGCCAAAACCACTGAATTTATTCTGACTGCTTTGCCATCCTTATACTCAACAGTTACCTGGCTTTTGGAATCAGGGCCGAGATATTTGAGCGCTTTACTTCTTCTAACCTCAGCCATTTTTCTAACAAGTTTATGCGCCAGCATAATCGGTAAGGGCATCAGTTCCGGGGTTTCGTCGCATGCATAACCAACCATGAAACCCTGGTCGCCTGCCCCGCCTTTATCAACCCCCTGGGAAATATCAGGAGATTGGGCGTGTATTGTATTTACAACAGCGCATGTCTCGTAATCCATTCCGTATTTAGGGTCTGTGTAACCTATATCTTTCACAACTTTCCTTGCGGTATTGATTACATCCACATATGCGGTAGTGGTGATTTCTCCTCCTACTATAATAAGGCCCATTGTTACAAAGGTCTCGCACGCGACGCGGCCCCTTGAATCCTGGCGCAAAACTTCGTCAAGTATCGAATCAGATATCTGATCGCAAAGTTTGTCAGGATGCCCCTCTCCAACTGATTCCGAAGTAACATAATATTTTCCCTTAGGCATTTATCCCCCCTTTTACATTATTGTAGGGGGCGGTCACTGACCGCCCCTACGAAATTCCTTTTCAGCCTCGTCCAGTGATTTTTTATCGCCTATATCAAACCATTTTTTATCTTTAAATACAAAACCGTACAGGTCTTCCCTTTTATAAAGCCACTCCAGAAAATAACCAGGTGCGTCTTTTGCATTCTCTAGCCCTAGATATTGCTTCATTATACCTAATCTTTCCTTTGGGAAAAAATAAAGGCACATTGCCGCAAGCGTAGAGGCTGGATTGGCTGGCTTTTCCTTGAAATCAATAACTTTATTATTTTTATCAACGGATACTATACCGTATTTGCCTGCAAGAAGCAAGTCTTTTATATCATAAAGGCCCAGGGTTATGCAGGGTCTTTTGGATGCGCAGAAATCAGTAAAAATAGAAAGATCCGCCTTGAAAAGATTGTCCCCCGCTAGCACCAGAAGATCGTCTTTTATATTTTTCTTTTCTATGACAAACTCTATGTCGCCTGTGGCGCCAAGCCTCGTCTCATTGGAAGTGGTCCTGTCGTCTACGACGGTTATTTTCTTTGAGCTCGAAAACTTCTTTCTCCAGCCTTCAAAATTCTTGTAAAATTTTTCATTTGTCACAATAAAAACCTCGTCCACCTCCTTCAAAGGCTCAATGAGGTCAAATATATATTCCAGGACAAGTCTGCCAGCCACTGGTAAAAGCGGCTTCGGGGTATTTAAAGTCAACGGATAAAGCCTTGTAGCGTATCCTGCGGCTAATAGCAATACTTTCATTTTTCGAGAACTATTGTTATATCTTTCCTAATTCTTTTTTAAGATAATCTATTGTTTCTACCGGCGTAGGGTCTATGTTATTAAGAATTGCCAGGTAATAACTTACAAAATCCCCTATATACATCAGCGAATAAACCCTTGCAAGCCTTCCGCCGTTTTGCTTTTCCAGCATAATAACTTCAGCGCCTGATTTTTTAATAATAGGCGCGGATATTCTAATACGCTGCTTTATTCTTTCGTGGTCATCTTTATCGCACAGCATTACGACTTTAAAGTTCTTCAGCATATCTTTCGGAAACATCCAGCCAACTATCTCATTATGATTCATTTCAGGCAGAACATTGCTGGATGAAAGCGCCTTTGAATTCTCCGCAATCTGCTCCCTCCACCTGATGCTCACGGCTTCAGTAGTGTCTGACATGCCGTATATTATGGAATATCTTCTGTAAAGCTTGGAGGCTATCTGTTTGGAGATATTTTTTTGCGCGGCAATATCAGGCCCTATTTCTTCGTCTCTTATACTGCAAAGTATACGATAAAGTTCTTTTACGTCATTTTCTTTATCCTTGATAAGCCCGAGCTTTGCTAAAACACCGAGCAATGTTATGGACATGTAACCAATGGCTGCCCTTGGGGGATATCCTGATGGAATTAATATATAATTAAGGTTATTTTTTAAAGCCAGCTCTTTTAATTTTCCTCCAGCGCCGATTGCGATTATAAAAGCTTTTCTCCTGAGCCCGTCATTAAAACACGAAAGCGTCTCTTCTGTGTTGCCTGAATAGCTTGAGCAGAATAAAAGCGTGCCCTCTCCCGTAAAATCAGGCAAGACGTAATTGCGGCATATTGATACAGGGATTTTAAGCTCGCTTCCTAGGTATACCCTTGCAATATCAGCGCCTATACCTGAACCGCCTATCCCTGCAAAAATTATGTTATTTATCTTTACTGCGGGTTTATTTATATCGGCTAAAAATCCTATATTATAAGCATCGCGGCACTGTTCAGGCAGACCCATCATAAACTTCAGCATACCCGAAGAGTCAAGCTTTTCTATAAATTTCAAATTGTCCAGTTTATTCATGCTGAATTAGCTTTTTTTGGTCTTCTTTAATGAAGGCATGAGCTCGTTAAGACGCTTGTTTGTAAAAATTTCCACATCTTCGCCTGTAGAAAGTTTCATGGCTTCTTCCGCGACTTTTTTGGCATCTTCAAATCTCACGTTACTGATAACGTATTTCATCTCAGGCACTAACACCGGGCTCATGCTGAATTCATCAAGCCCAAGCC
>ERZ1292640.3458-Hain-H43-02um-R1-3458-length-12288-cov-4_pt1 | contig 12288 bp, 7 predicted proteins | sample MGYA00564404_ERZ1292640 | MGnify/ENA primary metagenome ERZ1292640 (study PRJEB36523, sample SAMEA6512636) | groundwater metagenome | collected 2019-01-08 | study: AquaDiva: Metagenomics assemblies of 32 groundwater samples | reverse complement strand
AAGTAAGGATAATTTATTATTGTACATCGCCTCTTGATCGGATGAAAGCAATCCCTTGGCGATTGCATAAGAAGATAATCTTAAATCAGCATTATCAGCTCGCAATGACAACCTATATTCAGACCTTGAGGTTAGAACGCGATAAGGCTCACTTACACCAAAAGTTATAAGATCGTCAATCATGACCCCTATGTAACTTTCAGAGCGGTCTAGTATGAAGTCTTCATTAGAGGCGGCATTGATTCCGGCCACTAAACCTTGGCCTGCAGCTTCTTCGTAACCCGTAGTGCCATTAATTTGACCTGCTAGATAGAGGCCTTTAATTTTTTTCGTTTCAAGAGTTGGTTTAATCTCTTGTGGATGAACATAATCATATTCAATTGCATATCCAGGTTTTAGAATCAAAACTTTTTCAAGACCTAGGATTGTGCGAAGGAAATTTAACTGAATATCTTCAGGTAACGAAGTAGAAATGCCATTTGGATAAATTACGTTTGTATCAAGTCCCTCAGGTTCAAGAAAAATCTGATGAGAAGATTTATGGGAAAATCGAGTAATTTTATCCTCTATGGAAGGGCAGTATCTAGGGCCTTTTCCTTCAAAAACTCCCATAAACATAGGAGATTCATTAGCATTATCTTTAATTATTTGATGCGTTAGTTCGTTGGTATGAGTGATATAGCAATCAATCTGACGGACATTTATTTTATCAGTCAAAACCGAGAAAGGCTTGGGAGGATTGTCTCCCGGCTGTGCAGATAGTAAATTCCAATTTATAGTATCAGCATCTAAACGAGCTGGAGTTCCTGTTTTTAACCTACCTAATTTAAGATCCAATCTTTTTAAAGTGCTGGCTAGACCTATAGAAGGCTTTTCATCAACTCTACCTGCTTGAATTTGCGTTCTTCCAATGTGAATAAGACCATTTAAGAAAGTTCCGGTTGTAAGGACAACAGATGGCGCAGATATAATTTTTCCATCACCTAATACCACTCCTGATACTTTATTATTTTCAACTATAACATCTTCAACAGATGCATATAAAATATCTAAGTTAGGTATTTTCTCTAGAATAGATTTAACAGCTGATTTATACAATTTTCTATCTGCTTGAGCTCTAGGACCATGAACTGCAGGCCCTTTACTTTCGTTCAGGATTTTTGAATGGATACTAGCCATATCAATAGCTCTGGCCATAACACCACCAAAAGCGTCCACCTCTTTCACTATTATACCTTTAGCAACCCCTCCAATTGAAGGGTTACAAGACATTTCTCCCAAATTTTCTTGTTTTAGTGTAATTAATAAAGTATTGGCACCGAGCCTTGCAGCGCTTGATGCCGCCTCGACTCCAGCGTGGCCAGCGCCAACTATAATTACATCATAGGAATTTTTCATAAAACATGTATATAAAATTTTAAAATATTAATACAAAATTTTTACTAAATGTCAAGGTTTCTTTACAGCTAAAAACTTAAGATAGGAAAGCATAAACTCATCTAGATCGCCATCTAGAATAGCATCAGTATCACTAGTCTCAAAGTCTGTACGTAAATCTTTAACCATTCTATATGGATGAAGAACATATGAGCGGATTTGATGCCCCCAACCTATTTCAGTTTTAGATTTATTTAAGTTATCTATTTTTTCTTGTCTAGTCTGTAACTCAAGATCATAAAGTTTAGCTTTAAGCATAGACATAGCTTCTGCTTTATTCTTATGTTGTGAGCGATCGCTTTGACATTGCACAACAATAGAGGTAGGAATATGGGTAATTCTTACAGCGCTATCAGTGGTATTTACATGCTGTCCACCAGCGCCTGAAGAGCGATAAGTATCAATTCTTAAATCCTTTTCATTTATTTCAACATTTATATTATCTGTGAGCACAGGATAAGAAAAAACACTAGCAAAGCTTGTTTGCCTTTTTCCGGCTGCATTAAAGGGTGATAGACGGACTAGGCGGTGAACTCCATTTTCACATTTACAGAAACCATAAGCATTATATCCGTGGATTTTAATAGTCACAGATTTAACTCCAGCTTCTTCACCTGAGATTTGATCAATATATTCAATTTTAAATTTATGTTTTTCAGCCCATCTTAAATACATTCGTAAAAGCATTTGTGCCCAGTCATGACTCTCTGTTCCACCTGCACCAGCATGAATTTCAAGAAAACAATCTTTTTGATCTGCTTCAGATGAAAAAAGACACTCAATCTCAAGCTTTTGTACAGTTTTAGAAAGAGTAAATATATCTTTTTCTGCTTCTTCTAATAATGCAAGATCCTTTTCTTCTTCAGCTAAGTTTATTAGCTCTGTTAAATCTTTGAATTTTTGAGTTAGACTGTCATATTGATTGATTGACTCTGTAAGATGGTTTTTTTCTTGTAATATTCTTTGCGCTTTTTGTGGATCTTCCCAAAGGGCTTGATCATTAGCTTGTTCTTCAAGTTTCTGAATTTTTAAGATTGATGATTCATAGTCAAAGAGACCCCCTTAGCAATTCTAAAGTTTGCTTTATTTGGGTAATTAAGTTTTCTATTTCTGTTTTCATTATAGAGTTTTTTCTAAAAGACTATTTTGGGACAATCTTGCTTCAAGATGAAGAAAATCAACTCGTCTAATATCTTGATCTTGGTTTGCGCAACTAAATACATAAGTTTCAATCCCTGTATTTATATCTACATGTTTTTGTAAACATTGTCCACAGATTTCCTTCATCATGCATTGCATGGGCGAGTTGATACTCGCAATAGCTTTGATTCCAGGCTTAAAGTAAGAAAGGCAATGTTTCTTTACCGCATGCATCATTTTATCTGATCCAATTACAATGACGCGATCGATTTTCTTTAGGCTTTCAGGGTTTGCTTTAGTAAACCAAAGTATAGATTCAACAATATTGCCATGAAAAGAAAGATCTTGTTTTCTGGTTGTTTTTAGAATGGCTTCATCACAGGACCAGATAATTTTATCTGCTGCATTTTCAATTTCTTCAATTTTATAACGATCCTCTAATTTTCTATAGCCTGCAAAATATAATATTTGTGAATTATTTTGCCTAAAAGCTTGTCCAATGGAAAATAAAACAGCGTTTCCAAGACCACCTCCAATTAGCATAATATTTTCATTTGAGGTAATTTCAGTAGGGCTTCCAGTGGGGCCCATTAATGCTAGTTTTTCACCCACTTGTAGTTTAGAACATAAATTACTTGAGTTACCCATTTCAAGAACAATAGTTGATATATTATCATTCTCTACTTTAGCCCCAGTTAATGCTATTCCTTCCATTAATGGAAGATTATTATTAGCATAATTTTGTAGCTTAAAAAATTGACCTGGCTTAAAGTTACTTGCAGCTAATGGAGATTTAATCACTAACTCAACAATATTGGGAGTAAGTCTATTTACTTGAGTTAAGGTGGAAGTCAGTTGATTATATAATAATTTAAAGAATTCTTCTTTTACAAATTCAATATCATTTTTTAATAACTTAGATATCACTGGATATCCGGCTTTTGCACTGGCCATAGCTTTAACAACATTACCAGCATAGTCTGGATGTAGGTCTCCAAAAAAACTAATAGAATTTTTACCATTATTATATGCAATAAATTTATCTTCTAATATTTTGAAATATTTTCCTTCTTTTTGAAGATATTCTGGGAATTCTTGAGAAAGAATCACGTTAGGAACCGTTCCAGCGGCAATTAGAATAGTTTTTGCGGGAATAGTAGATTTTTTACCATCTTGCCATATTTCTAATCCAGAAACATAACCATATTTATCTAACAAGATTTTTGTAGGTGTGGCATTCTCAACAAACTCGACTCCTTCACTAAGACCTAACTTAAGCTCTTCATGATTTAACCTATAACTTGGAGCGTTCTGCAATCTATTTCTATATATTATTTTAGCTCCACCAAGAGATTTTAAACTCTTAAGTAATGATTCTGAATTTTTAAATAATTCATCATGAGCAAAGAATTCATCTGCAATCTGCTGCTCTTCCTCGTTTAATTTTGTATCTTTATAGAAAAGAGCAAATTTCTTAACCAATTTTGGATAATATGCCAAGCTTTCAGTGGCGGCGTCTAGGGCGGTAAGGCCGCCTCCAATTACAACAACAGGCATTCTAATTTGCAAATTAGTGAGAGAATCTTTTTTATGAGCCGTACCAAGCTGCAGAGACATAAGGAAATCAGATGCCGTTCTTACCCCCTTAGCCACAGTATCCTTCATATCAAGAAGCTTGGGACTTCCTGCGCCAAGAGCCAAAGCTATATGCTTAAATCCTGTATCAAACGCTTGTTTTGGTGTTATATTGCTGCCAAGCCTAACCGATCCAAAAAGTTTAAAATTTTTACGTCTTTCAAGCAAGAGTCTTATTAGTAATAAAAAATTCTTATTCCACCTATTGGTTATTCCATATTCCATTACTCCACCGAAACCTGCTACAATCCGCTCATCAAGATTTTCAAAAAATTCATTAATATCTCTAATTGGTTCATTGAGAAGTTTCTCAGAAATAGCTTCTATTTTTAGTCCATCTATCCCAACCACTATATGTCCTTCATTAAGTAAATAATGAGAAAGAGTAAAGCCTGCAGGGCCCATTCCAGCTACTAAAACTTTAGAGCCCGTGTCTTCTTTTGGATAAGGATTCGAAAAAGACAGAGGATTCCAGCGAGTAAGTAAACTATAAATTTCAAAACCCCATGGCAAATCTAAAACATCTTTTAAAGTTCTAGTTTCTATTTGCGGAATATCCACGGGCTGTTGTTTTTGGTAAATACAGGCCTTCATGCAATCATTACAAATTCGATGTCCTGTGGCAGCAATCATAGGATTATCTATAATGGCCACAGCCAAAGCTCCTATAATATTTCCCTTAGACTTTAAGATATTCATTTCTGAGATTTTTTCTTTTAATGGGCAGCCTTTCAAGTTTTCGTTTAAACCTTTAGAGCATGAGTCTTTGCTTTGATTATGGCAATTTATACAATAATTAGTTTGATCAACAGCAAATTCGAGTCCGCAACCAGGGTCAGTTAATCCAAAACCATTTCTTTCATGACATTTTTCTAAATATAATGATTTAATACCTGCTTGCTGTTGTGTTTTTAAATCAATTAGTTGCTCAAAATCTATTTTTTGAGGAAGTTTAAATAAAGTGCCAGATTTATGTTTTTCTTTTCCCTCTTCGCTCAAGCATGCCCAGATTGCATAATCTGTGGCCACATCAAGCTTGTCTTGAATTTTATTATTTAGCCAAAAAAGAGCATTTTTTGCAAATTCTTGTTCAAATCTTTCTATCATTTTGGCAACAGGCATGATTTGCGCTATGTTATTTGCGCCAAACCTATTGCTTTTAAGAGCATAACGCTGAACAAATAATCTCTTGCATTCATATACCTTAGCTAAAGGACTATATTTTTCTTTTGTTGTATTTAGTTCATTTTCAATAGAGAAAAAATTAGCTATAAAATTTTCTAAGAATGGCGCTATAGCAATCACTAATTTAGAATATTCTATATTCCAGCCATTAGAATTCTCTCTATAATCAATTAAATTTTTATATAGTTCTAGGCTCTGATCTTTTAAATATTCTAAAAAATAAAAATCTAGTAGCTTTAATTTTGACGTTTCGTATAAGTCATCAAATTTAAAATTTATTGGCAGTTTAAATTTTTTCATTTTATTGTTTTGGTTTAAGAATTACACGAACTCTTTTATTGGTATTTGTTCCAACTAAATCAGCTTTTTTTGTTTTGAAGTTATAATGCAATAACTCACCTTCTGCAACATCCCTCTGTTTTTTTAATTTCACATTATTTTTTAAAGTTAAAATAGAAGTAGCTACTATATATTCCCCAAAATCACCTGTTGCTGTTTGTTTATCATTAATTATTTTTACATTATCATACGCATAAATTTTTTCTATCTGATCTGTTTTAGGGTTAACAAAGGCTACCATTTTATCAGCATATACTTTTGTGCCATCTTTATCTAAAACAACTTTACCAATGAAATGAGCTTCTTTATTTTGGAAAAATACATCTAATTTTTCTGATTCTATATTTATTCTAGATTTATCCTTTTCTCTTTGAATATTTGCTATTATATCCCCATGGAAAAAAGCTTTTTGTTCATTATAATTTACAATAAAACCTTTTGCAGATGAGAGATTATATTCTTTAGTAAAAAATAATGAATCTTGATCAGATTTAATTACGTAATCTTGTGCAAAAATTTCTGCATAATTGCCTTTAAAGAAATATTCTTTATTTAAGTCAGAATTTATATCATCAAATAATTCTAGATGATTATTTTTTGTAGTCAAATATGCTTTATTTGCGCGTAAACTTAACCAATCAAGATGTTTAAGCATTAATCTTACTTTTGGGTCTATAAAATATACCCTACCTGAAATTTCTTCCATTTCATTTGCTTGTATATAATATGGCCCATGATCCACACTAACGCCAATAAGATCTGGGTTATTAGCTCTAAATTCAACTTCATTTACTTGTTTCTCACTCTCTACATGAGTAGTTTTATGACTGATATTATTATTTTGGTTCAAGAAAATATAGTAGAAAACTATGGTAGTTGTCAGCAACACTATAAATACAAGTGTATATTTAGTAAGTTTAACTATGTTTGAACGATTTTTAAATTTAAGCACTATTTTAACTCTGGCGTAGCTCCTGCCTTAAGGCAATCATGCATATGCACGATTCCCCTTAAATAATTATTATCATCCACTACAAAAACTGTTGTAATTAATTTTCTATTCATTAGATCTAATGCTTCAACAACTAAGCTAGAAGCATTAATGGTAACTGGATTAGCTGTCATTACTTCAGAAATTTTCTTATCTAATAAATTATTATGATGTATGTTTCTTCTCAGTTCGCCGTCCGTAAATACTCCAACTAACTTCTGTTTATGATCTAAAATAGCGGCGCAACCAAATTTCTTTTGAGTTATGATATTTAAAGTATCTTTTACGCTATCGTCAATATGAGCGATAGGTAATGCGTAATCAACATGCATAATATCCTGCACTCTGTAAAAAGTAGCTCCTAAACGCCCTCCTGGATGGTAAAGCTGAAAATCTTTGCGGCTAAAGCCTTTTTTATCAAGCAAGGTTAGAGCTATGGCATCTCCCAACACTAACATCGTTGTGGTTGAGGTTGTGGGTGCGTCAAACTCTAAAGCTTCAGCTATTGCTGGAATAGATAGACATAAATCAGCTGCATTACCCAATGTAGAATCGGATCTTCTTACCATAGCAACTAAAAAAATATGAAAGCGTTTGCAATAATTGATTATATCTTTTAGCTCCTCTGTTTCTCCAGAGTTAGAAAGTAAAATAACTAGATCATTATGCTGGATCATGCCTAAATCACCATGACTAGCTTCACTAGGGTGAATGAAAAAAGATGGAGTGCCGGTAGAAGCTAAAGTAGCAGCAATTTTCTTCGCAATATGGCCACTTTTCCCCATGCCACTTAAAATAACTCTACCTTTATGCTCTAGAATCTCATCTATCAAACGAGTGAAATTTTCATTTAAGCTAATTGATAAAGCCTCTAAGCCTTCAATTGCTGAGCCAATGACTGTTTTTGCTGTTTCTATTTTTGAACAAACCATAAGTTTAATAATAATTTAAGAAATAAAAATCTCCAAGTATTGTAACAAAATACTTGTTATCATTCAATAAAATATGTTATACCAATTTCTATAATTAAATTTATAAATCCAAATTATTGAAGATTCGTGTGCTCACATCTCGAATCTGTAAACTTTAGTTCTAAAAAATGGTACTTGCTATAGAAAATAGCTTGCTTTATAATTCAAGTCATAATTGTTAATCAAAATTATAATATGTTAAATAAATTATTTTGTACTTTAATATTCTTGGTATTTTCATCCATATCATTTGCTGAAGAAGTATATATCGTAAAATCAATCAAGATTTCTGCTATCAATAAAAACGCTAATATTGCAAGAAACGCGGCTATTGAAGAGGGGCAAATTAAAGCATTTACTATTTTAGTGAAGAAGCATTTTCCTTCAGCCTCTATGGGAACTATTTCTGATGATAAAATACTCAATACGGTATCTGGTTTTGAGCTTTCTGATGAAAAACGCTCAGCAACTAATTATTTTGCAAAAATTAATGTAAAATTTAATAAAAAACAAATTGATGATATTATGAATTCAATAGGAGCGGATTTTAAAGAAAAAGAACAAATAACCGAAATAGCCGAAAATCATCAAAGTTTCAAAACTCCTGCAGAACCAACAACTACTCTACTTATTCCAATTTATAAATCTCAAGGAAAAACAGCTTGGTTAGATGATGATAATAGCTGGCTTCAATTCTGGAACAATATAATTTCCAGCGATGATTTTAAAGCTCATTACGTCTTGCCATTAGGAGACTTAGAGGACATAGCAATTATAAATCAAAATATCTTTAATAGAGATATCGTGGATTTATCTTCATTATATGAAAGATATAATGTTAATAATATAGCATTAATAAAATTAGAAGTTTTAGAGAGTTCTCCAACAAATCACTTTGCTTTGCAAGCAAGTTTTATCAACAAAAATAGTTTCATTTGGCAAAAACATAATTTTTCCGATCTTGAAGGCGCAGATCTTAACCAGTTATTTAAAAACTCTGCTAAGGAAGTAAAGAACTTTGACTTTGCTTCTATTTATAATAAAAAATTACATCCTGATTTTACTATAACTGATCCATTTAATATCGAAGCTGAGGTGGTGGTTAAAGATTATTCTGATTGGCTTGAGATAGAAAAAGCTATTTTAAGCTCTAAATATATCAGTAATTTTTTATTAAAAAAAATAAGTTTTGAGAAATATTTAATTTCATTTACCTATCATGTTTCATTTTCAGATCTTCAAACTATATTTAAAAATCATAATTTTGATTTACAAGACCTAACAAATAATAAATTTACAATAACAAAAAATTTAAATAAAGATGAACAATATGCAAGTTTCTAAATTAATTTTCTGGTTCATAATATTTGGTATAATAATACTCTTCTTAAATGAAGTAAGGTCTATACTCACTCCGTTCATAGCAAGTTTAATTATAGCTTACTTCTTAGACCCATTAACCATCCGTCTAGAGAAATTAAAGGTAAAAAGAGGCTTAACAGTTAGTATAATAGTTGGGGTATTTTTTCTTATTTTAGTACTAAGCTTTATTCGTTTAGTTCCAAGTCTGATTCACCAAGTAAAAGCTTTTATATTGCATATACCAGATTACGAAAAATATTTTGCTGAATTTGCCTCAAAGAAGTTAGATGGTATTCTCATTAAGGTTGCTCCTGATTTTGCAGAAACTATAAGGCAGCAATTTACTAATCTTTCTAGTGAGTTTTTTAAATATATAATGTCAGCAATTCAAAGTATTTTTGATTCTGGAATGGCCATATTTAATCTTGTAGGATTAATTTTATTCACTCCGATTCTTGTATTTTACTTATTAAGAGACTGGCCAAGTTTTACAAAAAATATAAAAGACATACTTCCAATAAACCAGAAGAAAGTAATTTTAGATTTATTTAGTCAAATAGATAAAGTTCTCTCTTCTTATGTGCGCGGGCAAATGAGCGTTTGTTTGCTTCTAGCATTATTTTATATTGTAAGCCTTAGTCTAGTCGGTTTAGATTACGCATTACTTGTTGGAATTATAGCTGGATTTCTTGCTATAATACCTTATTTGGGCCTTATAATTGGTGGATTAATTTGCGCTCTAGTTGCTCTGATACAATTTTCAGATTTAAAACATATGTATATAACCTTAGTAATTTTCTTATTCGGTCATCTGATCGAAAGCTATATAATTACACCTAAACTTGTAGGAGAAAAAGTGGGTCTTAATCCGGTCTGGGTGATTTTCTCTATAATGGCTGGCGGAGCGTTATTTGGATTCTGGGGAATGTTTTTTGCTGTTCCGATAGCAGCAATTGTAGGAGTGATCATAAGAAGCTTAGTTATGAAAAAGTTATACTAATATACCTATCACACTTCAAGATTTGGTGCGTCACTTCGTCGCTCATGTAACTAGTTGTACACATCGCTCCTAGCTCCTGCCAACTTTTGAAGTGTGATAGGTATACCAATCCTAAACGTTCAATTATAGGTGAGAATTGGTATAATTATGAGGAGCGTAAGCGTCTATTTTAAGAACTTGCTTGTCTATAGAAGACAACATAATAGATTGAGTTTTAAACTTATTATCTTGCCTCATAACTCCTTCAAGTAATGGACCGGAAGTAACGCCAGTTGCGCAAAAAATAACATCTTTCGAAACTAAATCATTTAAAAGATATTTTTTATTAAAATCAGTAATTCCAATTTTAGCAGCCCTATTTTTTTCATTTTCATCAGCAAAAATAAGTCTACCCATTATCTGACCGCCTAAAGTTTTGAGCGCAGCAGCAGCAAGTACGCCTTCAGGAGCCCCACCAATTCCAAGATAAAGATCAGCGTCTCCTAAAGCAACCTCAATGATAGCTGCAATATCACCATCAGAAATAAGCTTAAGCTTAGCACCAGTTTCTCTGGTCTTAGCGATTTTTTCTTGATGTCTCTGGCGGTTTAAAATTATAACAGTTAACTCATTAACAGGACATTTTTTAAAATTAGCAATGTTTTTAAGATTATTAGCAACTGAGTCATCTAAATCAACAACTGGATATTTTGAAGCTATTTTATCCATATATACATCAGGTGCATGAAGCATTCCTTGATGCTCAGTTATAGCGAGGACTGATAAAGATCCAGGCATTGCTTTGGCACAAATAGTAGTTCCCTCTAATGGGTCAACTGCAATATCGTACTGAACTCTTCCACTAGACGCGCCAAGCTCTTCGCCAATATATAGCATAGGGGCTTTATCGCGTTCACCTTCTCCAATAACAATTCTTGCTTTAAAATCTAAAGTGTTAAGCACTCTACGCATTGCATCAACTGCAGCTTTATCAGATGATTTTTCATCATTTTTTCCTATAAAATCATAACAAGCGATTGCAGCTTCTTGAGTCGCTTTTAAGATCTCTAGATAATCTATCATTATTCCTCAAAGGCTTTTAGTATCGATTCAGTTACTTTCTTTGCATCACCAAATAACATCATGGTATTATTCTGATAAAATAATTCATTTTCTACGCCTGCGTAACCAGCCGCCATGCCGCGCTTTATAAAGAATACTGTTTTAGCAGCGCCAACTTCTAAAATGGGCATTCCATAAATTGGGCTTTGCGGATCAGTCTTAGCTGCTGGGTTTGTAATATCATTTGCGCCAATTACGAAAGCAACATCTGAGGATGCAAAATCACGATTGATATCCTCAAGTTCAAATACATCTTCATAACTAACACCAGCTTCTGCAAGAAGCACATTCATATGACCTGGCATTCTTCCCGCAACAGGATGAATTGCGAACCTAACTTTAATTCCATGCTTCTTTAAAAATTCAGCCATTTCTTTAACAGCATGCTGCGCTTGCGCCACTGCCATGCCATAACCAGGAATAATAATAACATCTTGAGAATTTTTTAAGATAAATGCAGCATCTTCTGCGGCTACAGATTTTACAGTTCTTTCTTCCTTAGCGCCAGCAGAAGTTGTTATATTAGATGATGCAAAACCTCCAAATATTACGTTAAATAACGATCTATTCATGGCTTTACACATAATATAGCTAAGTATAGCGCCGCTCGCTCCAACTAAAGCTCCAGTAATGATCAATAAACTATTCGATAAGGTGAAGCCAATACCAGCGGCTGCCCAACCAGAATATGAATTAAGCATTGAAACTATAACTGGCATGTCCGCGCCACCAATAGGAATGATTAATAACCATCCTAATAGTAATGATAAGCAAATCAGAAATGCAAATGCTATAGAAGATTGATTTGCGCAGAATAAATAAAGAGAAGTTAAAATTGCTATAGCAATCCCTAAATTTAATAAATGTTGTCCTATAAATCTAACAGGAGCCCCTTTCATTATACCTTGCAATTTCAAGAAGGCTACGATAGATCCTGTAAATGTAATCGCGCCAATTGCACTTCCTAAGCCTAATTCAATTAAATTAGCAAGAGGCAAGTTTCCACTAATGCCCAAATTATAGCTCTCAGGGGTGACATAAACAGCGATTGCAATTAATACCGCAGCCAAACCCACAAGGGAGTGAAAAGCGGCTACTAATTGAGGCATAGCTGTCATTTGAATTTT
>ERZ1292640.3457-Hain-H43-02um-R1-3457-length-12289-cov-65_pt1 | contig 12289 bp, 17 predicted proteins | sample MGYA00564404_ERZ1292640 | MGnify/ENA primary metagenome ERZ1292640 (study PRJEB36523, sample SAMEA6512636) | groundwater metagenome | collected 2019-01-08 | study: AquaDiva: Metagenomics assemblies of 32 groundwater samples | reverse complement strand
AAAACTGCAGAATTATCAATGGATTTTTCTTTTGTAAAATGTGAAAACTGTGATTTAGATATGAGTTATGGTGAATATGTTAAATTTATTGCACATAATGAAACAACATATTCAGATATTCTTGGAGATTATACGGGTAGCACTGAAGGTCAGTCTGCAGGGTCATTAGATGAATGGGATTAACAACATAGTAAAATCATTCAGCAGATTAAAATAATTAGATTGGTGAATTGTTAAACATCATTGGAATTTTTATTAGAAAATATACTAAATTTGGTCGGATTTTTGGTAGGACTTGCAATAGGAATAATGTCAATAATTGGATTTAGAAATACAGGCAGTCCCACACTATTTAGATTAACAATTGCATTTTTTTCAATCAGTATAGGATTTTTTGTAATATGGGCAGGATACATGGTAGAGGATTTTGTAATAAAATCAGGTAACATAGAAAGATGGATTCAAACTTTAGGAATTGTCATTCAAACAGTAGGATACTTTTTCATAGCATTTTCACATAGTATCAAATCATTCTTTCCAAAATCAAAATATTTTAGAACCGTTGGAATTTTTCCGTTATTCTTAGTGTCTTCTGTACAAATAGAACACATCTTTAGATCTGTTTCATTTATTTTACTAGCTTATGGGGCAATTGAAACAATATTATCATATTTTGAAAATAAAAACAAAGGAGCTATATCAGTAGCAGTTGGATTGGCATTATTAGCTCTAGGAGAATTTTTAGGATGGTATTCATTTGTGTTTCCAGAATCTATATTGTATTCAGTTTCTATGATTATCAAAATTGGAGGATTAATTGCATTGTTTATCCCAGTAAGCAAAATTCCTCTAACTAAGATAAAATTTGATGACAGTTTAGAGTAACTAGTCGCTAGGCTCGAATTAATTACAAAATCGAAATTAGTCAAATTCTTTTATCTTTTTAGTATATTGCAAAATATCAACTCACTCTCATAGAAATTACAAAATTAACGTATGCAGGTACATACATGGTTGAATATAGAACACATATGAAAATTATTGGAGACATATTATCTACTACACGTGATGAACTCCGAGATGAAGACGGTGCCACAGTAACTTATCTTATTAGAAAGGCTAACATTTCGCATTCTAGAATTTCTAGAATTTTGAAGACTCTAGTGTCTCAAGGATTGCTAGAACAGGTAGATGTGCAGGGTTCAAACAAATACAGAATTAGTCAGTCAGGACGAGAATTTCTTCAAGCATATTATACATTTACAACTTTTGCAGATAATTTTGGCCTAACAATCTAGTCTTCTGTTTCTTCAAATTCATCTAAATCATCATCAAAATCATCTTGAAAATCTGTATCTTCATACTCAGATGATGGATTAGACATGCTACGATTAGAAATTTTTGTTCGTTAAAAAACTTATTCAAATGTAAATGAATAATTAAAGAAAAAAACAGGAAAAAAGTAATTGAAAGTTAAATGTAATAAAGAAGGCATTGTAAAAGCAAGTAAAATAATCAAAAGTGGAGGCATTGTTATTTTTCCAACAGATACAGTGTATGGCATTGGTTGCAATCCATACAATAAAGAAGCAGTTCAAAAAATTTATAAAATTAAATCAAGAGAAATTTCAAAATCACTTCCAATTTTAGCTTTTTCAAAAGATGTCGCAGCAAAAATTGTAGAATTTGATAAAGAGTCAGAAAAAGTTGCACAGAAAATTTGGCCTGGACCTTTAACTTTAATTTTAAAATTAACAGATGAAAAACTTAAAGCATCACTAAATGTGAATGATAAAATTGCAATTAGAGTTCCAAAACATAAATGTACATTAGAACTTTTAGAAAAATGTAATTTTGTAATTGGAACGAGTGCAAATATTTCTGGAACTGGTTCATTTAAGAACCCACAAGAGTGTTATCAAAATATCCACGATTTTGATCTTTTCTTGGATGGTGGAACAATAACAAGTGAAGGTGAATCAACAATAATTGAATTTGAAGAAGGAAAATTGAAAATTCACAGAGAAGGAGTTTTAACACGAAAGGAGATCTTGAAAATACTTTGAATCTAATAATTACATGTGCCAGACATTTAGAAACAGAAACTAGGCAAGAATTAATGGGCATTTTAGAAAAATTAGGAGATTCAGAACCTACAATAACCATCACAAATATGTCAGGAATTTTAACTGCTGAAACAAAATTGGAGCCAATAGAAGTTGTAAAAAAGATCAAAGAAATGCTACTAGATGAGCCATGGTGTATCAGATATTGTCTAAGAATAATACCTATTCAAAAAATTACAGAAACTAAGATTGAGAGCATTGAGGAAGGAATTACAGATTTAATCAAATTGATTTCTAATGGAGAGTCATATAGAATATCAATTGAGAAAAGAAATTCTAATATTTCAAGTCAAGAATTAATTTCTAGAGTAGCAAAAAAAATTGAAAATAAAGTATCATTAGAATTTCCTGATAAAATTATATTAATTGAAGTATTAGGAAATAAAACAGGAATTGCAATCGTTAAAAAAGAAGATATTTTGAGCGTAGAAAAAACTAAGAGAAGTATATCAGAGTAAAATTGCAGCTTTTTCTATCAATATATCTTCAAGAGGATTTTTTGATAAAACTGTAGTAAGTTGTGTATCGGTTATTTTAAAATATTTTTTTATAAATGAAGTATTATCTTTCGAAAATATTTCAACAGACATAAAATTCAATTCTTTGTAAAGTGCATCCAGTATTTTTTTATTGCCAAGAGCAATCAATACAAAATTTTGTTTTGGTTTGATTCCAGCAGAATTAATTGCAGAAGAAATTTGTGAAGAAATGGCAAAGCGCATTAAAATATCCATTTCAAATTTATTTGAAAGTAAGATATCATTTTTATCAGAAGAAACAGATAATGAAATGATTTTTTTCAAATGATAATTATTTAGGATGAAATTACTAGATATTGCCTGAAGTTTAATTCCAGGAAATTGCTTTCGGAGTGTATCAAGATAAGTAACGTCAATTTGTTTTTGACCTTGAATTTCAATAACCTGAATTAATTTGGATGAGACATTAAAAATTAGTCTTTTAGGCGAACCTCCATGAATAACAGGAATTATACTCACTACATCATCGTTTTTTATTTTAGTCATTTTTCCTTCCATAGCAGAAGAATCAACACCGTTAATTGCTATGAGTATATTTTCAACATCTAATTTAGGAGTGCTAACAGGTTTTAGTTCTAAGAGCAAGTCAAGGAGTTCTTGAATAGAGATATCAAATTTATCAATTTTTAATGTATCAGTAAAAAATGACTTTTTTGCCCCTCCTACAAGTTTAATCATTATCATATATTGATCATCAACAATGTTAAAAATTAATTTTTTGTTTTATTATGTGATTTATTCTTCTGCATCTTCATTTGTTTCTGATTCAGATATTATTTCAATATCTTGCTCTTGAATGACATCGTCATCTTCAGAAATTTTTTCTTTCAAGGTATAATTTTCAAGTTTAGAAGATTCTATTTGAGATTGTTTTGTATTTTCTTCACGGATTTCTTTTTTAATAAATTTAGTAATATAGCCTGCAATTTCATTTTTTAGTCCTTTTGAACGAATTATAGCTATTTGATCTAATACTTTTTTATTATCAGCAAAATCGACTCCAAATTTTGGCTTGTGTTCGTCCAATACTTCATAAGAAAGACGCTTAATTCTATCCACTCCTCGTGTAATGAACTAGGGTTTTTTATACCTATATTCGAAGGAATGATTTTGAATTTTCTTCTAATAATGAAGCCATTTCATCATATGATTTACCAAGTATTTTTGATGCACAAAACACAACACTTGGAATAAAACTGATTTGTCCAGATTTCATTTCAAAGCACTTTGAAAACTTTACAGGGCCATCGGTTTCAACAAGAATTTTTGTCTCAAATGTTTTAGATAATAACATCTGTTTGTCATTTGCATAAATCATAACAGGGCCATATGAAACAAAAAAATCCATGTCCATTGCTTTTTGAAGTTGTTTTTTACTTCCATCAAACCAATGAAGTAAGGCATGTTTAGTATCATAAGAAGTCATTATAGAAAATATTTCATCAAGACTTTTCCGGGAATGAATTGAAACAGGTTTTTGGAATTTTTCTGCGAGAGAAAGAAGAGTTTCAAAAAAATAGATTTGTCTTTTGTTATCTTCAATAGATTTTACATATGTGGGATCTAGTCCAATCTCTCCAATACCAGAAATATGTTGTTGATTTTCACTAATTAGATTTATCATCAATTCTAGATCATCATTTGTGCATTCCGGATGAATTCCAATAAAAGGTAAGATTAGTTTACTTTTTTTTCCAATCTCCAAAGTTTTTTTAGAGGTTACAGTATCTATTGAGACACAGCAAGCTTTGATTTTCATATTTTCCATGCCCTTAATTATATAATCCAAATCAGATTGATAATATGGATCAGATAAATGAATATGAGAATCATATAACCAAGTCATTGCTTCAACTTTCAAAATAGTCTGTATAAATCGATTCCTTAGTAATATTTTTTCACTCACAATCTTTTATCGGAAAAAAGAAAAGAGAAAGCAATGAAATCATCAGAACTTGGTATTTCAGCAATGTATAGAATTTTAAAAAAAGCAGGTGCTGAGAGAGTCAGTGACGAATCAGCAGAAGAACTGAGAGGTATAATTGAAGAATTGGCTAACAATATTGCAAAAAGTGCAGTGGATATGGCCTCTCATGCGGGAAGAAAAACAATAAAAGCAGAAGATATCAAACTTGCTTCAAAACCATTTATTTAATTTTAATCTAAAGAGTTTAATTATTCATTTCATATTTTTCAAAACGGTGCGGTGGCAGAACGGTTATGCGTGAGCCTGCAAAGCTTATACAAAGGGGTTCGACTCCCTTCCTCACCTTTCAGTATTTTAAATCAATTCAACAATTACTTGTCCCTTCATCCAAGGATGTAATGTACAAAAATAATCATATGCTCCAATATTTTCAAAAATAAATGTAAATGATCCTTCAGGATCTAAATACCCACTATCAAAAAGCCCACTTGGTTCATCATAATAACCAGAAGTTACACTGTGAAATGCAGCATCTTCATTTACCCAAGTGACTGAATCATGTTGTTTTATTACAATTTTTGCTGGAGTGTAACAAGAATCAGTTTTTTCACATCCTGGACGTGAAACTTTTGTAGACATAACAACATCTCCTTTAAGGATCATTTTGGGTTCATCAACATGAACAAAATTAGCATTTTGAGACAAGATTACAATTCCTAATGTTATTCCTACGATTATTACGATGAATGAGCCTGTTACTATTTTTTTTTTCTCCAAATTACATCACATATAGAACTGAGTTATTATGTAATTACCAAATTCTCTAAATATATAACATATTAGAAAAACCACTTGGCACAAAACGGTAATGGGTTATTAGAGTACATTCCAGGTTCGCATACTCTATTAACTCAAAAAAATTCTAGTATGCCTTTAGAAGGATTTTCAGAAAATGTCAGAGGAAGCATACAAGAGTATGCTGAAAATTCAAAGAGTGAGGTAGAAAAAGGCAATAATTTTCTTCAGTGGGTCCTTACACGAGTTTTTGAGGCTACAGAAGATGATGCAGCAGATGCAATTGTGGATGGTGCAAATGATCTTGGAATTGATGCATATCTTCCAGTAGATTTTTCAGATAATACTATTCGTCTATTTCAATCAAAATATGGAACATCTCATTCATTTGAAGCGATTGCCAAATTCAAAGAAGATGCAAAACGTTTACTTGAAAAAGATGTATCAAAAATGAGACCTGAATTAGCACAGCTTGTTACAAAAATCAAGGAAAAGAATCTAAAAATAAAATGTTGTTATGTGACAGATCAAAAAGTAGAGTATCAAGATGAACTAATCGAAATAATAGATATTGAAAAAATTATACAAAAATTATGGGAGAGAATAAAAAAACCAGCTGCTGGAAAAAGATCATCAATAAAATTAGAAAGAATGCTTAGACATGACAATACAATTCTCGGGATTTTGAAATTAAGAGAGCTGACAGAATTTGTCAGTAAAAATAAAGACTATGTTTTTGAATCAAATATCAGACAATGGATGCAGTTTAAAACAACGGTAAACAAGGGATTACGAGAAACGCTTCAGAGTAATCCAGGAAAATTTTTCTATTATAATAACGGAATTACAATTGTAGTTAGTGATTTTGAAGAGTTGGGAGATAACATGATTGAACTCCATGCACCACAAATTGTAAACGGTGCACAAACATCCAATTCAATCCTTGATCATTCAAAACGAACTAAAAATATGGATGGTTCTATGACAGTCACCATAATAAAAGCAGACGACGAACAAGAACAAAATAACATTACAAAATACAGAAATTCACAAAATTCAGTTAGAGGAAAAGATCTTGTTTCATTAATGGATTTTCATAAATCTATTAAATCACAATTAAAAAATTGTGGATATTTTTATGAGATTCAAGCAGGATCGTTTGACACAAAATCAAAATCAAAACAATCAGAATATGAAGGAGATTCCATATACAATGAGTATCTTCCAGATAATCATAAAAAAGTAATTGTAGCAAAAGATGCCATTCAGGCTCTTGTAGCTGGAATTGAACAAAGACCTACGGAGGCATATAGTTCTCCAGCTCAATTTCTTCCAAGAGGAAGTAAATATGATGACATATTCAATGACAATCTAAAAGATGATTACAGAATTTTACTTTATCCATATCTTGTCAAAGAGTATGCAAAAAAAACATTAAAGTATGGAAAACAAGGTGGACATAAAACAAAAAGATATGCAACTTTGTTTTATGTTGGAGTTTACTTTAGAATTTTACATAAAAAAATCCTAGAAACTAGAGGAGATTTTAAAAGTGATGTAAGAAAAATGGAACCTATATTTCGTAGTTTTAAACTAAATTCTAGAATTTTAAAAATTGCAGATGTTGTCGTGACTAAATTTTTAGAAGATACTGTGGTAGATGATGAAATAGAATTAGCAAATACAAAACATAATTTCTTCTCACAACATGTTTGGAATGATGCAATGCTCAGAGTTGTAGATAAAAAAATAAGACAGGAAGAAGAAGAAATCCTAGTCTTGAAAAAACTTGCAAACAACTTGTTTTAGATTTTAAAATAGGTAGAAGCCTAACCAAGTAAAAATTTGCAGGAGGTTTACATTGGTCAGACTACCTACCTAGAATTCCTATAAACCAGTATTATTTAACATGATTTTTCAAATATATTCCTAAATCCAGAATCTTTTTTATATAGATTAAAGGAGCAGAATTACTTTGGGATCTAAAGAAAAATGTACAATTTGTAGTGACAAAATATCGCTACACTTCAATCCTATGGAAGAATGGGGAATTAAAGGTCCACTCTGTGGAAAATGTTATTCAAAAAAGATCGATAAACATTACGTGGGAGATCACGTTAGAGTAAATAAAGAAGAATAGAATTAGCCAGATTTTGAATATTTATTAACATAAATACAATTCCATGCAAGTGGATCTTCTTTTACATTTTTTTCTTCAAGAAATGCAATATCAGTGATTGTTTTTTTTCTTTTTAGTAGAGTCACCTGAAAACTAGAAAATTTTTTGCAATTACATTCATTGTATAAACATACGTCATCATCACCTTCATCGTGATCCTCCGCAGCATGTCCACAATCACATAATGCATCATTTTTTACATCTTTGCGCGATTTTTTAGTGTAAATACCTAATCGTAGATATGCTTCGCCACCGTGTCCTTTCTTGAATCGCTCATAATTTTCTGATTTTTGTAAAACCTTAAAAAAAGAGAAATTAGATTCAGGGCGCTGAGAATCAGAACCAATTATGAACCAGTATTGATCGTCGATCTCAACAAATCTAATCTTTATTGACGAATCTAGCCACCAATGTATTGTATCATGCCAAATAGTTGAAGCCTCTTTTCTATCAGCAAATAGAGGTACAACATTCATTCTAAGATCATAATAGCGATATGCAACACCCATAAAATTATCAAACCATGGATTAGGAGATTGAGATGGCAATATAACAAAAATCAGGATAGAGTGTATTTATCTGATCTGAATTGGTGGTAATACCCTTATATTTCAGTTTTATACTTACTACCTTATGGTTTCCTATAGAACAAGTATGCAAATTGTTGCAGATCTTTTGACTGTTACTGAACAGTCAGGTCAACAGGGTATCAAAACAACATCACTACTGACAAAGGCAAATCTATCACATTCCAGATTATCAAAATTTTTGGAAAATTTAACAGGTTCTGGATTAATCAATAAAATAGAATTTGATAATAAAAATACATTTGTAATAACTGAAAAAGGAAGACAATATTTGGAATCTTACGCAAAATTTGCAAGCATTGCAGAATCCTTTGGATTAGAACTTTAAAATTTATTTTTTAGATCTTCTTTTTATGTTATCTTTTTGTTTTTGCTTTCTTTCCTTATATGAGCTATAAATGACAATTACACATATGCCTGCGATCGCGGCATAAAATAATGGAATAAGTGGGTGGGCTCGGATTTCTCCCGTAGCAGGTGTTATGAATGCTATAGGTATTGTAACAATGAGAAAAACTATAACGACTAGGAGATATTTATCCACATCTGATAAGATTTACAAAACCATATATCTTTTTGATTTAAGCGATAATAGAAAAATCATGAGTAAGATTTTGGAATTAATAGGATTAATTTTGATTGGAGTAATGATATTATCTTTTGTTGGGGCACTTGGTCCAAATAATATAGGATTGTCACCTTTGTTTTGGGGATGTGCAGGAGGAGCACTATTGATAATCATCTATAGAAAGAGAAAAAGAAAAAAACAGGAAAAAGAAAGTTAGTTTGATTTCATATTATGTTATGAAATGATCAAATATGGATCAATCGACAGATCTATAAAGGAGAATTCAAGGTAATCATAGGGGATCATGGTAAACGAAATGAAACAATGGTGGGAAGGTTTAGGAAAAGAATTAGAAATAGATATTGAAACTTTTGACGATTAAAAATATTTAAAAAAAATCCATACAATTTTAAAAATTATTACAAGATAAGCCTCGGGTGGGCTCTGACCCCACGACCTAACGCTTACGAGGCGTTCGCTCTACCAGGCTGAGCTACCAAGGCACTTTTCGGTTATGCCATCAGAGTTAATAAAAAGCCTTTCCGAGTTGGATCAAATGAAGAAAACAATTTCTGGAATTAGAGGTGTATTTGGGGATGATTTTAATCTAAAAGACACATTACAGTTTTGTAATAATTTTTCATCTTTAGTTGAAACTAAAAAGTGTGTAATAGGTAAAGATACAAGACCATCAGGAACAATGATCAAAGAAGCCGCATCTGCAGCATTAATGAAAAATGGGATAAATGTATACAATTTAGAAACGGTGCCAACTCCAGTAGTTTTTCGTGAATCAAGAAAATATGGTGCAGGATTAGTAATCACTTCATCACATAATCCATTAGAATGGAATGGGATAAAATTCATCATAAATGGAAGAGGAATTAATGAAAAAGAGTTACCAAATATTATTGAAAATCAAGAAATTTTAAAATCAAAAATTGGAATTGAAGAACAAATCACATCATCGTATATAGAAGATGCAAAAGAAATCATAGGAAATATAGAAAATCAGCCAGAAATCGTCATTGATATCGGGGGAGGCGCTGCAAAAGAATTTGCTCCAAATTTGTTAAGACAGTTAGGATGTAAAGTGAAAGTAATTAATGAAAATATAAATAATTGCACTAGAGGTCCTGATCCAACTACAGATAGTTTATCAGATCTAATTGATGCAACATCTGAAAAAGGAATTGGATTTGCTTTTGATTTAGATGGAGATCGTCTAGTAGTTGTAAGAAAAGGAAAAAAACAAACGCCAGATGTAACATTAGGTTTAGGAGTTGTAAAAGCTTTGGAATTAGGATATAAACAATTTGTATTAAGTATTGACACAAGCGTTTCAGTTGAAAAATTCATCAAAGAGAAAGGAGGAAGTGTTCAGAGATCAAAAGTTGGAGAAGCAAATGTGATGGATTTAATGTTAAAAACAAATGCTCAAGCAGGTGGAGAAGGAAGCAGTGGTGGTTTTATTTTACCAGAATTCAATTATTGTAGAGATGGAATCCTGACAAGTGGCCTTATATCTTCAATGTTAGGAAATTCAAAGTTTAATGAGATATTAGATTTTATGGAAAGTTATGATCAACAAAGAGAGAAAATTAAAGTAGAATCTGTTTTTCATGATAAAGTTATGGAAGAAGTCTCAAATAAATTTACAAAAGAGTATTCAGAAATTATCACTCAAGATGGGGTTAAAGGAATAATAGATGAAGACAGTTGGGTTTTGATTAGAAAATCAAATACAGAAGACATCATAAGAGTTTCAGCAGAATCAAACAATGTAGATAAATGTAAGAAAATTGTGAAAAACACATTGGAATTAGTGAAGCAATGTTATGACCACATTAGATGAATCAACAATAATCAAAATTTTTCAAAAGAAATTAGGAAATAAAAAATTCATTTCAGAAGATGTAGAGGTTTTTAAAATTGGTAAAACGAAAATCATAGTAAAAGTAGATACGTTTGTTCAGAGTACAGATATGCCTCCAAAAATGAGAATGCATGATGCTGCAAGGAAGAGCATCATAGCATGCATTAGTGATTTTGCTGCAAAGGGAGTCAAGCCTCAATATGGAATGATTTCATTAAATTTACCAAAGTTGATTTCACGTGCAAAAATTAATGAGATATCAAAAGGATTTAGACATGCATCTAATGAATTCAACATTAGAATTTTAGGGGGCGATACAAACGAGGGAAAAGAAATTGTAATCAACGTATCCATGTTTGGAACAACGGATAAGATAGTCAAAAGAAAAGGAGCAAAAATAGGAGATATGATATTTGTAACAGGCCCATTTGGATATACGGCATTAGGTCTTAAGATGTTACTTGGAAAAAAGAAAAACAAGGATGATTTTGTTAAAAAAGCAATCAATTCAGTTATCAACCCGAGTCCAAAATTAGATTTTGGAGTAAGAAATAGAAATTATCTTACATCATCGATGGATTCTAGTGATGGTCTTTCCACTACATTAAATGAAATGGCAAATCAGAGTAAATGTAAATTTATCATAAATAACATTCCAACTGGGAAAGATCTATTAGAATTTGCTAAATTACACAAAATAGATCCAAATGATCTAGTATTTCATGGAGGTGAAGAATACGAATTTGTATTTACTGCTTCAAAAAAATATAAATCATTAATTAAAAAAAATGCGTCAATATTAAAAACACCAATAATTGAAATTGGTTATGTTACTAAAGGTAAAGGAGTATTTCTTGAAAAACAAGAAAAGTTTATCCCTTTGAAAGATTTAGGTTGGCATCATTTTAGAAAATAAATTATTCATTAGAGTAAAAATCGTGTTCTACTTTTTGAACTATATTAAAAATTGATTCAGCTGGCAATCCAGAAACACAATCATTAGTCCACATTTCATCAAGATACATCAATCTGTTCATATCAGATGTAGGTAGTTGATCTGGTTGAAAATTAGGATATGAAACATGTATTTGGAATCCCTCTTTGGCAATTTTTTCACATTTTTCTTCTAATGCAATTACAGGTGAAATGTTGTTAGGTGTTAAAAATTCGAAAACCAATGAACCAATTAATGCAGAGGCGATTGCAATACCTATCGCAAGCCAAAGGATTGACCCCATACAAGAACAAATGAAACATGGTATTTGAGCAATAATGAATAATCCAACATGCCCAAAATAAGGCAGATTTAAAAAATCAATGTTTTTTAAACCCTTTAAGATGTGAGTAGACATTGTCAGAAATCGAAGCTGAGATTGAAGTAGAATCCCCAGTTGAAGAGAAAGAACATGAGGAAGTTCAAACAAAATCCAGACCAGAGACAAAGACAGAAGGTCCAGAAAAATGGGGAATTGCTCATATTTACAGTAGTTATAACAATACAATCATTCACATGACTGATCTCACAGGGGGAGAAACTGTTTCCATTAGTTCAGGTGGAGTTCATGTTAATGCAGATAGATACGAATCATCTCCTTTTGCTGCAATGAAAGCTGCAAATGCAGTGGTAGAGGTTGCACATACAAAAGGATTTACAGGATTTCATATCAGAGTACGAGCTGTTGGAGGAGTAGG
>ERZ1292640.3456-Hain-H43-02um-R1-3456-length-12290-cov-10_pt1 | contig 12290 bp, 12 predicted proteins | sample MGYA00564404_ERZ1292640 | MGnify/ENA primary metagenome ERZ1292640 (study PRJEB36523, sample SAMEA6512636) | groundwater metagenome | collected 2019-01-08 | study: AquaDiva: Metagenomics assemblies of 32 groundwater samples | reverse complement strand
TGACCTTCTCCTGCACCTTGGGCATGCGGGTCATGCCGCCGACCAGGATCACGTCATGGATGTCGCTCACGCTCACGCCGGCATCCTTGATGGCGGTGCGGCAGGGCGCGATGGTACGCTCGATCAACTCCTCCACCAGGCTTTCCAGCTTGGCGCGGGTCAGCTTGATGTTCAGGTGCTTCGGACCGGAGGCATCCGCGGTGATGTAGGGCAGGTTGATGTCGGTGGCCGCCGAGCTGGAGAGCTCGATCTTGGCCTTCTCGGCCGCTTCCTTCAGGCGCTGCAGGGCCAGCACGTCCTTGGACAGGTCGACGCCTTGCTCTTTCTTGAACTCGCCGATGATGAAGTCGATGATGCGCTGGTCGAAGTCTTCGCCGCCCAGGAAGGTGTCGCCGTTGGTGGACAGCACTTCGAACTGTTTCTCGCCATCGACGTCGGCAATCTCGATGATGGAGACGTCGAAGGTGCCGCCGCCGAGGTCGTAGACGGCGATCTTGCGATCACCCTTCTCGGCCTTGTCCAGGCCGAAGGCCAGGGCGGCTGCAGTCGGTTCGTTGATGATGCGCTTGACTTCCAGGCCGGCGATGCGACCGGCGTCCTTGGTGGCTTGGCGCTGGGCATCGTTGAAGTAGGCCGGCACCGTGATCACGGCTTCGGTCACGGTCTCGCCGAGGTAGTCTTCGGCGGTTTTCTTCATCTTTCGCAGGATGTCGGCGCTGACCTGCTGGGCCGAGATCTGCTTGCCGCGCACTTCCACCCAGGCGTCGCCGTTGTCGGCGGCCACGATGGAGTAGGGCATCAGGTTGATGTCCTTCTGCACTTCCTTCTCGGTGAACTTGCGGCCGATCAGACGCTTGATGGCGTACAGGGTGTTCTTGGGGTTGGTCACGGCCTGGCGCTTGGCGGATGCGCCGACCAGCACTTCGCCGTCTTCCTGGTAGGCCACGATGGAGGGCGTGGTGCGCGCACCTTCCGAGTTCTCGATCACCCGGGTGGTGTTGCCTTCCATGACGGACACGCACGAGTTGGTGGTGCCCAAGTCAATGCCGATGATTCTTCCCATGTTTTTACTCCTGGTATTTTGAAAAATTCAGATATTCGTAACGTGTGGATAACCTGAGCAATTTCAAGTATCCGGCGGGTCTTATTTGGGGGCGGTCACGGTCACCAGGGCCGGGCGCAGCACGCGATCGGCGATCAGGTAACCCTTCTGCAGCACGCCCACCACGGTATTGGCTTCCTGCTCGGCCGGCACCACGCTGATGGCCTGGTGCTGGTGCGGATCGAATTTGGTGCCGGGGGCCGGGTTGATGGCCATCACCTTGTTGCGCTCCAGCGCGGCGGTGAGCTGGCGCAGGGTCGCCTCGGCGCCCTCGCGGATCTGCTCGGGCGTGGCTTCCTTGATGGCCAGGCCGGCTTCCAGACTGTCTGCCACGGGCAGCAGGCTGTCGGCAAAGCTCTCCACCGCGAATTTGCGGCTCTTGGAGATCTCGTCTTCGGCGCGGCGGCGGGCGTTTTCGGCTTCCGCCTTGGCGCGCAGGAACTGGTCGGCCAGTTCGGCACTCTTGGCTTTGAGCTCAGCCAACTCGGCCTGGGTCTGGCTCAGCAGGTCGGCCTCGTGGGCGGCGACGATGTCTTCGCCGCTGGATTCGCCGGCTTGGGAAGGGGTGGGGTTGGTGTCAGACATGCGGATCAATCGGGGATACGGGGGTCATGCGCGAACATGGGGACGGCCGTCGCCGTTTCAAGAGTGGCAGGTGCGTGGGGCACCCGCCCTCGGGCGCTCTCAGCCGGACAGGCCGAGCAGCTCGACTTCGAACTTGAGGGTGGCGTTGGGCGGAATCACGCCGCCGGCGCCGCGGGCGCCATAGCCCAGGTCGGCCGGGATGATGAGGACGCGGGTACCGCCGATCTTCATGCCGGCCACACCCTCATCCCAGCCGCGGATCACCATGCCGGCGCCGAGGGAGAACTGGAACGGGTCGTTGCGGTCCTTGCTGGAGTCAAACTTGGCGCCCTGCACGCCGTTGCTGTAGAGCCAGCCGGTGTAGTGGACGGTCACGTCCTGGCCGCGCGTGGCCTCAGCCCCGGTGCCGATGACGGTGTCTTCGAATTGCAGGCCGGAAGGGGTGGTGATCATATGCGGTCCTTTTTGCTATTGATTTGATAGCTGGTGGCGCCTGATGGGCAAGGCGCAACTTCCAGAAAACCGCAAATTATGCCAGCAGCCCCCGGTGCCGGGGCCGGATCTCAGCGCGTCTTTTTGGCCTGGCTGGTCGCCCACTTGCTGGCAAAGGCCTGCAGGTCGCCCAGGCGCTTGAGCAGGTCGGCGCCGGTGCCGGTGAGCAGGTAGCCATCGCTGCCATGGTTGAGCAGGCCGGCTTCGCGCAGTTCCTTGATGCGGGTGTTCAATGTGTTGGGGGTGATGCCGCCCACGCTGTCCTGCAGCAGCCGGAAGGTCTGGGCATGCCCGTCGCGCAGGGCCCACAGCACGCGGATGGCGTAGCGGGACTCCAGCAGGCCAAGCAGCTGACCGATGGCGGCATTTTCTTTGGAACTCATTGAACAGCACTCCTCAAAGCGTGAATCGGGCGCCGGGAGAGTCTCCTGATGTCAAGTCTGGTTCTGTAGACCAGAGCTTGCCGACGCGATCGCAGACTATAGCGCAGTTTTTTGACTGCTACAAGTTTCATAGCTGCTGATGGCTGGCATACAACAGTAACAGGCCATCTGCAGCTGGAAAGGCGGGGCCTAGTTGTAGATTTTTCGCAGCAGCAGTATCAGGTTTCTGCGTTCGGCCGCACTCAGGCGCGAGGTGGCATCTTCCTCCAGCTGGGTGACCGTCTGCTCGGCCTGGCGCACCAGCTTTTTGCCGACCGGGGTCAGATGCAGTCCGACGGCGCGGGCATCGTGGGGGTGCGGGCGTCGGGAAATGAGTTCCCTTCTTTCCAGGGTATTGACCATGCCCACCAGGTTGGGCGGCTGGATGTTCAGCGTGGCGCACAGCTGGCGCGAGGTGATGCCCGGGTTGTGTGCGATCAGCGACAGGACCGAGAAGTCGACCATGCGCAGGTCATAGACGGCCATGTGCTTGAGGAAGGACTCGGCGATGACCAAGGTGGCGCGGCGTGCGTTATAGCCGGCCAGGCTCTCCAGATAGCTGGTGTCAACCTTGTCGACGGCGGGCTCGGTATTCTTGTCACGCATAGGTTCAGGCGGCCAGAACGTCGAGCTGCGTCAACTGATCCCGGATGATCTGCTGGCGCATGTCGAATTCGGGCAGGATCCAGCCGTGCAGGGCGCGCGCCGGCGCTGCCCAGCGCGGCGTGGGGCTCGGCCTTGCGGCGGCATCGATGCGGGTCCAGGCCCAGCCCAGCAGGGCCAATGCGACGGCGCGCAGGAAATCGTCGGCCACCCAGTAGGGCAGTTCAGCATGGCGTGCGCTGGCCTGCGACAGCTGCGCGGCCAGTTCGCGAACGGCTGCAAAGCGGCGCAGCACGCCGGCCTCGGCCGCCTGCCCGGCATCCAGCCCTGCCGCCAGCTCCTGCAGCAGGGCGGACAGCGCGGCGCCACCGTCAGGCAGCACCTTGCGCAGCAGCAGGTCGATGGCCTGGATCTCGTTGGTGCCTTCGTAGATCATGGCCACGCGCGCATCGCGCACGATCTGCTCAATGCCCCATTCGCGCACATAACCGTGGCCGCCGAACACCTGCAGGCATTCGCTGGCCCCATGGAAAGCCTGGTGCGTGAAGGCGGCCTTGAGCACCGGCGTCACCAGGCTGCACCAGCGCTGCGCGGCCTCGCGCCGCGGTGCGTCGGTATGGTGCTTGGCAATGTCGAGTTCCACTGCCGTGCGGTAGGCCAGCACGCGGCCGCCGTCGATCCAGGCGCGTTGCGTGTCCAGCATGCGCTGGATGGCCGGGTGTTCTGCAATCAGATCGGCCCCCACGCTTGCCACTGCGTGTGCTGCGCTGCCCCCCGAGGGGGCCCTCGCGCCTTGGGACGGCCCGGCGGCACTCAAGTTGGCTTCCTGATGGGCATTGCGTGTACGTGGGGCACGCATCTGGCGCCGCTCCTGCGCATAGGCATGGGCTTTCTGCCAGGCGGCTTCCAGCAGGCCGATGCCTTGCAGGCCCACATGCAGGCGCGCGGCGTTCATCATGACGAACATCGCATTCAGGCCGCGGTTGGGTTCGCCCACCAGCCAGCCGGTGGCTTCCTCGAAGCGCATGACGCAGGTCGGGCTGCCGTGCAGGCCCATTTTTTCCTCGATGCGCTCGCAAACAATCGGGTTGCGGCGGCCGTCCGGCAGAAACTTCGGTGCCAAGAACAGCGACAGGCCCTTGGGGCCGGCCGGTGCATCGGGCAGGCGCGCCAGCACCAGGTGCACGATGTTGTCGGTGAGGTCGTGTTCGCCGCCGGAGATGAAGATCTTGGTGCCGCTGAGGCGAAAGCCGTCGCCCTGCGGCGTAGCCTTGGTGCGCACCAGCCCGAGGTCGCTGCCGGCCTGCGGTTCGGTCAGACACATGGTGGCCAGCCATTCACCGGTGGCGATCTTGCCCAGGTAGCGTGCCTTCAGTTCCTCGCTGCCGTGGTGCTTGAGGCATTCGTAGGCGCCGTGCAGCAGGCCCGGTGCCATGGTCCAGCCGTGGTTGGCCGCGCTCAGCATCTCGTACAGCACCGCCTCCAACACGGCGGGCAGCCCCTGCCCGCCGTCTTCTGTTGCACAGGCCAGCGAGGGCCAGCCACCCTGCCAGAAGGCTTGATAGGCCTGGCGAAAGCCAGGCGGTGCGCTCACCACCCCCGCGTCGAAACGACAGCCGGTTTCATCGCCCACGCGTTGCAGCGGTGCAATCGCGCTGGCGACGAATTTGCCGGCTTCCTCCAGCACCTGCTGCACCAGGTCGGCATCGACCTCAGCAAAAGGAGGGAGGGCCTGCAACTGGGCCGAGGCGTCCAGCACCGCCGTCAGGATGTGCTGGACGTCGTCAAGACGCGGTTGGTAGTCCATGCGCGATCAAGACTCCGCAGTGAAGCCGATTTTCTTGATCAGCGGGCCCCAGTGCTTGGACTCGGCTGCCTGCGAGGCGGCCATTTCCTCCATGCTCGAGCCGCGCGGGATCAGGCCGACCACCGCCAGCGCATCCGTCACGGCCTTGTCTTTCAGCGCCGCGTTGATGGCGGCGTTGGCGGCCTGCAGCACGTTCTTCGGCGTCTTGGCCGGGGCGTAGAAACCGAACCACTCTTCGGTGGTCAGCTCGGGGAAGCCGGCTTCCGCGAAGGTCGGCACATCCGGCACATAGGGCGAGCGCTTCGGGCCGGAGGTGGCCAGGATGCGCAGCTTGCCAGCCTTGGCGTTGGCAATGAAGTCGCCGTGCGGGGTGACCATGGCGGCGATCTGACCGCCGACCACGTCGGTCACGCCCGGGATGGAGCCGCGGTAGGGCACGTGCTTGAGCTCGACGCCGCTGTTGAGGCCCAGCAGCGCGCCGAGGAAGTGCGGCGTGGAGCCGGCACCGGGCGAACCGTAGCTGGCGTCCTTCGGGTTGGCCTTGGCCCAGGCCAGGAAGTCCTTCACGGTCTTCACGCTGGCCGGCACCAGCGGACCGACGGCCAGGCCATGCAGCATGACGGCGCCGATGGAGACAGGGGCGAAGTCCTGAGCCGTGTAGTTCATCTTGCTGTAGATGTAGGGGTAGTTGGCGATGCCCGACACCGGCGCCAGGGCGATGACCGAGCCATCGGCCGGTGCCGCCTTGAGCGTTTCCAACGCGATGCGGCCGCCGGCACCGGGCTTGTTTTCCACCACGGCGGCGTTCTTGGTGTAGGCCGAGCCGGCCAGCTTCTCGCCGACGCGACGCGCCACGCTGTCACCGGAGCTGCCGGGCGGGAAGCCGTAGAGGATCTTGACCTGCTCAATGGCCTGGGCAAAGGCCGAGAACGGGCTGAGGGCGCCGAGTGCGGCGGCACCGGCAGCGGCTTGGACGAAGTTGCGACGTGTTGTCATGGTTGTCTCCTTTTTTGGTGGTTGGGGAAGGGAAAGAAAAAATATATCAGCGCGGCGCCATGCGCAGGGCACCATCGAGCCGGATCACCTCGCCGTTGAGGTGACCGTTGGTGACGATGTGGCAGGCCAGCTGGGCGAACTCTTCGGGCTTGCCCAGACGCGGCGGGAAAGGGATGGAGGCGGCCAGCGAGGCCTGCACGGCTTCGGGCAACTCCTTCATCAGCGGCGTGGCGAACAGGCCCGGGGCCACGGTGCAGACGCGGATGCCGTGCTGCGCCAGATCGCGCGCCATCGGCAGCGTCATCCCGACCAGGCCGCCTTTCGATGCGCTGTAGGCCTGCTGGCCGACCTGGCCGTCGAAGGCGGCCACCGAGGCGGTGAACATCATCACGCCGCGTTCGCCGTCCTCCAGCGGGCTAAGCTTGACGCACTCGGCCGCGAACAGGCGGCTGATGTTGTAGCTGCCGATCAGGTTGACGTTGATGACACGTGCGAAGTCGTCCAGCGGCGCCGGCGAGCCGTCTTTGCCGACGATGCGCTTGGCCGTGCCGATGCCGGCGATGTTCATGAGGATGCGTGCCGGCCCGTGGGCGGCACCGGCCTTGGCCAGGGCCGCGAGCACGCTGTCGGTGTTCGTGATGTCGCAGACGCAGGCGACGCCGCCGATTTCCGCTGCCACCTTCTCGGCCAGCGCAGCGTTGACATCGAGCACCGCGACCTTGGCGCCCAGGCGCGCCAGTTCGCGCGCAGTGGCTTCGCCCAGCCCGGAGGCGGCACCGGTGACGAGAGCGGCTTGTCCCTTGATATCCATGTCAGTGCTCCTTGGCGTTGGATGTTGATCGTGATGTAGGAGAGACGTGATGCAGTTCATGGGCACCCGCGGCACCGGCTTGGCCGGGCCGCTGGGTGCGCCCCCTTGAGGGGCTGAAGGCTGCGGCTCCAATCCTGCCTGCGCAGGATTGGACAGCCTGAAGAGCCACAGCCTCAGGCCGTGAGCGCGGAGCGCCGAAGGCGCTTCGGGGGTGTTTCATGCTCCAGGTTTGATGATGTTCGGCGCGCTGTCGTCATGCAGGGCCTGCACCAGCGCATCGCGGTGCTTGAGCACGGCGCGCTGGTTGATCGAGCCCTTGTCGGTGACCTCGCCCTTGTCGATGGACGGCGGCTCGCTCAGCAGCAGGGCGCGCGCGATGCGGTTGGCGCTGCCGGTGGCCTGGCGGGCCAGTTCGTCGATGACGGCCTGCATGCGTTGGCGCACGGGCGCGCTGGTCAGCACGGCTTCCCAGCTCGCATCGGCGCCCAGGCCGCTGACGTCGCGGCAGGCCGGCGAGGGGAAGATCAGCGCGCCGACTTCCTTCATGTTCAGGCCGGTCAACACGACGTCCTGCACATAGGGCGCGCCGGCCACGATGACCTTGCCGCGCATGGGGCCGACGCTAACGAAGGTGCCGGTGGCGAGCTTGAAGTCTTCGGCGATGCGGCCGTCGAACTTGAGACCGCGATGGAGGTCGTTGGGGTCGATCCACTGCACGGCGTCGCCGGTGCACAGATAACCTTCTTCATCGAACGCCTCGCGCGTGGCCTGCTCGGAGCGCCAGTAGCCCGGCGTCACGTTGGGGCCGCGGTAGCGCACCTCGGTCTTGCCGTCCACGTCGATCAGTTTGAGCGTCATGCCGGGCACCGGCGCGCCGATGTCGCCGGCCTTGACATTGGGGCTGTTGGTGAACATGGCGGAAGGTGCGGACTCGGTCATGCCCAGTCCGGTGGCCATGACAATGCGCTCGCCGATGTCCGCCTCCGCCGTGGTGTGCAGGCTGTCCCACACCGGCTGGGCCAGGCCAGCCCCCGAATAGAAGAACATGCGTACCCGCGACAGCAGGGTGCGCCGCAGCTGGGTGTCGGTCTTCATGGCGGCGGCAATCATCTCGAAGCCGGTCGGCACGTTGAAGTAGATCGTGGGGGCAATCTCGCGCAGGTTGCGCAGCGTCTCGTTGATCAGGGCGGCGGTGGGCTTGCCGTCGTCGATGTAGAGCGTACCACCATGCTGCAGGACGAGGCCGAAGTTGTGGTTGCCGCCAAAGGTGTGGTTCCAGGGCAGCCAGTCCACCAGCACCGGCTTGGTCTCGGCCAGCACCGGCAGCGACAGCGTGATCTGCTGCAGGTTGGCGCACCACATGCGCTGGGTGTTGATCACCGGCTTGGGCATCTTGGTCGAGCCCGAGGTGAACAGGAACTTGGCGATCGTGTCGGGCCGCACGGCATGCATGGCCGCATCGACGGCGGCGGTGGCGACCGTGCTGCGCAGGGTTTCAAAAGTCGTGGTGGCGCGGCCTTCCAGCGCGCCCTGGGCCAGCACCACGTCGACATCGGCGCCCACGGTGGCGGCAATGGCGCGACCGTAGCGCGCACCATCGGCGGCGAACACCAGGCCCGGCGTCAGCGTGTCCAGCACGTGGCGCAGCTTGTCGTAGTCCTGGCTCACGGTGGCGTAGGCGGGCGATACCGGGCAGTAGGGCACGCCGGCATAAATGCAGCCCAGCGCCATCAGCGCGTGCTCCAGGCTGTTTTCGCTCAGGATCACCACCGGCCGTTCGGCCGACAGCTTGCGGTCGAGCAGGGCCTGGCCGATGCGGCGTGCGCCTTCGAGTGCCTGCGCATAACTGATGTGCTGCCAGTCGCCGGTGCTGCCGTCGGGCAACTGGGCGCGCCGCGCGATGAAGCTGTGCTCGGGCGTGGTCTCGGCCCAATGCACGAGGAAGTCGCTCAGGCGCCGGGCATGGGCGCCCAGCGGCAATTCAGCCTGCAGATAGCGCACGCCGGGGGCGCCCTCGCGCACGTTCACGCGCGTCACGCCGAAATTCACCGGGCGGTAACGCGGCGTGGTCGGGGAAATGTGGGTCTCACTCATGGGGCTGTTGTCGGCAATCGTTGGTAAGTTCATCGGCTATCAGAGGGGTATCGTGGCTTCAGCTCTTGCTGACCTTGGCGGCCCGGCCTTCGAGGAAGGCGCGCACGCGGTCCTTGGCTTCCGGCGCGCTCTGGGCAATGGCGGCCATCATGGCTTCGGTCAGGAAGCCCTGGTCGGCCGGCTGTTCGGCGATGCGGGGCAGAGCGTGGATCAATGCGTAGTTGGTCAGCGGTGCGTTCTGGGCCACGCGCACGGCCAACTCGAAGGCCTTGTCGAAGGCGGTACCCTGCGGCACCAGGTACTGGGCAAAGCCGATCTTCTCGCCGTCCTGCGCGTTGTAGACGCGGCCGGTGAGCATCATGTCGGTCATGCGGGCGGCGCCGATCAGGCGCGGGATGCGCACCGCGCCGCCGCCGCCGACGAAGATGCCGCGCGAGCCCTCGGGCAGTGCGTAGAAGGTGCTCTCGTCCGCCACGCGGATGTGGCAGGCGCTGGCCAGTTCCAGGCCGCCGCCGACCACGGCGCCATGCAGCGCGGCAATCACCGGCACCGGACCGTACTGCACGCACTCCAGCGCGGCGTGCCACATGCGCGAGTGGTGCAGGCCCTGGCCGGCGTCGCGTTCCTTCAGTTCGCTCAAATCAAGGCCGGCGCAGAAGTGCTCGCCGTCGCCATCGATCACGGCGGCGCGCACACCTTCAGGCATGTTCTCAAACAGATTGCGAAGGGCGAGAATCAGGCCGTCGTTGAGCGCATTGCGCTTGGCGGGACGGGTGAGACGGATGATGGCGACTTCCTGGTGTTCGCCGCGGCGCTCGAAATGGATGTCTGGATGGCTCATGGTTGCGTTTCTTTCTGGAATCGATTATGGTTATGAAATATAACCAATTCAAGCGCGCCGGGGCAAGTTTTTCTCGGTGTTTACCCTAGGGCTTGCCCGCTAACAAAAGGAGACGGTCATGGACCACAAGAACCTGATTGCCATCGACATCCACACTCATGCCGAGGTGAGCTGCTGGAACCCGTTCGACAACTACGGCGAGGAGTACGATCGCGCGGCCGACAAGTACTTCCGTTCCAGCCGCCGCCCGACCATTGCCGAGACGATCGCCTACTACCGTGAGCGCAAGATCGGCCTGGTGATGTTCACGGTGGACAGCGAATCGCAGCTCGGGCGCCGCCGCATTCCGAACGAGGAAATCGCCGAAGCCGCCAAGGCCAACAGCGACATGATGATGGCTTTCGCCAGCATCGATCCGCACAAGGGCAAGATGGGCGCACGCGAGGCACGCCGCCTGATCGAGGAGCACGGCATCAAGGGCTTCAAGTTCCACCCCACGGTGCAGGGCTGCTACCCGCAGGACAAGATGGCGTGGCCGATCTACGAGGTGATTGCCGAGTACAAGATGCCGGCCATCTTCCACACCGGCCACAGCGGCATCGGCAGCGGCATGCGCTGCGGCGGCGGCCTGCGGCTGGAGTACAGCAACCCGATGCACCTGGACGACGTGGCGATCGACTTTCCCGACATGCAGATCGTCATGGCGCATCCGAGCTTCCCGTGGCAGGACGAAGCCTTGAGCGTGGCCACGCACAAGCCCAATGTCTGGATCGACCTCTCGGGCTGGAGTCCGAAGTACTTTCCGAAGCAGCTGGTGCAGTACGCCAACACGCTGCTGAAGGACCGTGTCCTGTTCGGCTCCGACTACCCGCTGATCACGCCCGAGCGCTGGATGAAGGATTTTGAAGAAGCCGGTTTCAAGCCCGAGGTGATGCCCGGCATTCTGAAAGACAACGCGGTGCGTTTGCTGGGGCTGAAGTAAGTGGGAGACGGGGCCCACGGCCCCGGCCCGTTCTCTGGGAACGGGGAGCGCTTGTCATGCGCTGTGTGAACTGCTAAGGTCTCCAGTCGAAGGAATGGAGGCTTTCATGATCAGCAACTTCGAGCAGATCCACAACCACTACGAACGCCTGGTGTTCGAGGAGGTCGTTCGCCGTGCACCGCGTCATCCGGGGTTCACGCCCGACATGCTCGCAGATGTGGCGTGCGTGGCTTTGAACCGCTTGCCGGCGCGTTATGTCAGGCATGACGTGGATCTGATGTTCTACCTGACCGAGCAGGAGCGCCACGCCATCGAGCAGTCCATGGCCGCAGCCATGGACTATGCCTTTGCCTTGGTCAGCAGCCGCAGTGCCAAAGGCACTGCCGCTGCTGCGAACGCCAATTAGGCCTTGCCCCAGACTTCCTGAGCCGTTTCGATCACCAGGCGCAGCTTGGCGCGCTGGGCTTCGACGGCGATGTCGTTGCCGTGCACCGTGCTGGAGAAGCCGCACTGCGGTGACAGGCACAGCTGTTCCAGCGGCGCGTACTGGGCGGCCTCGTCGATGCGGCGCTTGAGGTCGTCCTTGGACTCCAGCGTGCCGAACTTGGTGGTCACCAGACCCAGCACCACGATCTTGCCCTTGGGCAGGAAGCGCAGGGGGCGGAAGTCGCCGCTGCGGTCGTCGTCGTACTCCAGGAAGTAGGCATCCAGGTTCATCTCCGACAGCAGGGCCTCGGCCACCGGCTCGTAGTTGCCGGACGCGGCGTGCGTGCTCTTGAAGTTGCCGCGGCACAGGTGCATGGCCAGCGTCATGCCGGCGGGCTTCTGCGCCACCACCTTGTTGATGAACTTGGCATAGCGGTGCGGCAGCTCGTTGGGGTCGTCACCGCGCTGGCGGGCCGCTTCGCGCATCTTCTCGTCGCACAGGTAGGCCAGGTTGGTGTCGTCCATCTGCACGTAGGTGCAGCCGGCCGCGGCCAGCGAGCGCAGTTCGTCACCATAGGCCTGGGCCACGTCGTCGTAGAACGCGGGCTCCAACTCAGGGTAGTGCTCCTTGCTGATGCCGGCCCGGCCACCGCGAAAGTGCAGCATGGTGGGCGAAGGGATGGTGACCTTGGCCACGCTGCCACGGCCCGGAGCGATCTGGCTCTTGAGATACTGGAAATCGGCGAGCTGGATGTCCTTGACGTGGCGCACCTTGTCAACCACGCGCATCACCGGCGGAGCCAGTTCCTGCGTGCCGTCGGGCTTTTGGATCGTGACCGGGATGTCGGACTTCACGCCGCCGATCTGCTCCAGGAAGTCAACGTGGAAGTAGGTGCGGCGGAATTCGCCATCGGTGATGCTTTGCAGGCCGACATCTTCCTGGAACTTGACGATCTCGGTGATGGCCTTGTCTTCCACCTTGCGCAGTTGCTCGGCGGTGATTTCGCCTTTGGCTTTCTGCTCGCGCGCTTCCAGCAGGAATTTGGGGCGCAGGAAGCTGCCGACGTGGTCGGCGCGGAAGGGGGGGGGGGTGCGTAGTGTCATGGGTAATGTCTCCAGGAGGTCGCTC
>ERZ1292640.3453-Hain-H43-02um-R1-3453-length-12294-cov-6_pt1 | contig 12294 bp, 4 predicted proteins | sample MGYA00564404_ERZ1292640 | MGnify/ENA primary metagenome ERZ1292640 (study PRJEB36523, sample SAMEA6512636) | groundwater metagenome | collected 2019-01-08 | study: AquaDiva: Metagenomics assemblies of 32 groundwater samples | reverse complement strand
AGGGTCTTCCAGTATTGATGTGCTTAACTCCGCAAGCCTAGTTATAGGTAGCTTCAAGGTAGATTTAAGCAACGCACAGAAGAATAGCATAAACTTGAACGTAAAGGCGGGGTCGTACTATATAAAGATTCGTCCACAAAAGGAAAATTCATCGGCGGAATACGCTCTAGTCGCTATGTTCGTGGAATCTATAAAGGTGAATTATCTATCGGCAGATGGAAATTTGTCTGGACAGAATGAAGAGATATTAACTCCTCTTAAAGCAGGCGATAAGATAACCCTTGAGATGAAATGGGAAGTTAAAGATGGAAATTTGTCTGGACAGAATGAGGCGGAATTTTCCATAGGTCAAGATAATAGGCGAATCGTTCCAATGCAACTAGATGTAGGAATCTATAAGGGAAGCTATACCATAACTCAGGGAGATGATATAAGTAATCAGCCAATATCGGTGCATATAACGGATAATTTGGCTAACGAGGCGGATATATCCGCAGGCTTTGTCGGCATAATAGACAGCGAATCGCCTGAGATCGTAGAGGTTTCGCATGATGCAGATGCGCCGTTGTCTTCTGGCAAAACGCTATCTGTTCGGATGATAGGTGAGCCAAGATGCAAAGCCAAGTTTGACATTCTCGTTTCGCCGAGTAACGAGGAAGGAAGAAAAGGAAACGGAATAACGGGATTCAAAAACGGATTGGATATGTTCAACATGGCGTCAACTGAGGCAAAACCGCCTTTGGCTATATTGAATTGGGATTGGAAGTTTGATCCTTCTGTTGGGACAAAAGGCGCAATCGTAATCTCTGGCGAAGTTAAAAATATATCTGATTCAGCTAAAGACCTGGTGAGGATAAACTATACGCTTTTTGAAGCCAACGGAAATATTATCGGTTCTGGCTATGGATATACAACGCCAAACCGTGTCTCTTCTGGAGTTATCGCATCATTCAAGATTGTGGCAGATTGGACAGGTAAAGAGAAAAGCGCAAAGATACAATTGGCTTACGGAACTGATCAGAAGATCGTTGGCGAGGTTAAAGACGACTATGGCGTATATACCGGTAGCTATAACGTTGGTGATAATGACAATATAAAAGATGCGGTTATCGTCTGCCATCTCACCGATATTGCGGGAAATAGCTCATCCGCTTCATCAGATATAACGGTTACGTTTGACAACATCCCACCGATTATAAATTCTATCGCTTATAATGCGGACAAGGTTTTTACTGAGGGCGATTCTATCACAATAAAATTAGAGGGCGAAGCTGATTGCGAGGCGACTTTTGACATTGGCACGTTTAAGACAGGAATACAGATGTCACAAATTCAAGGTGAAGGTTCTTATATAGGGGTTTATCGGGTAAAATCAGGCGATAAAGTGTCAGGAACGCTTATAATCGCACACCTGAAAGATAAAGCGGGAAACACGGCAATATATACCGGCGCTCAATCAATCACTATAAATACGTCAACGCCAAGTATCTCGTCAGTCAGCTTTAATAATAAAACAAGACCATTCTTAGAAGGTGAAACTCTGACAGTCACCGCAACAACAGAAATCGGCGTTACAGCAGTTTTTGATGTTGAAAATCTAGTTAGCAGTAGACCCATGTTTGACGATGGCAAGCACAACGATGGTTCGGCGAGTGATGGCGTTTATACGGGTTCTTATATTATAAAAAAAGGCGATAACGTTAGAAACGCAAAGCTCAAAGTCAGCACGCTAAGCACTAATGGCAAAGCGGGACAGCGTTTTGCGTTGGAAACTGTATCGGTTGATACGACTCTGCCATTGGCTATTTCAGGTGTTAAGGCTATTGATAAGCCATACGATGAAGGCGGATATATTATTTTGAGTTGGATTCCAAGCGTTGATCCTGAATTTTTGGAATATAGAATATATCAATCAGATCAATTCATAACATCTGTTAAGGGATTGACCGCTTTAGACTTGGATTTGGATACCGCTCTCGTTCCGCCGAGTAACGGAAAAACAGAAGGCACTTCAAGCGTTGAAATTAAAGTTCCGATGCCTTTGATTGATTCGCCTGTTCAATATTATTTTGCGGTTACTGCTGTTGATGTTGCGACCAATGAATCTTTGCTTGATCGAGGAAGCACAGCGGGACCAATTTCTAGCATAGACAATCTTCCGCCATTGCCTGTCGCCAAAGTCACCGGTTCTGACAGGAAATTTGATAACGGAAAAGCCATAGTCATAACCTGGACTCAATCATCAATCGCCGAAGATTTTTTCAACTATAATATTTATATGGGACGATCTCCTTTAAATCCCCCTTTATCCCCCTTTGGTAAAGGGGGAATTGAAGAGGGTGACTTTGGTAAAGGGGGAGCGGAATGGACACTTGTGGACAGTAGCATCACAGACCGAAATGTCCGTATAGCGAATATTGTCGTTCCACAGGATGATATTCCGTTCTATTTTGCAGTAACTGCGGTTGATAAGTCTGGAAATGAGTCGGATATAACGGCGGATTCCCTTACGGGTCCTATATCGTCTAAAAATGATATAGGCGTTGAGCCAGAGACCATCGTTAAAATTATAAGCGGTCCCGTTGGTGAAATTAATCATAATGACGTAACGTTCCATTGGCGAAGATGGTTTGAAATCCCCCTTTATCCCCCTTTACTAAAGGGGGTAGGGGGATTTGAGCCTTTGGTAAAGGGGGAAACTGGACAGTCTATTCTGCCCGGATATTTCTATAAATTAGACGATGATAATTGGGTTTGGACAAATGACATCAGCAAAACTTACCACGACTTACGAGAAGGTCAGCATACTTTCTATGTCAAAGCGGATTTGGGTTCAGAAGGCGTTGATCCGTTACCAGCAGTGAGAATTTTCTCCGTTAAACGTATATCCATATCTGAGTCAGAACCGAATAATAACGCTGATAAAGCAAACTGGATCGCAAAGGGGATGACGATAAGCGGAACGAGTTTAGATGACAGCGATGCGGATTGGTTCAAGTTTCACGTTGAAAGCACCAATCCAGCTTTGTCTGGACAGAATGAATTGATGACGCTTTATTTTGATAAAATAAATGGAAAAGGAACGACAGCAGTTACAGTCTTTAGAGCGCTCCCGCCAACGCAAGAATCAACTTTACGCAGTATATCGGTTGATGCGATTAATCGCTTTGCCAGCATAAGCACGGGTGTAGAATTTGGCGATTATTATGTATTAGTGAGTTCAAAAGGCGAATCACCCGATACCAAGTATGAGCTATCAATAACCGCAGACGAGTTATCACAAAGCCAAAAAGGTGACGTAGTTCAATGGGATAAGGAAAATAACGATCTGCCATTATTGGCACAATTGGTCGGTAGATGGAATTTTACCACGTCAATAGAGAGCAATCGCCCAATAGAAGTGACTGGTTTTGGCAACAAGGATAGCGATGTTGATTGGTATAAATTGCAGATTACAGGCATTAAACCCGGAATGACAGCTTTTATGAAGGTTGATTTTGTCAGACCAAGAGCAGGAGGATCAACCGATGTGAGCGTTTACGCTTCCCTGCCTGTTACAGAATCGCCAAAAATAGGATTTATCCATTACTCGCCAGAGCTTTTGCCTGTTCAGACAATAACTATGCCTGTAACGTCAGGAGATTATTTTATCAAGGTTGACAATCTGAAAGAGACATACATGAACAGCCTTTATTCGATCAGATTATCTTTTAGCCTTTCGCCTGATAAATGGGAACTTGAACCTAATAATATATCACAATTTGCCAACACACTTTTGATTGGCGAAGTTATAAAAGGCACAAGCTGGGATCCTGATAATGACTTTGATTGGTATAAAATTCGTCTTGATGAGCGAAATTTGTCTGGACAGAATGAAACGCTTGTGGTTTCTATGTTCAAACCGTTTGGCAAAGGAGCAACAGAAATTAAGCTGAAAAGCAATGATATGATTGATATTGCTAGTGCGACAACCAGCGTTCTCACCGGACAAAAGGCGACTATCAGCATCAGTCTAAACGTTGGCGATTATTACATAGTGCTAAAACCATCCGGGGAAACAGGAACATCAGCAGAATATGAGCTTACAACGGCGATCATCGATACCCAATCATCGATAAAGAGTTCGGAAATAGATAAAAGTCCCAATGCGCCTTTGACAATAGGGGATAGCATAACGATAAATATCACCTGGTCGCCCGGTAATATTATAGCTTATGATGTTGGGGATATTAGAACCGATCTACCGATGTTTGATGATGGCAAACACGATGATGCAAAGGCAACGGATGGCATTTATGCTGGAATATACGCCATTCAATCAAAGGACGATCTCTCTAATGGAGTTATTAAAATACATCTAGGGATGCCTGTCGGATCAGCTAAACCAAGATGGACAGCAGATTTTCCATTAGTAGATCAGGTCACAGGGAAGAACGTCTCGTTAAACATAGACACGACTCCGCCAAAGATATTCACAGTTGATCATGACATGCCGATTAAGCCGATTTCTGCGGGAAAAGTTCTTAAAGTTATTATGACAGGAGAATCAAAGGCAAAGAGTGCATTTTTCAGCATCCAAATTCCTAACAGCAAGGAAATATTATTATTGCGAAATACGGAAATACAGATGAAAGAAGATCCATCTGGAACTTACACCGCAAGCTATACAGTAACCGATGGCGATGATATTAGCAATGGAATTGTATCTTGTCGCTTGATTGACGAAGCGGGTAACGAATCCACAAAATCAGCGATACGGACAGTAACTTTTGACACGATTCCGCCTGATATAACCAGTATAGAGCATAACGCAAATCTCGTTCCGCCGAGTAACGGAAGAACAGAGAAGGTTCTCGTTGATGGCGATGTCTTGATAGTCAAAGCATTCAGCGATACGAAGAAAGGCAAGGCAACGTTCAATATCGGTGAATTTGCCAAGAACCTGTCAATGTATGATGATGGCACTCGTGATGATCAGGTCGCTAATGATGGAATTTACACAGGGAGATACACAATTAAAAAAGGCGATAATGCGACAGATGCTTTAATCTCGGTAAAACTGACAGATGAGGCGGGAAATAGCTTTGAGTTGCTTTCACGAAGTCCTGTGAGCATAGACACGATTCCGCCCAAGATCGCCTCTTTTAGCCATAATGCAAAGGACATTCTTTCGGAGGGTGACAAACTGATCGTTACTTTAAAAGGCGACCCTGGACATATTGCCACTTTTGATATTGGCGAATTTAAGATCGGTTTGCCAATGTATGACGATGGGACAAGAGGCGATGACAAGTCTAACGATGGCACTTATATTGGCACTTATATAGTAAAAAAGAACGACAGCATCCAAGACGCAAGAGTTACTGGATATTTAACAAACAAAAATGGCAACCAATCCATCAGCATAATATTTGAAAGAGTCAGCATTGACGCTGTTCCGCCTGCGCCAGTCGTTGGGGTTAGCGCAATAGACAAACCCGATGATCAGGGCTTTTGGATAGTCCTAAGCTGGCAGCCAGTGTCGTTCCGCCGACCAACGGAAGAACAAATCACTCAACCAAGCGATTTTGACCATTATAATATATACAGAGAGTCCGCACCAATAACGTCTATATTAGGTCTAACACCAATAATAGACGATGGAACGATGAATCTTGAGGCGAGGACGACTGACCGTATGGAAGTCAATATGCCAATGAATAAAACGGATTTTTACTTTGCAGTTACCGCAGTTGATCCTGCTGGAAATGAGTCCTTTCTCGTTCCGCCGAGTAACGGAAGAACAGAGCTTGATGCGTCAAAATATGGTTCTACGTTTGGACCTGTTCAATCAAAGGATAACATTGCACCAGAACCTGTAAGCATTGTTTCTGCGGTTGATAGACCAAAAGATCAGGGAAAAACAATCATCGTTAGCTGGACAAATGCAAGTCGTGCCAAAGATTTTGACCATTATGCGATATATTCATCAAAAGAACCAATTATTGCGTTGCAGGGGTTAAAGCCATTACTTCTCGTTACAAAGCGTGATCTGATAGATATACAAGCATCAGACTTGGGACTTGAGACTTCAGACTTGAGAGAAAATTCATCAATAACTATAAGGCAGATCGGAATTTATGTGACGATTTCTAGCGATGGCGTAGATTTTTACTTTGCTGTTACCGCAGTTGATAAAAGTGGGAATGAATCCGCTTTGGGCGCAGACGGGGGGTCTATTGCGGGTCCTGTCAAGTCAAGCGATGATATTCCGCCCAAAGCTGTAATACTATACGATGCAGTTGATACGCCCGGCGATAATGGTGGTTTTATTGATGTTATATGGTATCCAAGCGAAGATGAGGAAATAAAGCAATACAATTTCTACATAGCAGATCAGTTGATTAATAGAGATTTTTTAAAGACTCTAAAATCATTGGATGCTGTTGAGGGAAAATCAGCCGAACCGATAAAAAATACCAAATTTGTGACTTTTAGACTTGAAGTTCCGTCAGAGCCTATTTATATCGCCATTACTGCTGTGGATTTCGGTGGGAACGAGTCGTCTTTAGATGAATCAAATAACTCAATCATAGGCTTTGTTCAAGCTGTTTCTAACGTAATCAGAATAAATTCTGATACTAAGATTATCGCTGGATTTGACGCTAATACGTCGGTTCTTATACCTGCGGGAACGTTTGATAATAAAGAAACGATAGATATATTTTTCCCTGATGACGCTACTTTCCAAAAGATCGACGAAGCCAACAGTTTCCTTGAAAAATCACACATTGATTCAACTATTGACTCAAGTTTTGCGGGAACGGTTCGTCTGTTCCAGTCAAGTTCATCAAGATTGCGTAAATCGGTCACGATAACTTTATCATATCCTGATGCTACCGTAATAAAGGATTCGGCGGAGCAATTGTCTCAGAATGACGAATTGAAGTTCTGTATATTCAAGCTTAACGAGGCTTCGAGGTTGCCGAGATGGGTGCTTGTCTCTGGACAACAGAAGGTTGATACCGTTCAGAATATTGTATCCGTTCAAATCAATGCCTTTGGCGTGTTTCGAGTTGCTAGACTGAAATTGCCCGAAAATCTTGATAAAGTGGTAGTTTTTCCAAATCCGTTTATCCCTTCGCAATCTGTAAGCGGTCGCATCACATTCAAAAACCTGACGGAAAATGCGACGATTCAGATATTCAGCATTGATGGGCAAAAGGTCAAAACGATAGAGAAGAACGGCGGAGGCGATGAGGTTAAATGGGATGCCCATAACGACAAAGACGAGGAATTAGTAAGCGGAACGTATATATTTGTCATCAAAAATGAAGTTGATACGTTTACTGGAAAGATAACTATTTTGAGGTAGGTAAAAGAATTGTTAAAGGTTAAAAAGTTGAAGGTCAAAGATTCAGGATTATGCTTTCCTTTGTTGTATCCTGCATTTTGTATCTTTTTATAAGGAGTGACTCCGAGTGTCAATAAAATTAAATGGAATTATTCGGGGAAAATCAATAGAACTTGAAGAATCCGTTGATATACCTGATGGAACTAAGATAGAGATAACCATTCTTGAAAAATCCTATAAAGAGGCATGGGATCGCCAGATTAGTCTTATGAAGCAGGGCTTTCACATGGGGCAAAGGCAGAAGATCAAAAGAGATGAAATTTATGAATAATATTGGAAAAGCTGTTAAGATTAAAAATGTAATGCTATATAATAATAACGTTTTAGAGCTATATGATAATTGGGAATCACCTAATGTTATTATTTCTGATGGAGGATATGGTATATCTGGTTTTTGTGGAGATGCTAATGACCCTACCGAATTACAATCATGGTATATAGATCATATAAAGTCATGGTCTAAAAAGGCAAAACCAGGGACAACACTATGGTTCTGGAACACCGAAATAGGATGGGCAATGGTTCATCCTATTCTTGAACAGAATGGCTGGGATTATGTATGTTGTAATATCTGGAATAAAGGACTTAACCATATAGCGGGGAATTGCAACCTTCCTACGTTAAAACACTTTCCTATCGTCACTGAGATTTGTGTTCAGTATGTAAGACGACCTGAATTTGAGGTAGATGGAAAACAATTTACACTTAAAGAATGGCTCAGATATGAGTGGGAAAGGTCTGGTATACCTCTATATGAATCAAATAAAGCTTGTGGATTAGCAAATGCGGCAACAAGAAAATACCTTACAAAGTGTCATCTTTGGTATGCTCCTCCAGGGGAACATTTCGAGAATCTGGTAAATTATGCTAATAAATATGGCAGATCAGAAGGAAAACCATACTTTTCTATAAATGGTAAAGATCCATTGGGCAAAACAGAATATAATTGCATGTTTGCTAAATTTTATGGCGTATATGGTATTACCAATGTTTGGGAGCATCCCCCGCTTCACAATGGGGAGCGTGTAAAAATGCCAGATTCCAGTAAATATGCCCATCTAAACCAGAAACCAATTAAGCTTATTAAGACTATTATTGAGGTATCATCTGATCCCAATGATATGATCTGGGAGCCATTTGGTGGTCTATTCACTGTAGGATTGGCTGCATACCTTACAAATAAACGAGCAGTCTGTGCTGAGATTGATGAAAAAGTATTCAAAATAGCAGTAGAAAGGATAAATCTATACGCAACCGATTTACTTAGCAATATCGATCAGAGTGAGGTGGTATATGCAGCAAGCAAAGTTTACTTGATGATGAAAGAGCAGAATATTGCAGAATGTTTATTGAGGTGATAGAAAAGCTTGAAAAAATATGGAGCAAAATACAATAAAATAGAAAAAATCAAAAATTTGCGATTTGAATTATGCCTGCTAATCATATTTTGCCTATTAATTCCTTATGTTGCTGAGGGCAGAGATGCTGGCACGTCCGGCAGTGCTATGCTTAAAATCGGCGTCGGCGCAAAGACAACCAGTATGGGCGAGGCTTCTGTCGCATTATCTGATGATCTATCAGGTATATATTGGAATCCCGCAGGACTCGTTCAGCTCAGAAACTCCCAATTCTCGGCTATGCACATAGAATGGTTTGATGATATTAGATATGAATGGCTTGGTTTTGCTCAGCCTATTAGTAGCCGTGCAACTATCGCCGCAGATATATCATATCTTTACATGGGTTCTATATCAAGAACAGTGGAATCTATATCAGAAGAATATGAGGAAGATGGGACATTTTCGCCTGTTGATATGGCTGGACGTGTGGCATTATCGGTCAAGGCTTTCAGAAACTTGCTTTTGGGCGCGTCTTTACAACGGATTCAGTCAAGAGTTACGTTTGACAACGTTACGAAAGAGCGGATTAGCAATAAAACATCACAAGGCATAGCCATTGATCTCGGTGGCATTTATAGCGTTACAAAAGTGCAGGGCTTGACTGTCGGAGGATGCTTACAAAATCTGGGCAATCAGACAAAGGCTTATATCACTGACAAAGCGCCTATGCCCTTTGCGGTTAGCGTCGGATTGGCATACAAGGCTCAGATGAAAAACGAGATTTCATTAACAGAAGAAACGAAACAGCCAGAAAATATGCCGAAACCGGAAGCTAGATCATCGCCAAACACCTTGACAATAGCCTTTGATCTGTATTTTCCTGCCGATGACTCAATCAATGCCCGTCTTGGTGTGGAATATCGCTTTGGTAATGGTGTATCATTGAGAGGCGGATACCGCACCGGCACCGGCTTTGAATTTCCATCTGGATTATCTGCCGGTATAGGCTATAACTCGCCTGATTATCAAGTTGACTATGCGTTTGTTCCTTACGGAGATCTCGGCGGAACTCACCGAATTTCATTTACCGTCAGATTCTGATTCTAGATACGAGTTTTTCAGTTATGGCATAAGAAGACCCTTCACTTCGTTCAGGGTGACATAAAATGTCATTCTGAGTGTAGCGAAGAATCTTCTTTCTATTGGAATATATAGCTAACTGAAAAAGTCGTGTTCTAGATGCGAAATACTTTTCAAGAAAAAGGAGTTATCCAATGAAGCCAATTTTGACCGCAATCGCTTTAATCTCGGCATGTATAATCGGCATTGCAAATAATGCGCAATCAAGCATAAGCAAAGAGGATTTTCTGGGTCCATTCTCAAGTTGGGCGAATTTGAAGAAAGACTATGGCGCAATTGGCGACGGCACAGCCGATGATACACAAGCCCTGCAATCTGCATTAAACGATCTTCGCAAAGAGGATCGAAAAAAGTTTGTGCTTTATATACCTATGGGAAAATATCGCATTACCAAAACGTTAGTCCTGCTTAGAGAAACGCATAATGAATCCAAAGACGTAAGCATAATCGGCGAAGACCCGTCAAGAACGACTATATTATGGGATGGCGAAGCAGGCGGAATCATGTTTGATTACGGCGCATGGTATTCCAAAGTCAGTAGACTGACTTTTGACGGCGCAGGCAAGGCGAAAACCGCCATCGCTCATGGAAAGAAATTTGTCACATACAACGAATATTCAGATATAGTTATCAAGGACGTTGAATTTGGCATTGAAGCAGGCATAATGACTGAACAGGGCATAGCTGAAACAACCGTTCTGCGATGTAAGTTTGTCCGATGCTCAAAAGCCGGAATTAGCGTCCAGAATTTCAATTCACTTGACTGGTTTATATGGTATTCTATCTTTGAAAGATGCGGAGTTGGTGTGACAAACGTTTATGGTGCGGGCAATTTCCACGTTTATGAGAGCTTTTTTATCAACTCCACTGAATCCGATATAAGCATAGGAAATACCGGATATTTTTCAGCCCGATATAATACAACCATAGGATCAAAGGCGTTTTTCTTTGCCCGAGGTTTGACCGCATCTGCAAATATTACTATTCAAGGAAATACGATAGTTGAGACAAAAGAAACGCCAATACAAATAGGCGACCATGGTCCTGTGTTGTTGTTTGATAACATTTTTAAGTCTAAGATAACTCCATTGGTAAAAGTGAATCCTGTTGCTGGATTTATCTCGGTAGGTAATACCTTCACAGTCAAAGAGCCAATTGAAGCAAAGAAAAACGCCATTAGCATTGATGACAAGATTGTTGAATATGATAGCGTTCCAGTAAAATTGCCGGATCCGCCGTCCACTCCACCAGATCGCAATCGCAACATAGTTGAGTTGCCTGCGGGAAGCACCGCACCTGCGATACAGCAAGCGATTAACGAAGCCTTGAAAAGCAAAGGACAACGCCCGGTCATTCACCTTTCCGCAGGGGAGTATGCGATAGATCAAACCATTAATATTCCACAAGGCTCTGATGTGCAGTTGATCGGTGATGGTGTGCGAACAGTGCTGAAATGGACTGGCAAAGAAGGCGATGCTGTGCTTAAAGTTATCGGACAATCTCATGCAACGCTAAAGGATTTCAATATAATCGGTGCGGGGATCGTTGATGGCTTGGTTATAGAAGGCTGCGATCAATTACATGCAAAAATATTCATGGAAAGGGCTAACGTATCAGGTGCGAAGCAGGTTGGGATTTTGGCAGAAAAAATGGCTAACGCTGACATAACCCTCCATGATTTCAACCATTCAGATTGTGCGGTTGGCGTGAAGGTTGTTGGCACTAATGCACAAACCGATGGACGATTTGTTATATTTTCCGGCGCATCAAGCAACAATCAGCTAAGCTATGATGTTTCAGATGGCGGAAAATTATTGGCTCGTGATATATGGTATGAAAGCGGGCAGTATCCGAAGTTCATTAGTCTAACAGGCAAGGGAACGTTTACTTTAAACGGCGCAATCGCCGCAGTAGCAAGCAAAGAAGGCATTGCGCCTATTGAGCTAAACAATTTTAGCGGTAATTTTTCATTGTTGACGACAATACTCGTAGGAACGAATAATGCACCAGCGACTGTTTTATTGAAAGGCGAAGGCAAAGATATGAACGTGCTTCTGCTTGGAACGGAATTTGGCATGGGAGATGATTATTTCGTCAATCAATCGCCAAAAGCCAGGTTTGCTGTCCTTGAGACAACGATGTTTACACAAGGCGGAGGATCAAAGCCATTAGAAAATCAAGGAACGACAGACCCGGAATTTATCCGAAATATGATTAAGCAGATCAGATCAGAGCGCCCAAGTTCGTTCGATCCAGTGTCGGATAATATCACTGATTTATCGCTTTTTGGCGTTATGGTTAGCAATGCAAGGAATTGCATTGTCATAAAATAATTTTGCTATTGAATATGATCTTTATTTGTGCTAAATTTATCATGGAGTCTTGTAAATCTAATACCACTTTCCATATTTTATAGTGCAT
>ERZ1292640.3452-Hain-H43-02um-R1-3452-length-12294-cov-11_pt1 | contig 12294 bp, 11 predicted proteins | sample MGYA00564404_ERZ1292640 | MGnify/ENA primary metagenome ERZ1292640 (study PRJEB36523, sample SAMEA6512636) | groundwater metagenome | collected 2019-01-08 | study: AquaDiva: Metagenomics assemblies of 32 groundwater samples | reverse complement strand
TCCATGAACCGGGGCTCGTTGACCGCGAGCTTGACCGAGACGACGGCGGGGAGCGGCACCGCGACGACCTCGTGGCCCCCGCGGATCTCGCGCTCCCCTCTGAGCCGGCCGTCGGGGAGGAGCGAGAGGTCCATGGCGTAGGTGATCTGCGAGCAGCCGAGCCACTCGGCGATCCCCGCCGGCACCTGCCCCGTGGCGCCATCGCTCGACTCCTCGCCGCAGAGCACCAGATCCCACTCGCCGATCTTCTCGATCCCCTTGGCCAGCGCGAACGACGTGGGGAGGGTGGCGGCCCCTCCGAAGAGGCGGTCGCTCAAGAGGTACGCGCGGTCGGCACCCATGGCGAGGCCGACCTGCAGGTACGGCGCGGCGAAGGGCGGCCCCATGGAGAGCAGGGAGACGGTCCCGCCGTGCCGCTCCCGGAGCGCGAGCGCCATCTCGATGGCATTCATGTCCGGCGGGTTCAGCTCGGAGCGGGCCTTGGCGCGGTCGAGCGTGCGCGTCTCGGCGTTGACCGTGACTTCCTCGGGCTTGGGGACCAGCTTCACGCAGACGATGATGTCGAGCGGCTTCACGCGGCCCCCCGCTTGAGCTCGGCGATGAGCGCCTCGAGGACCGGGAAGAGGTCGTCGACGACGCAGAGGTCCGCCTCCTCGAAAATGGGGGCCTCGGGGTCGGAGTTGATCGCGACGATGAGGCCGGCGTCCTTCACCCCCACGGTGAACTGGGTGGCCCCGCTGATGCCGCAGACCAGGGCCACCTTCGGCCGGGTGACGAAGCCGGTCTGGCCGATCTGGCGGTCACGGCCGATCCACCCGAGATCGCAGGCGACCCGCGAGGCTCCCACCTCGCCGCCGAGGAGCCGGGCGAGCTCCGCGAGCGGCGCGAAGTCCCCCTTGAGCCCGCGCCCGCCGGCGACGAGCACCTTGGCCCGCGTGATGTCCACGCCCTCGTGGCGGACGCGTTCCAGGACCTCGGTCCGGATTGCCCCGGCGTCCAGGGACACGGGAACGAACTCCATTCGCCCCGCCCGATCGGGATCGGAGCTCGGAGGCGGAAAGATTCCCGGCCTGACGGTGGCCATCTGGGGACGGTGACGCGCGCACTTGATGGAAGCCATGACGCCGCCGCCGAACCCGCTCACCTCGCCGAGCAGAAGCCCCGTCCCCTCTTCCCAGGCGAGCCCGGTGCAGTCGGCGGTGAGCCCGGTCCTGAGACGGACGGCGAGCCGTCCCGCCAGGTCCCGCCCGTTCGGAGTAGCGCCGAGGAGGAGCGTCTCGGGCTTCCGGTCGAGAATGACCCGCGCGGCGACGTTCGCGTAGGCGTCCGTGGTGTAGACGGCCAGGAGCGGATCGTCGGCCACGAGGACGTGGTCGGCGCCATGGGCGATGGCCTGCCGGGCGGCAGGCTCGACGCCCTGCCCCAGGAGCACGCCCGTGAGCGGCACGCCCCGCGCCCCGGCCAGCTCGCGCCCTTTGCCGAGGAGCTCCAGGGCCACGCCCTCGAGCCGCCCTGCCTCCTGCTCCAGAAAGACCCAGAGGCCGCGAGCCTCCTCGGGCGAGTACGCCGACGGGATCATGACGTGCCTCCCGCCCCCTCACCCTGCCTCTCCCCGGCGGGGAGAGGAGAAGAGGTGAGGGGCATTTGAATGGCGCGGACGGCCAGCTCGGTCACGTCCACCACCCTGGGCCGCTCCACGCCGAGCACCTTGGCGCTGTCCTCCAGGCAGAGGACGCAGAACGGGCACGCGGTGGCCAGCCAGTCGACGTCGGTCCCCTGCGCCTCGCGGATCCTGAGGTCGCCGAAGCGCTCCCCCGCGTGGGTCTCGAGCCACATCCGGCCGCCGCCGCCCCCGCAGCAGAGCGCGTCTTCGCGACTCAAGGGCAACTCGACCAGCGTGAGACCCGGAATGGCCGCGAGGAGCTTGCGGGGCGCATCGTAGATACCGTGTCGCCGGCCCAGGTAGCACGGGTCGTGGTAGGCGGCCGTCCCCGGCAGCTCGCGCGCGAAGCGGAGCCGGCCCGCGTCCACCAGCTCGGCGAGGTATTCGGTGTAGTGCAGCGGACGAAAGCCGTCCCAGGTCGGATAATGCGCGCGGAACATGTCCAGGCAGTGGGGCGAGACCGTCACCAGCGTCTGGACCCCGGCCTCCCTGAAGCGCTCGGTGTTGGCCGCCACGATTTCGGCCAGGTACTCCTCCTGACCGACGGCCCGGACCGACTCGCCGCAACACGGCTCGTCGCGGAGAATCCCGAACTTCACCCCGGCGGCCCGAAGGAGCGCCACCAGGCTCCGGGCGATCCTCTGGCTCCGGCGATCGTAGGCGCCCGTGCACCCGATGTAGAGCAGCGCCTCATCCCCGCTCGCGAAGGGCGTGAGGCCGAGCCCCTTGGCCCAGGCCTCCCGCTGGGAGGGCGGCTGGTCCCACGGGTTGCCGTCCCAGTGGATCGCCCAGAGCATGCTCGGCAGCCCCTTCGGCACCGCGCGGCGGTCCCAGGCGAGCCGGCGCAGAGCCAGGATGATCTCACTCACCGGGACGCCGCGCGGGCAGCGCGCCTCGCAGAGGCCGCACGTGGTGCAGAGCCAGATGGCCTCGCCCCAGCCGTCCGCGCCGAGCTGGGCCAGGCGGATCAGCCGCCGGACGTTCACCGGCTCCTTCTGGACGAGCCCCCACGGGCACACCGCGGTGCAGACCCCGCACGAAAAGCACGGGGCGGCCGCCCCCCGCGTGGCCGCGGAGACCTCATCCCACACGAGATCGTCCAGGACGCGCACGCCGGACTCACTCATCGGGCTCTACCCCCGCGCGGGACGCCAGAAAGTCCTCTACCGTCTCGTGCATCTCGCGCACCTTGGCGGCGAACTCCTTCCCCTCGGACGCCGAAATCCACTGGAGCTGGAAGCGCTCCGGCGCGATCCCGCGCCGCGTCCACTTCTTCTGCCAAATCCCGAAGCGCTTGGCCGTGTACTTGTTGGCGTAGTTGTAGTGGCAGTCCGAGCCGTTGTCCGTGAGCCGGCACCCGGTGACGAGCACCGCGCCGACCCCCCGCTCGAAGGCGCGGTCGATGAAGTCCCCGTCGAAGCGGGCCGAGCACATCGTCCGGATGATCCGGGCCGAGGACGGGTACTGGATCTTCTCGATCCCCGCCTGATCGGCGCCGGCGTAGGAGCACCAGTTGCAGGTGAAGACCAGGATCTTCTGCTCGGGATGCTCGGCCAGGGCCGCGTCGATCTGGGCCAGGATCTGCTCCTTGGTGAAGTACGGCATCGTGATCGCGTCGTGGTTGCACGTCGCCGCGCAGTTGCCGCACCCCATGCAGGCCGCCTCGACCACCCGGACCTTCCCCTCCTTCACCTTGCCGAGCTGCTCCATGGCTCCGTAGGGGCAGACCGGGACGCAGAGCATGCACCCGTTGCACTCGGCGGGGTCCACCCGCGCCGTCAGGGGCTCCTTCTCGATGACGTCCTTGGCGAGGAGCGTCCCCGCCTTCGCGGCGGCCGCCAGGGCCTGGGCCACGCTCTCCCGCACGTCCTTGGGGGCCTGGCACGCGCCCGCCAGGTAGATCCCCGGGGACGCCGTCTCCGCGGGCCCGAGCTTCGGGTGGAGCTCGAGGAGAAAGCCGTCCTGGCTCTTCCCGATCTTGAGCTGCTGGGAGAGGGTCTCCTCCTGGGGGCGGAGCCCCACGACCAGCACGAGGAGGTCGGTCGGGATCCTGATCGGCGCGCCGAGGAGGTGATCGCGGAAGGTCACCGCGGTGCCGTCGAAGGCGATGACTTCCTCGGGGGGCTGGTCGGGGGTGTAGCGGAAGAACTGGACCCCCTCTCGCATGGCGGTCTCGTAGAGCTCCTCGGCGTGGCGGCTGAACGTGCGGATGTCCTTGAAGAGGACCCGGACCTGCTTGCCCATCCGCCGGAGCGCAAGGGCCTGCCCGATCATGGAGGCGCAGCAGTAGCGGGAGCACCCCAGGCCGTTCTCGCGCGACCCCACGCAGCCCACGAAGGTGACCCGACGGGCCTCCAGGCTCGGCAGCAGCCCCTCCAGCTCCAGGTTGGTGATCACCCGGGAGTCCAGGCTGTAGAGGAACTCCGTCGGGGCGTACGGGCGCGCCCCGGTGGCCAGGACCACGGCGCCGACGCGGAGGTCCTCGCCGCTCGACAGCCGGGCGGCGAAGTTCCCCACGAACCCGCCGATCTGCTCCACCTCCGTGCCCAGGTGGAGGTGGACCCCCGCGTCGTGCAGCTCCTGCTCCTGGAGCTCCAGGAGCTCTTGGGCCTTGAGCCCCGAGGGCGCCAGCACGTCCAGGTGACGGAGGAGGCCGCCCAGCTTGGTCTCCTTCTCCACCAGATGAGTCTCGTACCCCTGGCGCGCCAGCGCGGTCGCCGCCATCATCCCGGCGATCCCGCCGCCGACGACCAGCGCCGCCTGGGTCACGGGGCTCTGGGTGATCTCGAGCGGCGTGAGGCGCCGGGCCTTCTCGACCCCCATCCAGACCATGTCCATGGCCTTGACGGTGGCGGCCTCCTTCTCCGCCTTGTGCACCCACGAGTCCTGGTTCCGGACGTTCGCCATCTCCAGCAGAAATGGATTCAGGCCGGCGCGGATCAGCACCTTCCGGAAGATCCCCTCGTGCGTCTTGGGCGAGCAGGCGGCGACCACCACGCGGTTGATCCCCTTCGAGCGGATCGCCTCCTCGATCTCCCGCTGGGTGTTGCCCGCGCAGGAGAACATCTGGTTCTGGGCCCACACCACGTCGGGGAGCGTCTTGGCGAACTCCACGACGCGGGGCACGTCCACCACCCCGGCGATGTTGGAGCCGCAGTGGCAGACGAAGACCCCGACCCGTGGGGTCTCGATCCCCGCGAGCGGCTCGACGTGCGGCTCCTCGTGGAAGGTGCGGTGGGAGAGGTGGGCGAGGGCCAGCGAGGCCGCGGCGCCGGCCTCGGCGACGCTGTCGGGGATGTCCTTGGGCCCGCTCGCGCAGCCGGCCGCGTAGATCCCCGGGCGCGTCGTGGCGATGAGGCCCGCCCGGCGCTCCACCGCCCTGATGAACCCATCCTGATCCACTTCGATCCCGAGCGTGCGCGCCAGGTCGTCCAGCCCGTCCGGCGGACGGACCGCCGTGGCGAGGACCACCATGTCGAAGAGCTCCTCGGTGAGGCGCAGGGCCTCCGTGTCCTCGTACCGGACGGAGAGCCGGCCATTGTGGGCGCAAATCGAGCCCGGACGGCCCCGGACGAATTTGGCGCCCTCCGTTCGCGTCCGCTCCAGGAAGCCGTCGAAGCCCTTGCCGTAGGCCCGGAGGTCCATGTAGAGGACGGTGACGTCCTTGACCCCGTGGTCTATGAGCTGGAAGGCGTGCTTCACGGAGTACATGCAGCAGAAGCGGGAGCAGTACCGGTAGAAGCGCCGGTCCCGCGAGCCGACACAGAGGACCACGAGCACCCGCTCGGGATGGCGGCCGTCGGAGGGGCGAACGATCTCCCCGCCGGTGGGACCGGCGGAGGTCAGCAGGCGCTCCAGCTCGAGAGACGTCAGGATGTCGGGGTGGGTCCCGTAGCCGTACTCCTTGAGCCGGAACGGATCCATCAGGTCGTAGCCCACCGCCACGACGATGGAGCCGACCTCCCGCTCCACGCGCCGCGTCTGCGGCATCGCGAAGTCGATGCACTTGGGCCCGCAGGCCTGGACGCAGCGCTGGCAGGGCAGGTAGTTCGGGGGCTCGTTCAGGCAGTTCCGGATGTCCACCAGGTACGGGCCGGGCACCGCCTGGGGGATCGGCGTGTAGATGGCCTTCCGCGCGGCCATGGCGGCGTCGAACTCGTTGGGGAGGACCACGGGGCAGGCGGCCACGCACTCCCCGCAGCGGGTGCATTCGTCGGTGACGAAGCGCGCGCGCTGCCGGATCCCCACCTGAAAGCGGCCCGCCTCGCCCGAGACCGACTCCACCTCGGCGAGGGAGAGGATCTCGATGCCGGGATGCTGCCCCACCTCGGACATCTTGGGCGCCTCGATGCAGATCGAGCAGTCGAGCGTGGGGAAATTCTTGTCGAGGACCGCCATCTTCCCGCCGATCGAGGGAGCCCGCTCCACCAGGACGACCTGGGCGCCGGACTCGGCCAGGTCCAGCGAGGCCTGGATCCCCGCGATGCCGCCCCCGATCACCAGCACGCTGTCGCTCATCGGCCACTCGCCCTCACAGCCCCCTCACCTTTCTCCTCTCCCCCTGCGGGGGAGAGGACGGGTGAAGATTCTCCCTCGCCCCCTCGGGGGGAGAGGGCAGGGTGAGGGGGAAAGTCGTTCGAGGAGTAGTCGTAGCCCGTCGCGAAGGCCCGGAGGTTCAGGTCCAGGAGGCGCGGCGCGAGGCTCGACCGGAGGGCGGCCTCGACCGCTTCCCGCCGCACCAGGCCACTGATCGCCGTGAAGAAACCCAGCATCACGACGTTGGCCACGATCTTCTTGCCGAGGCCCTCGGCCAGCCGGGTGGCGGGAACGGCCCGGTACGACCCTTCCTCCGGCGATGGCTTGACGAGATCCGAATCGATGACCAGGAGCCCTCCCTCGGCCATCTCGGGGCGGTAGCGCTCGTAGGCCTCCTGGAACATCGTCACCAGGAAATCGGGGCGGGAGACCAGCGGGTAGTCCACCGGCCCGTCGGAGATCACGAGGTCGGCGCTGGACGCCCCGCCCCGGGCCTCGGGTCCATAGGACTGGGTGAAGACCGCTTCCTTGCCATCGTAGATCGCCGCGGCCTTCCCCAGGAGTTGGCCCGCGAGCACGATCCCCTGCCCGCCGTATCCCGCCAGCCGGACCTCCTGCCGCATCGCTTACGCCTCGCTCTCTGCGGTTCCCTTGCAGAGAGATTGCTTGATTGCCGTGAACTTAATGCTCGCCACTTTCGCTTGCACGCGAGCAAGGTCCTCTCTCGCGGGAGGAGGGGTGAACTCCTCGCCCGGACAACAGGCCATCGCTTCCAGTTCTTCGCGGGTGAGGGTATGACGGGCCACAACCTGAACACCGACAAAGCCCGCTTCCCTCACCGTCTGCCAGTAGTCTTCTTCAGGAATCGCTCCCCCCAAACATCCTGCCCAGGTTGATTGGAAACGCTCTCGTAGCTCAGGATCGATGTTCTCGGTGAGGACAATGTCCGAGATGGCGAGGCGCCCACCGGGTCTTAGGACCCGAAAGGCTTCGTTGTACACAGCATCCTTGTCGGGGCAAAGGTTGATCACGCAGTTGGAGATCACGACATCCGCGAAGCGGTCTGAAAGCTCTGTCTTCGCCATGTCCACGACGCGGAGTTCGATGTTCCTGTCTTGCAAGTGTGCCTCAGCTACGGCCTGCTGGGCTCGCTCAATCATTTGATGTGCAGAATCTATTCCGACTGCTTTCCCTTGCGATCCGACCTTGTGAGCAGCGAGGATCACGTCTATCCCGCCTCCGCAGCCGAAATCGACAACCACATCACCCGGCTGAAGGTTTGCGAAGCCGGTGGGGTTGCCGCAACCCCGAGAGAGGTTCAGAGCAACCTCTGGCACCAAGGCAAGCTCTGCCTCTCCGTAGAGCCCCTGGTCCACTGCGTAGCCCGAACTGGGCTGCCTCTTGCTGGGTCAACAGGGCTCCTTGCGGCCACCGGTCTCAGCGAATTTGCCGTAGCGACTCTTCACCATCTGCTGGACGTCTTCGATGCTCAGCCGGACCTCCTGCCGTGACATCACTGCCCCTCCTGCCTCTTCCCGACAGCATTGTTCTCGGGAGCCGGGCGCATCATCGCGAGCGGGTCGAAGACGGGCCGCTCGATGTCCACGAAGTTGCCGAGGATGATGGGGTGGTCCTTCTCCCTCAGATCGATGCCGAGCGAGTCGAGCGGCGCCACGGGGTCCACCACGCAGCGCTCCCGGTAGAGGGTCATCTCTTCCATCGCGTCGCCGATGTCGTTGGGGCGGCCGAACCCCACAGGGCACGGCGCCAGCACCTCGATGAACGTGAAGCCGCGCTTCTTCATCGCGCGCAGCATCGCCTGCTTGAGCTGGCGCAGGTGGAGCGACGTCCACCGCGCCACGAAGACGGCCCCCGTGGCGGCGGCCAGATAGGGAAGACTGAAGGGCTGCTCGTAGTTGCCGAAGGGCGCCGTGGTGGCGCGCGCCCCCATGGGCGTCGTGGGTCCCACCTGGCCGCCCGTCATCCCGTAGTTGAAGTTGTTGATGCAGATCACGTTGATATCCACGTTCCGCCGGGCCGCGTGGATGAAGTGGTTGCCGCCGATGGCGAAGAGGTCGCCGTCCCCGCTGTAGACCGTCACCTCGAGCTCCGGCTTGACGAGGGCGATCGCCGTGGCAAAGGGGATCGCCCGGCCGTGAGTGGTGTGGTAGGAGTCCATGTTCAGGTAGCCGGACACCCGTCCCGTGCAGCCGATCCCCGAGACGCAGACGTGCCGGGCCAGGGGGATCCCCGACTCCACCATCGCCTGGGCGAAGGCGTGCATGGCCGGCCCGATCCCGCACCCGGGGCACCAGATGTGGGGCAGCCGGTCGGCCCGGAAGAGGGAATCGCTCGGGTGGCGCTCGGCGATGAGTGTGGACATGGTCAGCCTGCGACCTCCCGGATCGCCTCGAGGATCGGCTCGGGCGGCATCATCGCGCCGCCGGCGTGGTTGACGCCGAGCACCGGCAGGCTCGTGAAGCGCTCCACCTCGCGGGAGACCTGGCCCAGGTTCAGCTCGGGGACGACGAAGGCCCGGACGCGCTCGGCGAGCTTCTTGACGCGCTCTGCCGGGAAGGGCCAGAGGGTGATCGGCCGGAGCAGCCCGGCAGCGATCCCCTGCTCCCGCGCCAGTCCGACGGCGCGGCGCGCTGACCGGGCCGTGGAACCATACGCGATGATCACGACCCTCGCGTCCTCCAGGCGGTACTCCTCGTACTCGACGATCTCCGACTCCCGCAGCCTGACCTTGTCCACCAGCCGCCGGACGAGCCGGTCGTGGGCGGGCGCGGTGAGGGCCGGATACCCCCGCTCGTCGTGGGTGAGGCCCGTGAAGTGGACGCGATAGCCCTCGCCGGCGTGCACCATGGGGGGGATCAGGTCGTCGTCGGCCTTGAACGGCAGGAAGCCGTTATCTCCCGGACCCTGCCGGGGGCGCTTCCGCTCCACGCGGGGAATGGCCTCGGCGGGCGGGATGGTCACGCGCTCCATCATGTGGGCCACCACCTCGTCGGCCATGACCAGGACCGGGATCCTGAAGCGGTCGGCGGTGTTGAAGGCCTTCACGGTGAGGTCGAAGCACTCCTGCGGCGAGGCGGGGGAGTAGGCGACGATCTCGTAGTCGCCGTGCGACCCCCAACGCGCCTGCATGACGTCGGCCTGGCCCACGAGGGTGGGGAGCCCGGTAGAGGGCCCACCGCGCTGCACGTTGATGACCACGCACGGGACCTCCATCATCGCGGCCAGCCCGAGGTTCTCCATCATGAGGGAAAACCCCGGGCCCGAGGTGGCGGTCATGGCGCGCGCCCCGGCCACCGAGGCGCCGACGATGGCCGCCATGCTCGCCAGCTCGTCCTCCATCTGGACGAAGAGCCCTCCCACCTCCGGCAGGCGCCGGGCGAGCCACTCCGCCACCTCCGTGGACGGCGTGATCGGGTAGCCCCCGAAAAACCGGCAGCCGGCGGCGAGCGCCCCCTCGGCGCAAGCGTGGTCGCCCAGGAGGAAGTGCTGCCCGGTGAGGACGGCCGGCTCGCCCTTCACGCCATCACCTCAGCCCGTGGGACCTCGACGGTGAAGATCGCGTACTCCGGGCAGACGAGGGTGCAGAACTCGCAGTGGACGCAGGCCTCGTCCTTGCCGGGGGCAACGACGGGATAGCGGTACCCCTTGGCGTTGGTCTCGGTGGAAAGGGCGAGGACATCCTTCGGGCAGAAATCGACGCAGAAGCGGCACTCCTTGCAGCGGTGGGGGATGACGTGCACACGCCCCCGCGGGACGGTGACGCGCCTCAGGTCCAGCGGCACCCGCGCGCTCCTGACCGCCGGCATCATGGCGAAACCCCGCTCATGGACCCCTCCGCCACCACGTAGAGGGATTGCCCCCGCCGCCTCAGTTCGGGCGGGGAAATCCCGTCCCCCGGTTCTCGAGGCACCCCCGCATCAGGTCGATGATCTGGTCTCTCGCGTACCGCCGCTGGCCCCCGAGCGTCCGGACAAAGGGGAGTTTCCCCTCTCGAGTCCAGCGCGCGACGGTTGCGGGGGACACCTCAAAGACCCGAGCCACCTCCGACCGGGTCAGGTACTGCCGCAGGGTCGCTCCTCTCGCACCGGTCGTGACCATTTGCTCTCATTGCGCCCCTTTTTCCGGGGAGAGTCCATGATGCGATCGGTTCAATTTTATGAGGCGAACAGCCTGCTTTCGGAGAGGGAAACGGGAGAGCGCGAAGGCTACCGGACGGGGGGGAGGTCGAGCTTGGCGGCCACGATCTCCCGGAGACGGAACTTCTGGATCTTGCCGCTGGCGGTCATCGGGAACTCGCCGACGATCTCGAGCCGCTCGGGGAACTTCTGCTTGGCCACCTCCTTGGTCTCGAGGTACCGGACAACCTCGGCCAGCGCGAGCGTCTCGCCCGGCTTGGGGATCACGAAGGCGCAGGCCCGCTCCCCGAGGCGCGGGTCCGGCATGGCGACGATCGCCACGTTGGCGATCTTCGGGTGGGCGAAGAGCAGGTTCTCGATCTCCACCACCGGGATGTTCTCCCCGCCGCGGATGATGATGTCCTTGGTGCGTCCCGAGATCGACACGAAGCCGTCCGGGTCGAGGATCGCGCGATCCCCCGTCATGAACCAGCCGTCCGGCGTGTGCGAGACGGCCGTCAGCTCCGGGCGCTTCAGGTAGCCGATGAACTGAGCGTGGCCGCGGACCAGGAGGTTGCCGTTGGTCTTCGGGGGCACGGGTTGGCCGGCGTCGTCCACGACACGCAGCTCCATTCCAGGCAGTGGCGCGCCGTCGGTTGCGAAGACCTTCTCCTCCGGATCGTCGAGGCCGTTGCAGGTCACGAGGCCGTTCTCACTCATCCCCCACCCCGCCGAGATCACGCACCGGAGCCGCCGGCGAGCGTCCTCCACAAGCGTGCGCGGGATGGGCGCTCCGGCCGAGATGAACACCCGGAGCGAGGAGATGTTCCGCCGCTCCACGGCTGGAGAGGAGGTCAGATCTTGAAGGAACGGGGTGGCGCCCATCGTGAAGGTCGCCCCTTCCGCCTCAATGAGGCGGGCCGCCTCCTCGGCGTTCCAGATGTCGAGCCAGACGCCTTTCGCCCCGAGCAAGAGCAGCAGGCAGAAGCCGTACAGGTAAGCGGTCTGGTGGCCGAAGGTGGAGGACATCAGGATGACATCGCGCTCCGTGAACGCCATGCGCTCGATCAGCGGGTAGACGATGGAGAGCGCGGTGTTGGAGGTGTGCATCACGCCCTTGGGCTCGCCCGTCGTCCCGGAGGTGAAGATGACCTCAGTCACGGCATTGGGATCGATCCCCGGAAGGGGGCGGCGGCCCTCTCGGGCCTCCCAGGCCGTGGTCGTGAGCTCGGAAAACGACCGCATGCCATGGCCCGGGGTCCCGCGCGCCACGAAGACGTGCTCGAGGCGGGGCACCTGTGGGCGGAAGCCCGCGACCATCTCCACATAGCCGAACGCGCGGAAGGTCTCGGGGATCACGAGGACGCGGGACTCCAGCAGGTTCAGGATGAAGCGCAGCTCGTGGGCGCGGTAGATGGGCGGGATCGGGTTGAGGATCGCGCCGAGTCGGGAGGCGGCGAGGGCGACCAGGATGAACTCGTTCCAGTTGGGGAGCTGGCAGGAGATGGCTGAGCCCGGCTCCACGCCGGCCGCCCGGAGCCCGTAGGCCACCCGCTCGACGGCCCGGGCCAGCTCCCCCCAGGTGTAGCGGCCCGCGCCGTCCACGACGGCCAACCGGTCCGGCCGCGCCGTCGCCCACCGGTCCAGATACTGGGCGAGGGTCTCGTTCCGCCAGTAGCCGGCCGCGGTCATCTCCCGGATGCGCTCGGGAGTCAGGGAGGTTTCGACGGCCACGCGGGAAGCATGGACCAGCTTCCCGAGCCCCGTCAAGCCGTCAGAGCTTGAACAGGCGGCGGGCGTTGCCGGAGCGGATCAGCTCCTTCTCGGCCTCGCCGATCGGGAGCGCGTCGATCCGCCGGGCGCAGCCCGCCATGTCGCCGATGTTGTGGGGGTAGTCGCTGCCATAGAGCAGCCGGCGCGGGCCGGCCAGCTTGTAGGCGAGGAGCAGGGCCTCGTCGT